>Ga0189274_100161_pt1 | contig 40336 bp, 37 predicted proteins | sample N5B1minimetaG_FD_130323 | JGI IMG/M metagenome (GOLD analysis project Ga0189274, IMG submission 130323) | Marine microbial communities from the Costa Rica Dome - N5 B1 mini metaG | ecosystem: Environmental > Aquatic > Marine > Oceanic > Photic zone | place: Costa Rica: the Eastern Pacific...
CGCGTTCCTGTTCGGCAAGGATCGCAATGATCTGTTCCTCGGAAAATTTGCTCTTGCGCATCGTCTGTCTCCGTTCCGACAGACTCTCAATTCAAATGCGGGACCAAATGGGGCTCAGGTCAAAATTGTTCGTTCAATACAGGGATTACGGATTGGAAAGGTTCGACCCTTATCGATCGGGCGCGGCAGGTTGACGCACACTCAATTCGTGTTGGAAAATTTAGTAAAATCAATAAACTATGGGTGATTGTGCTCAGTAGATTGTTCGCTATGGCTCTTATTTCGACGTGGGCGAAGGTAAAAGCTCTCAAACAAGAACACAGCGGCGATCACGAGTGTTGCAATGCCAACAATCGCCGGATCTCGCTCCAACTTCAAAACCGTCAAACCAAGAAGAATTATGAGATCAAAAGCGATTGCGGCGACCAAAATAACGCGGTTGGCCCCAACTCGTTTTCTCAAATGCCGTAGCACCCCAAAATGCACGGCCAGATCCATAACCAAATAAAGCATCGCACCAAGTGCAGCGATCCGCGAGAGATCAAAAAGCACTGTCAACACTGCAGCCAAAGCGACAGTGTAAACCAGCATGTGAGTTTGAATTCGACCAGGCATTCCAAAATGGCTGTGCGGGATCAATTGCATGTCCGTGAGCATGCCAAGCATGCGAGAAACCGCAAAAACACTTGCTACGAGTCCGGATGCGGTCGCTAGCATGGCCAGCAAAATTGTTACGATGCGCCCCGTATCGCCAAATGTCGGACGAGCCGCCTCGGCCAAGGCAAAATCTTTCGCCGCCACTATCATGTCGATCGGCAAACTGGATCCGACAGCCAAAGCCACGAAGACATATACAATCACGCAGATCACGATCGACCAGATGATCGCCCGACCAACATTGCGATGAGGATTTACGATCTCCGAACCGCTATTGGTGATCGTTGTGAAGCCCTTGAAAGCAAGGACCCCCAAGGCCAAGGCGGCCAGAAAGCTTACTGATGTAACCCCGGCGGGAGCGGGCATTTCATGAGGCGTCAAACTTTGCGCAGCCCAAAAGCCAGCGAAGGCCAAAGCGGCGATCCCAACCACCTTTACGAGCGCGAGAAAGACCGAAAAGAAACTAACATAGCGATTGCCGGATAAATTGATTGCAAAGGCCAAAATGATTAGCCCCACACCCAACACGGGAACGATGAAGGCGTGATCGGACCAGCCAAATAACTGAGCAGTATAGGTACCAAAAGTCCGCGCGACGAGGCTCTCATTGATGACCATCGAAAACGCCATCAACAATCCAGCCGTCGCCGTTGCGGCTGACCGTCCGTAGGCCTTTTCGAGGAACATCGCGATCCCACCAGCCGAGGGGAAGGCATTGGCAAGCTTTACATAGGAGTAGGCGCTAAAACCGGTGGCAATCGCGGCGAGCACGAACACCCAAACAAATGCGCTTCCGGCCAGTTCCGCGATCTGGCCGGTTAGCGCAAAGATGCCGGCGCCGATCATGACGCCGGTACCCATGGCGACCGCGCCTAGCAAGCTGAGTGAGTTTTTCTTGTAACTCTTGTCCATTTTCGCCCTCCGGCCGATTGGATGATTAAAGCTTGACCGACCGCAGTCGAAGCGAATTGGAAATCACGGAGACTGATGAAAGGCTCATCGCCGCCGCCGCAAAGATTGGCGAGATCAAAACACCCAAAACCGGATAGAGTATTCCCGCGGCAACCGGCACGCCCGCGGCGTTATAAATGAGGGCGAAAAACAGGTTCTGCTTGATATTGCGCATGGTCGCGGTTGCAAGGCGCCGGGCTCGGACAATTCCATTGAGATCACCCTTTACAAGCGTAAAGCCCGCGCTCTCGATTGCGACGTCGGCGCCCGTTCCCATGGCAATGCCAACATCAGCTTGCGCCAAGGCAGGAGCATCGTTCACGCCATCGCCCGCCATGGCCACGCGGCGGCCTTGCTTTTGATAGTCTTGAATTATCCGGGCTTTGTCCTCCGGCAGAACATCGGCTCGAATTTCATCGATGCCTAAGCGCGCGGCAACAGCGCGCGCCGTCTTGGCGTTATCACCGGTCGCCATCACGATCTTAAAGCCGAGTTTGTGGAGCGCTTTTAGCGCCTGCGGCGTCGTTTCCTTAACCGGGTCGGCCACGCACACAAGGCCCACGACCACGGCATTGATCACAATAAACATCACGGTCTCGCCGTTTTCACGGCGTTCATCGGCTAGCTCACCGAGCTTTTCCGCGCTCAGGGACAGTTCGTCGAGTAGGCGCGCATTGCCCAGCGAGACCGCGTGGCCGTCCACACGGCCGATCACGCCCTTGCCAGTAATGGCCTCAAAGGCTTCGGTCTTGGAAAGCTCCAGTCCCCTCGCCTCTGCACCATCAACGATGGCTTCAGCCAGCGGGTGCTCTGACCCGCGTTCAAGACTAGCGGCCAGGCGTAGTATCTCGTCCTCCGTGTGGCCTTCATTTGCAATGACAGCGATGAGTTTGGGCTTGCCCTCGGTGAGCGTGCCGGTCTTATCGACAATCAGTGTGTCGACCTTCGCGAAACGCTCAAGCGCTTCGGCGTTTTTAATCAGCACGCCAGCCTGCGCGCCACGGCCCGTAGCCGTCATAATTGACATCGGGGTGGCAAGACCCAACGCACAGGGGCAGGCAATGATCAAGACCGCGACCGCGGATACCAGAGCATACGCCATCGCCGGAGGTGGACCCCAAATCGACCACGATACGAAGGAAATGATCGCAATCAAGATGACCGCTGGAACAAATCGACCGGAGATCACATCAGCGAGTTTTTGGATGGGTGCGCGGCTTCGCTGGGCGTTGGCAACCATCTCGACGATCTGGCTTAGCATCGTATCCGCACCGACGCGCGTGGCTTCAATGATCAAACTACCCGTGCCATTGATAGTGGCACCGGTGACAGCGTCTCCGGGAGTTTTTTCTACCGGGACCGGTTCGCCAGAAATCATGGATTCATCAACCGACGAGCGGCCGTCAACGACCTCTCCGTCAACCGGAACTTTTTCGCCTGGACGAACGCGCAGACGGTCTCCAACCACGACGTCCTCGAGCGGGATTTCTTCTTCACTTTCGTCGGGCCGAATGACGCGGGCTGTTTTCGCAGCCAAATCGAGCAGCGCGCGAATGGCCGAGCCCGTGCGTTCCCGAGCGCTCAACTCCATCAGTTGACCTAAGAGTACGAGGACGACAATCACAGCACCCGCCTCAAAATAGACGCCGACATGTCCGCTTTCATCCCTGAAACCCTCGGGGAAAATATTCGGTGCGATGACCGCGACAACTGAAAAGACGTAGGCCGCGCCAACCCCCATCCCGATGAGGGTAAACATGTTGAGATTTCGCGAGATGACAGATTTGGCGCCGCGCTCGAAAAACGGCCACCCCGCCCAAAGAATGACGGGTGTTGCCAGAACCAGCTCGGCCCATCCGGCGATCCCTTCACCAATGGCGTCACGCATAAAGCCTAGGCCGACGAACGGGCCCATAGACAATAGGAGCAAGGGCAGTGTTAGGACGGCGCCAATCCAGAACCGTCGCCGAAAATCAACCAATTCGGGGTTTGGCCCTTCCTCGCCGGTGGGCACGCCCATCGGCTCCAGCGCCATGCCACAAATTGGACAATCGCCCGGTTCATCTTCGACAATTTCCGGATGCATCGGGCAAGTATATTGAGTGCCCTCTGGCATGTTTTCGTAGGATTGCTTGTGTGCTCCGGAGAGATAATGGCCCGGGTCAACGACAAATTTGTCATGGCAAGATGACGAACAGAAGTGATAGACCGCCCCCTCATGTTCGGTCGTCGGCTTGTTAGCGTTTGGATCAACGTCCATGCCGCAAACCGGATCCTTCACGCTTTCACCGTGGTGGTCATGATGGGCATGGTCTTGAGCGCCGCCGCAACAGGTGTGGGCGGGCGCCTCGCCTTTACAGCAAGAACCAGATTCTTTGTCTGAGGTTGTCATACGGGTCTCCATAGACGAAATTTCGACGCATGATCCGGCTTCCAGTCACTGGAAGGTCAATACCGTTTATTCACCCCTCATCAGGCATTGCCATAAAGCGCTGAGCTAAACCTTCCACGATGGGGCAATCGGGCCGGTCATCGCCGTTGCACCCACTGATCAAACGACGCAATTCGCGCCGCATAGCCAAAAGTTCACGGAGCTTGACGTCCAATATCTTGAGCTGTGCCTGGGCGATCGATTTTACCTGGGCGCTTGAACGTGAAGGGTCTTCGTAAGGTGATAGGAGGCGACGGCACTACTCCAGAGAAAAACCAAGGGAGCGGGCATTGGCTATAAACGCGAGCTTTTGAATATCGCGCTCTTCAAAGACGCGATATCCGTTTGCAGCCCGGGCAGGCAAAACTAGGCCAACCTCCTCGTAATAGCGGAGGGTCTTGGACGGAAGGCCGGTTAGTTTCGCCGCCTGGTTCACATTCATTCAGCAGGCGCTCCCTCAATCTGAGTATCACCCGGTTCTGGCTTGCTGGTTTTTAGGACAGCTCTTTGCCAAAGCAGGAAGGCAGCAGGAATTACCAAGAGCGTCAGGATCGTCGCACTCGTCATTCCGCCAACCATAGGCGCTGCAATTCGGCGCATGACCTCCGAGCCCGTTCCCGTGCCGAACATAATCGGCAAGAGGCCGGCGACGATCACCGCCACCGTCATCATAATGGGGCGCACACGCATAACCGCGCCTTCAACGATGGCTTCCCTTAAGTCCATAGCTGTCATGGCACGGCCTTCATCTCGCGCCAGCGCCTTTCGTCGAGCGAGGGCCTGTTCGAGATACACAATCATCAAAACGCCGATTTCGACAGCAACGCCCGCTAACGCGATGAACCCAACACCGACGGCCACGGACATGTTGTAACCGAGCAGATCAAGCAGCCACAGTCCGCCAACAAGCGATAGCGGCAAGGTGACCATGATTAGGAGAACTGGAATGAGCCGACCGAAGTTGAAGAAGAGCAGCAAAACAATGATCACGAGAGTGACCGGAACCACGATACTTAGCTTGGCCTTCGCTCGCTCCATGTACTCATACTGGCCCGACCAGCTGATCGAATATCCCGCCGGCAAATCAATATGCTCCTGGACCGCAGCCTGTGCATCGGCCACATAACTGCCGATATCAACATCGGCAATATCGATATAAATCCAACCGTTTAGGCGGGCATTTTCGCTGCGAATGACGCCAGGGCCGCTAGACACATCAATTGTCGCGATCCGCGACAACGGAATTTGTGCGCCGGACGGCGTGACAATGGGGAGAGATCTGAGTTCATCGATGGACCCGCGGTAGTCGCGCGGATATCGCAAATTGACTGGATATCGTTCTAGCCCCTCAACGCTCTCCGTTATGGTCATTCCGCCGATTGCGGTGCGAACAACATCGTGTACGTCGGCAACATTGAGACCGAAACGCGCCGCTTCAAGACGATCAACATCGATATCCACAAACCGCCCACCGGTTACGCGTTCAGCGTATACAGAAGTGGTCCCCGGGACAGTCTCGATTACGCCCTCGATCTGTTCCCCAATCTCCGCGATCACATCAAGATCCGGACCGGCAACCTTGATCCCAACAGGGGTCTTAATACCGGTCGCTAGCATGTCGATGCGGTTGCGGATCGGCATGATCCACACATCTGTGAGCGATGGCACGTCGACCAGCTGGTCAAGTTCGGCGCGTATGTCATCCATCGTTATACCGGGGCGCCATTCGTCGCGCGGGCGGAGCTGGATCGTCGTCTCAACCATCGTCAAGGGAGCTGGATCAGTCGCTGTATCTGCCCGTCCTGCCTTGCCATACACGGTGAGGACTTCAGGCACCGTCGCAATGAGCCGGTTGGTTTGTTGAACCACTTCCGCGATCTTACCCACGGAAACCGCCGGATATGCGCTGGGCATGTATAGCAAGTCCCCCTCGTCCAGGTCCGGCATGAATTCGCTGCCCATGCGCGATAGCGGCACAGCCGCACTGGCCATAACAAGGACAGCCATGCCGACCATGACCCAAGGACGTGCCAATACAACGTTAATAAAGGGGCGATACGCCGCCATCAAAACTCGATTGATCGGGTTCTTGTGCTCAGGCGTAATCTTGCCGCGAATGAAGAAGCCCATTAGCACCGGAACCAGCGTAACCGAGAGCCCCGCCGCGGCGGCCATCGCATAGGTTTTGGTGAACGCCAATGGATGGAAGAGACGTCCCTCTTGTGCCTCCAAGGCAAAGATAGGCACGAAGCTGAACGTGATGATCAGGAGGGAGAAGAAGAGCGCTGGTCCAACCTCCACCGATGCTTCAGCCACAATCCGCCATCGGTTTTCCGGCGTTATCTCCTCTTTTTCGATATGTTTGTGTAAGTTCTCGATCATCACGATGGCCGCGTCGACCATGGCGCCAATCGCAATCGCAATTCCGCCCAATGACATGATGTTGGCGTTGATCCCTTGCGCGTTCATGATGATGAAGGCTGCCAGCACGCCCAGCGGCAAGCTGAGTACGATCACGAGCGATGAGCGCAGGTGGAAGAGAAAGATCGCGCAGATCAGCGCAACGACAAGGAATTCCTCGATGAGCTTTTCTTGCAGGGAGTGCACGGCGCGCTCGATCAAACCGGCGCGATTATAGGTGGTGACAATCTCAACACCCTCAGGCAGAGATTCTTCAAGCTCGTGAATGCGTTCTTCAACACGTTCGATTGTAGCCAGCGCGTTCTCGCCATAACGCATGATGATGACGCCGCCCACCGCTTCGCCCTCACCATTGAGTTCACCGATGCCGCGCCTCAGCTCAGGACCGATTTGAATGTCGGCGACATCCGATAGCAAGATGGGCGTACCGTTCTCAGTCACGCTCACCGGGATAGCCTCGAGATCCTCGATGCCTTGGATATAGCCAGACGCTCGGACCATGTATTCCGCTTCGGCCATTTCTATGACGCGACCGCCGGTCTCCTGATTGCCGCGTTGTATCGCCATGCGAAGGTGAGAAAGTGGAATATTGTAAGCTCGCAAACGGTCGGGATCGGCGACAACCTGGTATTGCCGCACCATTCCGCCGATTGTCGCGACTTCGGAAACGCCCTCAATCGTTTGAAGCTCGAATTTGAGGAACCAGTCTTGTAGCGAACGCAGCTCGGACAGGTCGTGCTGACCGGTACGGTCTACAAGCGCATATTGATAAATCCAACCAACCCCGGTTGCATCAGGGCCCAAGGCTGGAGATGCCCCCTCTGGCAGGGTGGGGGCGACCTGAGAGAGATATTCCAAGACGCGCGACCGCGCCCAGTATAGGTCGGTCCCATCCTCGAAGATGATGTAAACATAACTGTCGTTGAAGAAAGAATAGCCTCGAACGGTTACCGCGCCCGGGACCGCCAACATCGCGGTTGTCAGTGGGTAGGTGACCTGATCTTCAACGACTTGGGGCGCCTGTCCAGGATAGGTCGTTTTGATGATGACCTGAACATCGGACAGGTCGGGGATGGCATCAAGCGGCGTGCGGCTAAGCGAGAAGGCTCCAAATACAGCCAACAAGACCGCCATGATGAGGACGATTAGACGATTGCCGATCGACCAGCGGATGATTGAAGCAATCATGATCAGTGACCCCCATGTCCGGCGTGATCGCCCTGCTCAGGTTCACTCGGGGTCGGCGACATATCCATATCCCGTGCCATTATGGCGGAGATGCGCCACTCGCCTTCTTCATTGCGTCGAAGTTCGAAAGTGACGGCTTGCCCAACGGTGAAATCACTCAGGTCGACACCCTCCAGTGTCAAAAATGACATGGACATGGCGGGCCAGCCCAGTTCATTGATCGGGTCATGCTCAAGGTCGATCATTCCGTGGCCGGCCATCAGGCTAACGATGACACCCTGTCCTTGTGCCTGGTCCAGTTGAATGCCGGCGTCTTCATCGACTGCTCCGGGTGGGCTCATCCGCAATGCAGCGCCCTGAAGGCTGGCTTCAGAATCGATCAAGAATTGACTGGAAACGACGATGCGCTCGCCTTCGGCGAGCCCGGCAAGGATCTCAATCCGCCCATCTGATTCCATCCCGGTTTCAACTCGTGCAGGCCGGTATCGCCCCTCTCCTTCAGCAATAATTACGCGGTCTGATTGGCCGCCCCGGATGACAGCTTCGCGCGGAATGGTCAAAGCCTGTACATGAGGTTCAGTATCGATGGCGACATTGACGTAGGTCTCTGGGCGCAACGCGCCATCAGCGTTCGACGAGCGGATGCGAACAGGTACGCTACGGCTTTGCGGATCAACAGTTGGATAAACGTATTCGACCTCACCATGCCAAGTTCGGCTCGGATCCGACGTCGATCGGATATGAACATCTTGACCCGGTGAAACCATGAGGGCGTCGTCTTCAAACACATCCACGAGGATCCATACCGATGAAAGGTCGGAAATCGTCATGAGTTGTGTCCCCGGGCGCACATGGGATCCTTCGCGCACGGCAACAGCGATCACCACGCCATCCTGACCGGCCCGCACTTCGACGAGTTCACCGGCATTTCCGGTTCGGGCGATGCGGCTGATTTGATCGCGCGTTACACCAAGGGCCATCAATCGTGATCGCGAAGCGGACGTTAACGTGTCCCGGCCGATCCGGAGCGCTTGCAGATATTCTGCTTGAGCGGTTGCGATCTCCGGCGAGTACATGCGGAAAAGCAAATCGCCGGCACTAACGACATCCCCGACTGCTGCAACGGGCAGTTCTTCGATCCAACCTTCCGCGCGCACATCAACTACGGACGTTTGGTCTTCATCAGGTCGCACATATCCAACGCTTGAAACGGTGTGATAAAAATCTGCGCGGGCAACCTGCGCTGTGCGAACGCCGATATTGTTCTCAACAGCTGGTGAAATCAAAACCGCGCCATCGGGGTCGGCTTCTTCACCCTCATAGACGGGAATCAGATCCATACCCATCGGTGATTTTCCCGGGGTGTCGCTTCTAAAACTTGGATCCATCGGCGCCTGCCAATAGAGAACGCGGGGCTCCGTACTATCGCTGCTGCCGGAACCGTCTGCGTTTAAAAATGATGCGGAGAAAAAGCCGACGGTAAGGCCGGCGCCGACAAGCGCTGCGCCAAGCAAATAAGATTTGAGGGTCATTGGACTTCTCCAACCAGGTAGAGGATGCGAGCTTGGCTCTGCAGCGCATCAATATTTAAGCGAACAAAAGCGAGTTCTGCGTCTAGAAGAGCGAGCTCGGCGCGAACCAGTTCAGCGAAGTCTGCCTGCTCGTTCTCATAGGCGATGAGAACGGCCGTGGCCGTCTGGCGAGCCCGTTCAAGAACGTCTTCATCGAAAAGAATGCGCTCTTCGCTAAGGCGGACATAGCGTGAGAACTCTCGTTCCAGCTGCCGGTTCATTTCGAGCAAGGTTGCTTGACGACTGAGTAGGGCTGCTGCCTCTTCCTGGCGTGCCGCCGCTACACCCTCATCTTGTCGGCGGCGACTAAATAGCGGCACTTCGACTGTAACGGCAACGCTAGCGGTATCGGACCGGGTATCCCGCAAACCATAACCCGCTTCGACGGCCCAGCCTGGGCGATATTGTTGAAGTGCCAGATCGACTTCCCGTCCACGCGCTTCGACCTGCGCGTCCAACATGCGCACCATGGGGTGGCTGACGAGCCTCGACTGCGCGGACTGAATTTCTTGCGGCATAGCTGGCAGGACTGGAAGCTGTGGGGTGAGTGGTTGACGAGCAGCATCGGGCGTCACAAAGCGCTCCAAGTTTGCTTGTGCCATTTCCAACTGCCGCTCGATCTGGATCAGACGCGTGTCAAGAATAGACGTTTCCAAATCGATCCGGATAACGTCGTGACTATTGCGGCGGCCCGTTGCAAAGCTCGCGGTTGCGATCTCGCCAAGCTGCGTGATTGACGTCTGGCTTTGTCGCGTCAACGCGTCCGCCCGCTGCCAGTAATATGTTTCCAGCCAAGCTTCGCGAACGGACAACCGAATGCGTGCCTGTTCGAGGTCGCCGCCTTCGCGCGCGCTGGTTGCTTGGGCTCGGCGGCGTAGCCGGTTTAGTTCGCGGGTCTCACCACGAGGAAACATTTGGCGCACGCCAATTTGGGCCTGCGTCATGGCTTCACGGTTCAGGTCGAAATCGCTCAGTGGAACGTTTGCCAATCCCACGCGCATCATCGGATCTGGCAGCGCATTTTCGGACTCGCCGCGATGTTCAAGTGCTTGCGCTCGCGCTTGCCAGACCTGAACGGAAACATCTTCAGCCTGTTCAGCGATCATTACGGCTTCTGCCAAGCTCAGAGGCGTTTGCTCAATTGCGTCTTGTGAAAGCGCTGCCAGCGATATCGCAAGCGCTGCGCCAATAAATCCAGTCATGTCTATCTCCAGTCATCGTCCTACGAGGTCGTCTTGCCCGCGATTGCGGCACGCTGCCTCATTGGCGTGGTGGCTGTTTGGGAACGGGATGTGTCGTTGCGCGAAATCGATCATGTGTCGTTTGCGCATTCGTTTGTGAGGGAGATAGCTGCGCGACCTGACCGTCGGCGCGATTTATCGAGACGGAAGAAAAAGTGTGGTGCACCGTGCAACGTGCGTTGTCGCAGGCCTCGCAAATTCCAATGTCGCCCAGCCCACCGGCGGTGTGCAGCGAACCGGTCTTCTCGCAACACGTTGCACTGGAAATAGTGTGGCAATCGTGGGCATTTTGCGCGTCGATTGGCAACATAGCGCCAGAAGCTCCCACAAGAGAAAGCGCTAAAAGCAGCACCACGAGCGCGATTATGTTGGGGAATTTCAGATACATTTTGTCCCTAGGCGAAGCGCCTCTGGCGAGGCTTTTCGAGGTAATTACGCAGCTCGCCCCAGTATCCCTCACAGCATGCCGAATTGTTGGCGTGCCAAATTGCCGCGGCGTGGCAGATCGATAATCGCGTTTGTGTCCTTGCCGCCCGGAGTGTGATCCAATATCACTGACTGACACGTCAGTCAGTGATATTGGATCAGGCGCCTTCCGCGATGTCGAACGCAAATACCAAATATGTAGACATGAAGCGGCGCTTACTGGATGCCGCCGAAATCGTTTTCAACGATAAAGGCTATCAAGGCGCGCGTGTGTCAGACATCGTCGGCCAAGCTGGTGCGGCTCAAGGCAGTTTTTATCTTCATTTCGAAAATAAGAGGGCTGTCTATCTTGAGCTTATCGACGGCTTTTTCTCCCATCTCATGGGCGAAACATTGGGCCAGCATCCCGCAGCGCAGATAAAGAAGCCCGCGGACATGCGCGCGCAACTGAAGGAAATTTGGGCAACTCTGATCCTGTTCTGCCGCTCACACCCTATGCTGACGCGCCTCGTCCTGGATGCTCAGTCAGCGCTCCCGCCAGAAGACCGTGAGCGGCTTAACCGGCACTTTGAGAACATCGCCGAAGTTTTGTCGCACTACTTGCGCGCAACGACCCAAATCAGCCTGACAAAACCGCTCAACCCGGACCTTATGGGTTGGGTTGTGTTGGGTATGATTGAACGTGCGCTCTATTTCGCGGTGTTTGTCGCGCCCGATTCAAAGGCTGACGACCTGGCCCGCGATCTTACGACGTTCGAGCTATCAGGGCTCCTAGCATCGACAACCGAAAAGGAGGCGAACCGTGGCGCATAAATCGCGATGGGGTGTTGGCCTCGTCTTGGCTGTGTCGGGATTGATGGCACTTTGGTGGATCAATCGCTCGGAACCAGAACACCCTATGCATCTTGAACTCTATGGCAATGTTGATATTCGCCAGGTTGATTTGAGTTTTCGTGTCGCAGGTCGGCTCGAACATGTGTCCGCTGACGAAGGCGATAGCGTTGACCGTGGCGATACAATTGCCTCGCTCGAACAGGATGATTTTGAGGATGCGGTCGCCTTAGCGGAAGCCGAACTCAACGCGCAGCAAGCTCTTCTGGATGCACTTGAAGCGGGAAGTCGACCGGAAGAAATTGGGCAGGCAGAGGCTCATGTAGAACAAAGTCGCGCGGCGTTGGTTTTTGCCCAAGCGACCTTGGGGCGCCAAGAGACGTTAGCCGAGCGCAACGTTGCTTCGCATCAACTGCATGACGAAGCGCAAATGCAGGTAGACTTAGCCTCCGCTCGGTTAAGAGCAGCGCAGCAGACGCTTACGCTTCTGCGACAAGGCCCACGGGAGGAAGACAAGCGTGCAGTGAGGGCTCACCGTGATGCGCTATCGGTTTCGCTGCAATTGGCGCGGCGAAGGCTGGAAGATGCAAGCCTGACCGTGCCCAATCAAGGCATCATCCTCACGCGAATACGTGAGCCGGGCGCGGTGATCGCAGCTGGCGAGCCGATATTTACATTATCACTCAGCGCGCCGATTTGGGTGCGCACATATGTCGATGAACCCGATCTTGGCCACATCCAACCAGGGATGGAAGTGGTTGTGACGACCGATTCCGGTGGACGCTATCAGGGTCGGATTGGCTTTATCTCGCCGGTCGCAGAATTCACGCCCCGAACCGTGCAAACGCGTGAGCTCCGGACCAGTCTCGTCTACCGAGTTCGGGTTGTCGTCAACGCTGATGACGGGCTGCGGCAAGGTATGCCGGTGACGGTTCATGTCGATTTGCCGGCCGATGACGAATGAACCGCTCATATCGGTCGCCGGCCTAAGCAAACACTTCGGCAGCCGCGACGCCCCCGTGCTGAACGATCTGTCGTTTGATGTGCGTGTCGGCGGAGTTACGGGGCTTGTTGGGCCCGATGGTGCCGGCAAGACAACCTTGTTGCGTTTGCTCGCTGGTCTGCTCCAACGCTCCAAAGGCGATGTGCGGGTCTGCGGCCTCGATCCGCAGGACAGCGGCGCACAATTGCACACCCACTTGTCCTACATGCCCCAAAGGTTCGGTCTTTATGAAGATCTCACCGTTCTGGAGAACCTCAGCCTGTATGCTGACCTTCGCGAGGTAGGATCTGCGCACCGTCGCGACCGCTTCGATATGCTTCTCGCGTTCACGAGTCTGGCACCCTTTACCGACCGCTTGGCCGGCGCGCTGTCCGGCGGCATGAAACAAAAACTTGGCTTGGCCTGCTCACTGATCCGTAAACCTAAACTCCTCTTGCTCGACGAGCCTAGTGTTGGCGTCGATCCCATTTCCCGACGAGAGTTATGGCGGATGGTCCAGGATCTCGTTGATGACGGTATCGGCGTTATTTGGAGTACCGCCTACCTCGACGAAGCCGAACTGTGTGATCGTGTTCTGGTGCTTAGCGAGGGCCGCGCGATTTTCGACGGAGCGCCGGCATTGATGACAGAGCCGTTGGCCGACAGGACTTTCCACCTGACAGGGCTAAATGACCGAAGGCGTCGCACGCTCGATGATTTGCTCGTCCGACAGGATGTCGTGGATGGTGTGATCGAGGGGCAAAATCTTCGGCTCGTATTGCGAGATCACAGCTCAGCGTCCGCACTCAGCGCTGAGTTTCCGGACGGAACACTACTCGCCGTTCCTCCCCGATTTGAGGATGCATTCATGGATCGGTTGGGAGGGACTCAGCAGACACGCTCGCCATTCAGAACTGCTTCGGTCGACGTCGATCCAGCGCTCGGTGGGGTTATCCGGTCGAACGCCCTGACGAAAGAATTCGGGAACTTCACAGCCGCGCGAGACATTAGCTTTGAGATTGCGCGAGGCGAGATATATGGGCTGATTGGCCCTAACGGAGCAGGAAAGTCCACGACTTTTAAGATGCTTTGTGGCCTGCTGGAACCGACATCCGGCACCGCATCGATTGCGGGATATGATTTGGGCCAATCTCCCAGCCAAGCCCGAGGACGTCTGGGTTATATGGCTCAGAAATTTTCGCTCTATGCCGATCTGAGCGTTCATCAAAATCTAGATTTCTTCGCTGGTGTCTACGGGCTGAAAGGGCGGACGCGACGCACAGCAATCGATCGGATGATTACAACCTTCGATCTAAAATCAATCACTCAGATTAATGCGGGCATCTTCCCGCTTGGGCACAAACAACGGCTCGCTTTGGCTTGCGCCGTGATGCACCAACCTGATGTGCTCTTCTTGGATGAGCCCACGTCCGGCGTCGACCCACGCACCCGGCGAGAGTTTTGGTCTCACATCAACGCGCTGTCCGATAGCGGAACGACCATCGTGGTCACCACGCATTTTATGGAAGAAGCAGAATACTGCGATCGCGTCGGGCTGATCTATGCAGGCAATATGATTGCAGAAGGTAGCCCGGCTTCACTCAAGGAAAGCGCTGGAAATTTGGAGATGACGCTTGAAGACGCTTTCATCGAGCTGGTGGCGACGTCGAGCCCTGTGGAGGTCACATCGTGAGTGCTTCTTCTGCGCCTCGGCCGTTTAGCACTAGGCGCGTCGCGGGCCTCACCCATCAATGTCACCGAATTGCTGATCGGGAAACTCACGCCGTATTTTATCCTCGGCATGGGTTCAATGGGACTATCAACTCTACTCGCGGTCATCGTTTTTGACGTTCCGCTACGCGGATCGCTCTTCGTCTTAGTCGGAATTTCGGCCATCTACATGTTGACGTCATTAGGTCAGGGCTTGTTGATCTCCACCTTGACCCGCAACCAATTGGTTGCTGCGCAGATCGCGATCCTCTCCTCGTTCCTTCCCGCCTTCTATTTCTCCAATTTCGTGTTCGAATTGGAAAGTATGCCGATCGTCTTGCAGTGGGTCAGTTATGCGGTCCCGGCTCGGTATTTTGTCTCCTCGTTACAGACCGTGTTCCTAGCTGGCGACATCACATCAATCTTGCTTTTTAACGCAGCAGCCTTGTCCGCAATCGCGGCCGCATTTTTTGCGATCACGCTATTGAGAACACGCACTCGATTGGACTAGCCATGCTGACCCGTCTCCTCGCCCTGATAAAGAAGGAATTGCTTGCGACCGCACGCGATCGGCAAACCCGTTTCATTGTTCTCATTGCGCCACCGTTTTTGCTCCTGATTTACGTGTTCGCAATCACACAAGATGTGTCGAACATAGCAATTGGCGTGGTCGATCAAGATCGCGGCCGCTTCTCCCAGGACATAATTGAGCGCGTCGTAGGCAGTACGCGCTTTCGGACGATTTCCTATTTTGAAACGGTCGAAGATTTGGGCGAGGCAATAGATGCGCAAGATGTTCTGATTGGCGTCTATTTTCAGGAAGATTTTTCGCGACGCGTCCTTAGACGGCAAACAGCGAATTTTCAGTTGCTCTTGGACGGTCGTCGATCAAACGCTGCACAAATTGTCTCCGGATACCTCTACCGGATCGTCTCAACCTACAATATTGAACGGCTTGAAGCAGCAGGCGTCGTTGCGCCAACCACCATCGTGTCGCGAACCTGGTTCAATGCGAACGCGACCCCGCTTTGGTCGGCAACGCCCGCGCTGTTTGCGATGCTCGCGTCAATCGTTGGGTTCATGGTGTCGGCGCTGTCCATCGCCAGGGAACGAGAATTGGGAACATTCGAGCAACTGCTGGTCTCGCCCCTAACGCCGCTGGAAATCCTTATAGGAAAGACAATACCGGCACTGATAATCGCGGTCGGAAGTTCCGTAGTTATGCTGGTTTTCAGTGTGTTCCTGCTCGGCGTACCGATACGGGGTGACATTCCAGCCCTTTTTGGATCCATGATCGTGTTCTTGTTGTCGATCATCGGTATTGGCCTATTTATCTCATCCTTGGTTCGCACCCAGCAACAAGCCGTCATTGGGTTGTTCATCTACATGATACCGGCTGTACTTTTGTCCGGTTATGCGACGCCTGTTGCGAATATGCCAGATGGGCTGCAGTGGTTGACCCAAACCAACCCGATCACTCATTTTATCGTTATCTGTAAGGCAATTTTCCTGAAAGATGCTGCGCTTTCAGATATCTGGGCCCACACGTGGCCGTTGGTTTTGATTGCAATTGTGACATTGTCGGCTGGCACTTGGCTTTTCAATCGACGCCTGGGCTAGCTATTGTTGAGCCGCCTCACTCATCTGCCGATGACGCTGTCTAATCTCTTCGGGCCACCTTGATTTGATATAGGCGAGAACCGCTCGGATCTCCTCATCAGATAGGATCTGTTCATATCCGCCCATATCAGTTTGATACCCTTCCGGTAGCAAGGCAGCCGTTCCGTATTTTGTTATGTCAAACAGCATGCTGTCGGGATGATGCCAAGTATGCCCGGTCTCATCGTGTGGCGGCGCCGGCAATCGGCCATTCGGCAAGCGACGCTGCCAGTGCTGTTGCCCTTCCAATTCAGCGCCGTGACATGACGCACAATGGATCTGATAAAGTGGCTCGCCCATGACGACCAAGCGCTCGTCTCGATCGTCAATTAGCATTTCGGTGGAAGCGGTCCGATCCGGCGTGTTTATTCCAAGATGAGGTCGGACCATGAACCAATACCCGGTCCCTATTAGAGAGATCGTGAGGAATGCTCCGAAGCAAAACAGGAAGATCTTTCGAGAAACGCTATTTTGACGAAGCATGTCTTTCCTCCGGAAACGGCCAATTTGCTATCGCCAATCCCCCCACGACAACCACAGCTCCCAAGAGCGTCATGGAGCTCAGCGTCTCATTATAAAAAGTCCAGCCTAGTACCAGTCCAATCACGGGTACCAAGAAGCTAAAGGCGTTGGCTCGGCTCAATTCGGTCCTACGCAACACATCGGTCCACAACCAGTAAGCAAGCGCGGTTCCCGGAAGGGCAAGAAGGAACAACGAAAACCCAAATGCGCCTGTAAAGTCGACCGTACGGCCAGCATCAATGATCGGACTTGCCAGAGCCAAGGGTATAGCACCGAATACGAGCTGAAGTCCCATCATCACCAAGGGGTCTATGGTCGTCACGGCGTGTTTGATCACCACATTGCTGATTGAAATCCCCAACATGCTTATCGCCAAAAAGCCAAAGCCGACGGCCGGGCCTTCCGCGCCATTTGTGCCGATGCTGGGAAGGGCTATGAGCAAGATGCCAACAAATCCGCCAGCGAGCCCGAGGAGCGTTTTGACGCTCAGCGTTTCTTTCAGGAAAACCGCCGCCAGGCCCGCCGCGACGAGCGGTTGGATGTTCGCGACGACGGTAGCTAATCCGGGGGAGACCCAGCGCGCCGCTTCAAACATTCCCCAAAAACCCAAACTCGTCGCTCCCAAGCCAATCAGAGCGATGTAAACCCAAGCGCGAGCCGTTGTCGGCCAGGGCCGGTTTAGGGCCCCCGCAATCGCAAGTAGGACAACACCTGCGAGAAGAGCCCTGAGCGTCGCGAACAAGAGTGGGGGGACATCGGCCTGTCCGAGCTCAATCAGCGGAAAACACAACGCCCACAGGAAGAAAACAACAAGCAACTTGACTACATTCATGATGGCTTGATGTGTGATTGCGGTTGACCGGTTTTCATTTCGAGCCCCAGCACTGCCAATCCCAGGAGAGCGGCGACAAATGAAGCGATCAGGATTGCCAACTTCGATGTCGCAACAAGATCGTGATCGCTAAAAGCGATAGAGGCGATGAAGACACTCATCGTGAAACCAACACCTGCGAGTATGCTCGCTCCGATGATGTGCCTCCAGCCCATTTCTTGAGTGCGTATTGGCAGCCCCAGACGATCCAGAGCCCACACGCTACCTAGGATGCCGAGCGGTTTCCCGACGACTAGCGCCACGAAGATGCCCAGAGCGGCGGGTTCAAATAGATCCACCATGCCGAGTGATGAAATGTCGATACCGGTGTTAAACAGTGCGAAAACCGGGACGACACCCCAAAACACCCAAGGTTTCAGGCTTGTCTCGAGCTGAACCAGCGAGCGCTTGTTGTTTGTCTGGTCTTGTTCGAACGGCACAAGCAATCCAATCACCACACCAGCGATCGCGCCTTCAATACCCGCCTGCAAGATGGCCGCCCAAAACACCAAGCCCAGCGCAAAAAGCGCGACCCAGCTGAAGCGCCAAAATCGTGTCAGAGAAACGGCGAGGACCGTCGTTCCGATCGCGAACAAAAGCGGACCGAGCGCAAAACCGTGCCCGTAGAAAAGTCCGATAACCAGGACAGCGCCGATATCGTCGAAGATCGCCAGAGCTGTTAAAAAAATCTTGAGTGACGCCGGTACTCGGTCACCCAAAAACGCTAGCAACCCCAACACGAGTACAATGTCGGTGGCGGTCGGAATCGCCCAACCCGCACGTAATTCCGGGTCTGCTCCCGCCAAGCCCAAGTAAATCGCGGCTGGGACGAACATGCCGGCGAGCGCAGCTACAGCTGGCACTGTTATCGCGCGCGCCGACGACAAATGCCCGGACAACACTTCTCTTTTGATCTCCAATCCGACCAAAAGGAAGAACAAAACCATCAATCCTTCATTGATCCACCACACAAGCGGCCGGTCCAACCCGAACGGGCCAAAGCGAATGTGGACCGGAAGGTGGTGGATGGACTGATAAAGATCCCGCCAGGCGGAATTTGCCCAAATAAACCCTACGATCATGGCTACGATCAAGACGGCGCCTGTTGTCCTCGCGGTGTCGAGATGCGTATGAGGTTTAGCTGTCACGATCGAGGTATCCTCATCTTCGATCAGTTCCCCTCGAGGGGTGGCATAGGCCTCGTATCCGCAAAATCGATTTCCGGCGCATCATGTAAATTGGGGCACTTTGTTTCGATCTGTAGCGTCGCAAAATAGAACCCAAACCGCTCTCTAAGTAAGACGTGGGCACGACTAAGCACCTGATGATGATCCGTGCGATCATCGATGAGCAGATGAGCTGAAAAGAGGTTTTTGCCCGAGGTTAACGCCCAGGCATGGATGTGATGGACCTCGTAGACGCCGGTCAAAGAGGTCAATGCGTCTTGAACCAAAGCGACATCAACATCATCGGGCACTGTCTCCATCAGGACGTTTACGGCCTCGCGAGTGATGCTCCAAGATGCCCAAAACAGGACCAGTCCAAATGCGATCCCGAGAATAGGATCGATTGCGACATAACCCGTGAAGTAAACAACGACCGCGGCAATGATGATGATCAGGCTACCAATGAAGGTTTGCATCACGTGCCAAAAGGCGCCCTTCATATTCAAATTGCCCTTTTGACCCGAGAATAGCAAACGTAGTGAAATGAACTCCGTGATCAGGCCGCCGGCTGCGGCCAACAACATGAGCCCATACTCAATTTCAACCGGGTTCAGGAGCCGTACAACGCCCATGTAAAGCACAAATGCGGCCATAACGAAGAGGAAGAGGCCATTCAGCAGGGCGCCGATTATCTCCGCTCGAACGGATCCAAAAGTGCGATAACGATCGGCCGCGCGCGCGGCGAGACGACCCGCGACCAAGGCAAGCAAAACACCGCCGACTGCTGAGAAGGTGTGAAAGGCGTCTGAGAGGACCGCTACGGAGCCACTAAGGTAGCCGAGGCCAAGTTCGATAATGAAGTAGATCCCGGTCAGCCAAGAACTGATCTTCAGAGCGCGTTCATTCGTGGCGAGCATCGCGGACATATCATGGCCGCCGCTCGCATGTGTCTGCGAAGTTTCGTGATTGCTCGCCTGGGACATATCGCGATCGAATGGTGATTGTGTTGTTGCAACAATTACGCGCGGTCTGAACACATCCCTCACATGTTCGACGGCGACGCGATCACCACTGAGCTTGAGTCAAAGCGAATATCAAAATCACGGTTCGCGCAAGGATTGCCACGTACTTCCTTTTATACGCCAAATGCCGGGTGCTCTTGAGACATAGGCAAGATCTGTTGGAACGCGGGAGCGGGCTTCCGCCACGTTTATAGGTCCTACTATCTCGTCAGGGAACGAGGCGTAACGAAGGGACTAGTGTCTCAGAGCTCGACGAACTCGAACGCGTAGCCCTGCCGACTCAACCAGTTTTGCGCTCGCCTTAAAGCGCTTTGATGATCGCACAATCCGGTGTGTCACCGCGATGGCATTGGGCCAATAATGGTGTCAGGGCCGATTCCAGTTTTTTCAGATCTTCAATCTTCTGTCGGATGGTCTTGAGGTGAGCCTCAATAGTTCTAGCGATTTGACCGCAGGTGTAATTCCCGGAATCAACCATGGTCGTCAGGCTACGAATTTCATCGATAGAAAAGCCCAGACTGCGCAGTCGAAGGACGAACCGTAAGGCATCGATGTGCCGGGTGTCGTAAAGACGATGGCCGCTCACCGTCCGGTCCGGTTCGGGAATAAGCTGCACGGACTCGTAGTACCGAATGGTTTCAGCGTTGCAGTCCAACAAGCGAGCAACAGCACCGCGTTTCATCGCTTCTCTCATTTTTGTGATCGCCTCCGCGTCGCCTGACATTGAACTTGTAGTCACCACAGGTCGATGCTCAAGCTTCAACCACGCATTTATCGCTGGAGGTCAGATTATGGACGACGGATCATTACGCGCCGAGTTTCCAAAGTCCCTGATTATAGGCAGGAGTCTCAGGGCCATAACCGGCGGCTATCTAACGCTTGAAGCTGCGCAATTGATGGCGACAGGTTCGCCCTAAACCAACATCGACATCGCGATAACCGTGATTGCCTTGATCGGGGTGTATTCTCTCATTCACCTAGCGGTATCCGGCGTGGGTCGCCGCCTCAATCCATGGTTCGGTGCATTGCTGGCCGTCGGTCCCGGCATTGCCGTTTATGTCGGCTACGGGCTTACCGGCATGGTCGCGGTCTATCTCTTCATCGGCCTGTCCCTGATCCTGGATGCGATACGCGCCGATCCCGGATGCGAGGTCATGGCATTTCCCGGACTAATTTTCCGGCGTCGGACCCATTTGGCCTGCCTCGTGTTCACACCGATCGACCGTTTGGAACGACGCATCTTCAAACACAGCACGGGATAGCCGGGGTTCCCTCGCGGTTTCGTGATCGGCGGTCGCAGCACTGCGGGTTGAACCTGTAGTGGCTACAAGCTTTAGCCTGTGCGAATGATGGACGGATCGAACATATCTCATCGCGTTTCCGGCTGGCTGTCCGGCGGTGGTGCCCTGAGTGGCTTTTTCGCTTTTCTCGGTGCGTCCTGTTGCGTGGTCCCGATCCTGCTCGTTCACTTCGGCGTTGCAACGGGAATCGTCGCTCAACTGGCTTGGTTCGGGCGTTGGCAGACACCGATTTTATGGGTGGCGGCGGGCCTTTTAGTCATCGCGCTGACAGCAGCGTTGTGGTCGGGGCGAGCGCGGCCGGTGTTCTGGATCAGCTGGGGCATCGGCGCTCTTTTCATCCTGATCGCACTGGTCCTGCCGCAGTATGAACCTGGGCTACAAAGCTGGCTCTTGGATTGGACGCGATCCCAATGACCAAGAAGCCAGAAATATTCCGGTTCGATGTTCCGGGCACAATCGCACCGCCCCGTTGGATTGGACGGTTGGTACGTTTGGGCTTCGGTGTGGGTGCCTTGTACTGGGTCCGACAATTGGTGGTCTTTGGCGATGCCGCTGCGCTGTCGAATCTATGGGTTATTGGCCTGACCGCGTTTGCGCTCCAGCTACTGCCTTATGTGGTGAACATCGGTCTCGGGATCGGCCTCGGATTCTGGCGCCGTTTGACCGCACTCGCCCTGATTGGCGGCGCCGCAATCTTTGGCTACGCCACCGCGCAAACCCTGGTGTCAGATACGCTCTGGTTCGTCGTCTTCGGGCTGAACATCTATGTCTACGGTCATCTGGGGGCATCCTTCGTCGCGTCGGCATTGTTTGCGACGCCGGGATGCGAAATGCGGGCAATTCCAATTCTACTCGGCAAACTATTTGGGCGGCCGGTCCGGGATCACTACTGCCCGGGCGTAATCGGCAAAATTGATCAATGGGAGGCCCGAAGGGGGCATGAACAAGACTAAAACGATCATCCTGCAATCCACTGTCACGTGTCCGGAGTGCGGAAAGACGCACGCGGATCTGACCATGCCCACCGACGCATGCCAGTTTTTCTGGGACTGCCCGTCCTGTGCGGTGGTGCTGAAGCCACTCCCGGGCGATTGCTGCATCTATTGCTCCTACGGGACGGTGCCATGTCCGCCCATCCAGGACGGCGATGCGTGCTGTCGCGCGTCGAGTTGACCGCTTGCCCAGTCATGACGGCTCAACCTGTCACATCCACCTGCTCGGACCTGTTTGCGACGCGGAGCCACGTCGTTTTGGGGATCAGCCCTTTCAACAGTCATTTTTCGGAAGAACGGATCAGCGCCTTGATCCATTGGGCCCAATCCGAGTTCGGTGCCTTTCATCTCTATATCCCCGACGAGCCGAGCCGGTTCACGCTGGAGGCCGTAGGCTATTCGCCCGACCGGGCGAGGAAGAAAGCCCGGCGACAAGCGCGTTGGCTCTTCAATAAGGTCAGACGGGCACTCCAGTCGAACGGCTTTCCGGAACCCGCATTCGACTCACTGGTTTTGCGTTCGGAGAACCTGGCCGGCAACGAGGCCTATCGCGACCTCCTCGGCCAAGCCGAGACGCAATTGTGGTCCAAGGTCTGGTTCCGCGAAGGGTGCCTCAAGACGTCCAATTGGGTCTTGAGCAATCTGGTCGCCGATGAGACCGATGCATCGTGCCCGGACCGCCTTACGCTCGCGGCCCGGTATTTCCAGGCCGAACTTCCATTATTCATGAACAGCGCCGCGATAACCGGAATGCCACGCTCAGTCTTTGCCTATCATCAATGCCCCCAATTCCTGCGACAGATCCTCGCTGAGCATCGAGGCGAGGTCATCAATTCAGAACAAGGATTTCTCATCGTTCCGGGAGACGTCGCACCGGATGTCGGCAAGCATCCCGGAGATCGCGAGATCGAGGCCTGAAGATGTATTCTATCGCCCCGCTGATGCTGGCCTATCCCAATTGACCTTCGACAGCTTCGGGCGCGCGGCTGGACCGACGATAGGAACAATGCCCCGCACGCACCAACCGGGCCGGAGAGGGCTTCTGCGGGGTCACTGTCGATTGAGTCATGAGGTCCTCATTATCCCGGGAACGGACCTTGCGCAGTCAACGGATATTTCCATTCTCATGCTTGGAGCGCGTTCACGATTTTCAGCGTTCGGTGCACATAGCCGGTTAGTTCCGTAGGATCGATCTCATCCGGCGTGCCATCAGCCACATCTTCGCCGTGGTAATACTGGCTGGTATAGTCGTTGATCTGGTCGATTTCGTCATAAAGCGCGCTGGCCGGATGTTCTTCCCCGCCTTCTCTGATCTTCCGCGCGATTTCGCCCAGCCAATCCCGGCCCGCAAGAAATGATGCGGGATAAATGGTCCAGCAGTGCGTTTCCAGCACGCCCCGCATCTTGCGGATCAGATCGATGTGATTTCCCGCGCCAGTCGACATGAAGTCCTGCAGGTCATCGATATCCGTGGCCGTCCGGCCTTGGCACGCCCGTTCAAGATCGATGGCCGTTATCTTCGAACCCTGCGCGCGATGATCGGCCAGCGTAAGCGCGATGCGCTCGGCCGCAGGCGCCTTGTCCCATACTTGCTTCAAGAACGTCGCGTCGTGGGAAAGCACGATAACTTGCGCGCAGCGCCCGGCGATCTTGACGATTTCATAAACCGTCTGGCGCCGCCGGAAGGCGTCCTGGCTGCTGAACGGGTCATCGAAGACGACGATCTTGTTCGCGATATCCGGGTCCTGTTCCAGATGGGCTAAGAAGAAGGCCAGCGCCAGCGTCGTCCTATCGCCGGCGCTGAGCGTATTCTTGAAGCTAGGGCGATTAGCCGGCGTCCGGCCGTCGCCCAGATCGATCGGGGTATTTTTGATGACCAGCTGGTAGCTTGAGGCCGCTGTGCCGCCCGGGTATCCATGCTTCGTTTCCGCAATCGAAAAGCCGGCGTTGAAGGCCGCTAGGTAATGGTTGATGCGGTTCTGATACGGCTGCATGACGGCTGCTGTATGCCGATCCAGTTCGGTGCGCGCGGCTTCCTTCCGCTGATCGATTTCGTCCTTTTCCCCCTTCAGCCGAACATGATCCGCGCACAGGCCGGCAACCGGTTCCGAATGGCGAGTCCGGATCGCCCGCCGCAATTGCAGCTCCGCTTCGGCGGCGATTACATCAGCGGCGCCGGTCTCATGCTTCTTAGCCGCGATCAGGGCGTTCGCTTCGCGTACCGCCCGGGCGATCATTTCAGCTGTCTCCCGCGAGGCCTCCCATGCAGCCTGCGCGGCCAGGAATGCTTCATCGGGTTCGACCCTATCCAGCGGCGTCGCGGCCTTGCGCGCCAGTAGCGCCTTTGCCGCCCCAGCCATGGCGCGCATCGCATCAGCGATTTCTGCCGGCAGGGCCAGCGCCGGCGCATCGATAGCGCAGTACCGGGCCCAGAATTCGGCCGATCCGGCGTTCTGTTCACAGCTCGTGTTCAGCGCGCCAACGGCCCCATTCCCGAACCCTTCATCGATCTTTTCGGCCATGGCCGATATCGCAGCGCGGAGATCCGCGTAGCGTTCGCTGAAGACCGACCGAAAGGCCGCGATCAGGGGCAGGCCCTCGATCCCCTGGCCGCAAAACGGGCAAGTTTCATCCGCACGCGGCAAACCCTCGGCGATCCAGTTTCCGCCGCCATCCGCCATCGCATGCGCAGCCAGATGCTCTGCGATACGGGCTTCTGCGTCGGCCGCCACGTCTTCCAGCGTTCGGCCCAGGATGTCCAGGAAACCTTCCGGCAATTCCGGAAGGGAGATTTCGGCCAGGGCAGCGCGATCGTTGATCTGGCGCGCCTGGCGAACGGCCTCGAGATTGCGTTCCTGTTCCTCGATCCGCCGGTCAATATCCGGATCGGTTGCCAAGGCAATGAACTGCTCCAGGGTTATGCCCTGCGGCAGATGCGGCTGGATAGCCCTAACCGCAGCGGTGATCTCGCCGGTTTTTTCTCGGGATGCCGCGGCTAACCGCGAATCCACTTCGGCTAGGCGCACGCCTTCTTCACCGATGATGACGCGATACAAGTTACGGCGATGATCTATATCGACTACTTCGCCGGAATGAACGTTCTCGGATACGAAAACGCCGTCGAAGATCGCCAGGCCGGGAAATGTCGCATTCCAAGCCTCACCATTGAAGCGGGACATGCCCGCTGTCATCAACAATTCGATACCGATCGGGGCTTCAACGCCAAGCGTCTTCCGGCCGGCTACATGGGCGGCTTCCCCGGTTTTCAGGGACCGCAAGACCGCGCAGATAGTCGTCTTGCCGAAACCGTTCGCGCCAGCGATCAATGTATGCCGGGATAGCTCTGGATTGCCCGGGGCGGCTGAATTGATGAACCGGCCTACGTTTTTGATTGCAACGATTTTCCGCAGCATCACTGCCTCGCTATATGGATACCACAAGGCTGCTGTGCGTCATTGCCGGCAGCATTCGATCAAGCTTGTAACTTTCGAAGACCCCGTGTTTGTGCTGGCGTCCGGAAATCTGCTTAAAGTGTTAACTCCGCGCCAGCAACTTACAAGAGTAGGAGAGCTTGTGTCCGCTCCTGCGCCAAAGCGGACCTTACCCAAGCAGCTGATCCAGCTCGACCTCGAGTGCGTTAGCGAACTTCTCGACAACTGTGATCGTCGGGTTTCGGACACAGCGCTCAACACCTGACACGTATGTCCGGTGCAAGCCGGCGCGGTCGGCCAGCTCTTCCTGAGACCAACCCTTTTCTTTGCGCAGCTTTACGATGTTTGCGGCCAGGCGCTCACGAATGTCCATGTCCGTGAGTGCACAATTCCGCACACTATAGATCTACAGACGATGAGTCTCATTTTCCGTTGACTAGCATCCAAACCTGAGCAGAAATGAGACTTATAGGATGCACTCAGGAGATAAACACCATGCACGCGAAGACCGCTCTATTGAGCTCCATTTTGACGATCGCCACATCGGGATGCGCTACGACACAATCACCGGAGGAGCGAGAGCTCGAGTTCCTGGCGCTAAGCCCGGCACATTTCACGCAGTCGCTCTCGGTCACAGATGACCCGCTGAACCCGGATGTTCGGATAAACACGCGAGCCGGATGGCGAGATTATCAATTCAGCTTCGGACCCAGAGATGATCAGTTCCTACGCGCTTCACTTCCGCGCAATGAGGGAATTGCCGTTCTGCAGGCATATGTGACAGCGGAAGCCAATACGACGTCAGCTCTACAGCCAGTTTCAGTCAACTTTGAACACAGCGTTGAGGCTCGTGACGTTGATCGGGTAAATCTCGATGTTCGATCCTGCTCTCGCAATAGCTGCATCTACTACGAGGAAATGGTGTTCGATCTGACCCTGGCCGAGATCAATCAGCTGATTACCGGGATTGAAGACCGCTCACACCCAGTCGTCCGCTTTCGCATTCAAGGCCTGAGCGGTCGTCAACGCGATGGGCGCTTCCACATTTCAGAACTGCGAGCTTTTCGGGATGCCGTTGTCGCACACGCGAACTAGGCGCACTCCAAATCTGGTTTACCCAGCATCTTGCCAACTCGCTCAAGAATCACCAATCATAGTGACATTGCGACGCAGCAAATCGCGCCCTCCGCTCTCCGGTCATCGCTCGGAAAGCCCAATGGATTGAGGACGGCCCGCAGATCTACTGTACGCAAGCTAAATGGCGTTCGGTGTCTTTCCAAGGATGGACACGTGAATACAGACTACCAACACCTGATGCCAAATCGATAACGCGATTTGCCCCGGCTACCCCGGGAGAAAGGTGTTGGGCATGTCCCGGCAAGAAAACGATACACGCACACTGCACGTGTGCATTAGTGAACTTACTCCGTATGAGCGACACGCTCGCAAGCATGACGCCGGCAAGCTACAGGCACTTGAACGATCCATCGAGCAACTCGGCCTGATTGACCCGGTCATCATCGATGAAGGCCAGGTAATCCTGTCCGGGCATCTGCGAGTGGAAGCCTGTCGCCGTTTGGGGTTGAATCAGATCAAAGCCATTCAGGTTTTCCATCTCAACGACCATCAGAAACGCGCCTACGTAATTGCGGCCAACCGGTTCCCGGAACGAGGCGGCTGGGATCGCGACTGCCTGAAACTTGAAATCGGCGCTCTTATGGAGTTTGCCCCGGAGCTGGATATTGAAACCACAGGCTTTGAGGTGCCTGAAATCGATCTCATGTTCGCGACCGAAGACACGACTACCTCAGTCGCGAGCGAAGAAGAGATCCCTGAGCCGCCCATCGAGCCCATCTCACGCCCGGGGGATCTTTGGAGGCTCGGCGACCACCTTGTTTATTGCGGATCCTGTCTTGAGGCCGCCAGTTGGCGCAAACTGATGCGTAATGAGCGAGCACAGATCTGCTTCACCGACCCTCCCTACAACGTGCGCATCAAGGGCCATGTGACTTCGAAATCTCATGATGAATTCGACATGGCGGCCGGCGAGATGTCGCCCGCTGAATTCACTGAATTCCTCGCGTTGAGCCTGGGACATGCGACCAGCGTCTCGTCGAACGGTGCGCTTCATTACATCGCCATGGACCACAGGCACCTACGTGAGCTCTACGCAGCGTGTGACCCGATCTACGCTGATCAACTCAATCTCATTGTATGGAACAAAACCAATGCGGGCATGGGCTCGTTCTATCGATCCCGCCATGAGCTGATCGCCCTGTTCAAAGTGGGGCACGGCGCCCATATCAACAATGTCCAACTGGGCAGATTTGGACGTAATCGCTCAAATGTATGGACCTATGCCGGCGCCAATACGTTCCGGTCCGGGCGTGACAAAGATCTCGCGGACCACCCTACGGTGAAACCCACGAAGATGATCGAGGACGCGCTCCTTGATGCGTCCCGACCTAAGGACATCGTGATCGACGGGTTTGCTGGCTCAGGATCAACACTGCTCGCCGCAGAACGAACCGGAAGACGCGCTCGCGTCATTGAACTGGACCCGCGCTATGTGGACGTCGTTCTCAGCCGCTGGAGCGCGATGACGGGCGATAAGCCGGTGCTCCTCGAAGACGACCAGCATCCACATCCGCCGCTCGCTCTCGCCGCCCCTGAAACGGAACGAGCAGCGTCATGAGCGATTACGAAATCGGATACGGCAAACCGCCCAAAGCCAACCGCTTTAAAAAGGGCCGCTCCGGAAACCCTAAAGGTCGACCGAAGGGCAAAAAGAACTTCGCCACGATACTGGTCGAGGAGCTCTCCGAGAAGCTCACAATCAAGGAGGCCGGCAAATCCCGGAAAGTCACCAAACTGGAAGCGGTTACAAAGCAACTCGTGACCAAGGCCATCAACGGCGATCCTCGGGCGCTGGCTGAGCTCCTGAGACAGATCCATGCTCACTGGCCGACAGAACAAGACGGTCAGAACGCTGAGCTGCCCGCATCAGAGGAAGATCTGGCGATCCTCAACGACTTCATTCAGCGCACGGCATCGAATGCGGGAGGTCCAAATGAAAATCACTAAGGCAAGCAAGGCGGAGGTTGCCGCAGCGGCGCGCAAAGACTTCAAGGCCTTCGTACGGTTCGCGTTCAATCTCACGCACCCTGACATAGACTTTCATGACAACTTCCACATTGATGCCTTGTGCCATGAGATGGAGCAGATCCGCGTGGGCGAGGAAAAACGTCTGTCCATCAACCTGCCGCCTCGAACGCTTAAATCCTTTATCGTCTCAGTGGCATTTCCTGCCTTCATGCTCGGGCACGACCCTGCAAGGAAGTTTATCGTCGTCAGTCACAATGAGGCCCTCGGGGAAGAACAATCCAGCCAGTTCCGGAAACTGATCTCACACTCGGAGTTCAAGGCAGTTTTCCCCACTCTAAACCCGCCTCCGACCAAGGATACTCAGCGTGTGTATGTGACAAACAAGAACGGCGGCAGGCGGGCCGTGACAACGCAAACAGGCGTAACCGGCCTTGGGGCCGACTTCCTCATCTTCGACGACCCCATCAGCGCTGAAGATGCGGCCAACCAGATCCGGTGTGAGAAGGTAAAAAACTGGATTACCAAAAGCGCGATGTCGCGGCTCAACAACGCTGCTACCGGGGTCGCGATCCTCGTCATGCAACGCCTCTCGATCTGGGACCCGCATGCGGCCGTTGCACAAGCGTCGAACTGGAGGACGCTAAGCCTTCCGGCGATCACGGACAAAACGAGATCGATCACGACCGGCCCGATCTCTAAGGACACCTGGAAAACTGGTGAGCTTTTACACCCGACACGCCTGCCTCACGCGTATCTGGATGAACAGCGGACCTTGATGGGTGAAGCAGCGTTCAAGGCTCAGTTTCTTCAGGCGCCAGTTCCAGGCGGTGGGGGGCTGATTGACGTCAGCAAGTTCAAGTTGGTTGACGAGCTGCCTAAACGGCCACCGGACACGGTTCTAATGAGTATCGATCCCGCTGCGGGCGGCAAACATGCCAAATCTTACTCGGTCATCTTGGTCTTTCATGTTTATGACGGGCGCATCTTTCTCAAAGCCCGCTGGCGAAATCAGGTGGAGTTCGCCGAGTTGAAGGCGGCCACACTTGGGTTCGTTAAAAAATACAAACCCGATGAACTCGTGATTGAGTACGCATCGAGCGGAGCCCCTCTGGCGTCTGAGGTGCACGAGCACCGAAAGGCACTTTGGCAGATGAGCTCAAAGAACGTACCGAAGTTGCACCGGTTCAAGCCGACGATGAGCAAGGAAGCTCGATGGGATGAAGCGAGTTTATTGGTGTCACAAGGACGGCTGCATATCCCCAACCCGGACAAATACGACTGGGCACAATCGCTCATCGACGAATGCCGAGCTTTCCCAGAGGGGGCTAATGACGATCAGGTCGATGCACTTTCTCAAGCCCTGATTACCTACCACCGCCTCTATGATCAGTCGCACAAATCGAAAGTATCCCTTTTCCAGCTCGGCGCCTGATCGCTTTGCCCCGACATCACCTGCGATATCACTGCTCTTTTCACTGGACCAGCACCGCTCACCTGAGCGGTGCTGGTGCATTATGGAAGATGACATCGATCTTGGGCACCTATTCGCAGAGGTGACAGCGGCCGCTGAAGATGCAGCCACAGCCAGCGTCGAGGGCCACACGGCCCCGTCAATCACGACACTCGAACAGACACGCAAACAATTAGTTCGTGCGTTGCTCATTCTACAGACGGCTGAAACAGCCCTTCGACCGATGCGCGTTGGACCCGCGCAGCTCGTCGAGCCACCGGCGCTGGCCACCGCTATTGAGCAAAACCACCAACTTGGACTGGACTTCACCACCATATCGAGCATCCATGGAGCCAAGCCCGGCGGCGAAGTGTAACCGACCCCGGGCTCGCCTCAGTGCAAGCGCTGCAATGTTAGAGCGGGCACATCGGAGGCGACCATGCAAACCACCATCCCTATCGATCAAGTTCTGTCGAACCCTAAGAAAGCCCAGTTCATCTGCCCCTATCGAGCTGGCACAAAGACGGCTCGGCTCCATCAGCTCCTGCGACCACCAAAGGGCATCACCAGCCCAGAACTCGCCACGCTCCTAGGCTGGCTTCCCCATACGGCGCGATCTGCTCTCACAAAGCTACGCAAGGACGGTGTCGCCATAGACATTCTACCTCCGTCGACCGGCGAACATCACGCCCGCTACCGCCTTAGCCGGGAGGTTTAGATGATTAGATCAACCGAGCTCAAGCTGACGGATTTGCCCGACCTCGATCACGGCGCTCTCTCTGAGACTTGGCGAGACATCATGGGCCAACCACCACCCAAGCGATTAAGCGCTCCTTTGATGCGCCGTTTCCTGGCCCACCAAATACAAGTTGAACGAAGTCGCGGACTCACCAAGCGGGAGAAGAACAAACTCAAGGCCATGGCCGGGCGCAATCCGCGACCAAAGGCAACGGGAGTGCAACCGGGCGGCAGGTTCATTCGCGAGTGGAATGGCCGCCTGCACGAGATAGAGGTTTTGGAAAAGGGATTTAGCTGGAACGGCGACACCTATCGATCGCTCAGCGCCATAGCTCAAGCAATCACTGGAACACATTGGTCCGGCCCGCGCTTTTTCGGCCTAGAGAAGAGACGTCTCTGATGCCACAAAAGCGAACCATCCGATGCGCGATCTACACCCGAAAGTCCTCTGACGAGGGCCTGGACCAAGAGTTTAATTCCTTAGATGCCCAACGCGAGGCATGTGAGGCCTATATCGCCAGTCAGAAGCATGAGGGATGGAAGCTTCTTCCCCAGCATTATGATGATGGCGGGGTATCCGGTGCAACAATGGAGCGCAAAGGCCTTCGGCGTCTCCTTGATGATATCGATGCGGGCATAGTCGACCTGGTCGTTGTCTACAAGGTCGACCGTTTAACACGGTCACTCGCTGACTTCGCCAAACTCATCGAGCGACTGGACGCGTCCGGATCCTCATTCGTCTCCGTCACGCAGGCCTTCAACACCTCGACATCAATGGGACGTTTGACGCTCAATGTTTTACTATCTTTTGCTCAGTTTGAACGGGAGGTCACAGCTGAGCGAATAAGGGATAAGATTGCTCAATCCAAGGCCAAGGGCATGTGGATGGGAGGGAACGTGCCCTTAGGCTATGACGTCGATGGCAGGTCGCTGAAGCCGCACACGGAGGAAGCAAAAATTGTTGTGCGCCTCTTCGAGCTTTATGACGAACTCGATTGTCTGCGCCAAGTAGAGCAGCGAGCGAACAAAGCGGGGTACCGGACCAAGGTCCGGCAAATGAAGAACGGGCGAACGACTGGAGGTGGACCATTTTCACGCGGCCGCATTCAGCACATCCTTCGCAACCCCCTCTACGTCGGCAAAGTCCGACACAAGAACGTGGTCTACGACGGACTACATGACCCGGTCATCGATCAAGATTTGTTCGAACGGGTCCAGGCGAAGCTAGATGCAGCGTCGAAGCGAATTGGAAAAGTGAGGAAGGCAAGGGTACCGAGCCCTCTCGCAGGCCGGATTTTCGACGAGCACGGCCATCGCCTCACTCCTTCCCACACGACCCGAGGACCGAAACGATTTCGGTACTACGTCTCGCAGTCGCTCGTGAAGAAATCCGGCGGGGTAAGAAATGGTGTTCGACTACCAGCTCAAACGGTGGAAGGGGCAGTGGCATCCGCCATTAAGACCAAGATCACGCAGAACCGGGCCATGTTGCTCTCGTCTGCTGATCAAACGTTGGAAGGTGTTGAGAAGCGAGAACAAACACTCGACCTGCTCGCCAACGCCGAACCCGAAAGGCTACTTGAACTAGCTACGCGTGTCGTGGTCGGGCCCACTCACTTAGGGATCAAACTTCGGCTCCCCACCGACGCATGGGCCGGCTGCGACCCAGTCGAGATCCTTGAACCCTTCACTGTTCGCCGTAGAGGTGTTGAACGGAAAATCATTCTTGGTGATGCTCGCCCCACACCGGATGAAACTCTCCAGCGCACACTCGGGCGCGCCCTGAATTGGAGAGATCGTATCCTTGCAGGCGAACGCATGGAGGCACTCGCTGAAGATGCAGGTGTTTCGAGCAGGTTTTTGCGGGACCGACTTCAGCTCGCTTTCCTGTCTCCAGTCATCATGACAGCCATCCTCAACGGGACCCAGCCTGTCGATCTCTCCACCAACACTTTTGTCAGGTCCGACATCCCGTTGGATTGGTCCGAACAAGAGAAAATGTTTGGCTTCAACCGTCCAAGTCTAGTTCGCTGATGAAGCTGATTTCTTCCCTGCTAAATGCCCTCGCTAAAGCGAATTTCCCTGTTAGCTGACACAGGGAATTCTTCAGCTAAACAGCTGAGAGTTTGATGCGTTCCATCAGGTAGGATGGGGCGCTTCGCTGTTCCGTGGCTAATTTCGCTGCAAATCGGCCATTATCAGGGAAATTCCCAGTACCCGGACCACCACACATAGCGGTTTGAGACTTTCGGGGTTTTCGGGGCATTGGGGTGCGTTGGACGAGTCTCGGTTCCAGACACGGCTTCTCAAGCCCCGGAAACTTGGGGAAGAAATTACCAGTTCATGGAAACAGACGAGACCTGCCGGTCTGAGTGGCGGTGAGGGTGGGATTCGAACCCACGAGACGGTTACCCGCCTACACGCGTTCCAGGCGTGCGCCTTCGACCACTCGGCCACCTCACCGCGAAGGCGCGGACTATACCCATCGCGGCGCATCCTGCAAGGCGTCTCGGGCAGCTTTCGCACCTTTCGAAGACGTCATTTGTCAGTCGCCGGTCGGAACGGCAATCTGACGGCGAAAGGGGGCCATTCGTCATTCACGTCTGGTCACAGGGGAAATTCATGACAATCAGACAATGGGCCGCTTGCGGCCTGGTCTTCGGCCTGCTCGCCGGAGCCGCGCCGGCCGTGCTCGCTCAGGATGAGGCCATGCGCCGCAGCTGGGGGGCAGAAGCCCGCGCGGAGATGGACCGGCTGGCACCGCTGGCCGGCGCCTGGTCGGTTCGGGAGTATGACAGTGATCGCGAGGGCGGCTGGACCGGTGGCGAGACGGCCTACACCGTCACCATCCGCTATCTGCTCGACAATATGGCCCTGCGCGAGGATGTGCCCGAGCGTCCGGTCAAGCCCTGGCGCCTGGAAACCACGATCCAGTACGACCAGAACCGGGATGTCTTCCGGCTGGTGGCGCTGGACGATACCTGGGGCAATATGGATGTGTACGAGGGCGTGATGGGAGACGATAACCGCCTCGTCGTCGACGATCTGCGCGCTGACACGCCCTTCGTGAATGCGGACGGCTCGCGCACGCATTTCCGGCTCACCATCGAGATCGCCGACCGCGACCATCACAGCATGCTGATCGAAGCGAGTGGCGATGCCGGCGAGACCTGGCAGCCCTTCCAGCGCATCGAGCGGAGCCGGATCGGCAGCTGACGCAGTTTCAGCGGACGGGGGCTCTGGTTTTTGCGCGCGGGACACCTATTTTGAGGGTCGATCCCGTGGCGCTGGAGCCCCCGCATGTCAGACCCTGTCTGGAAATCCGAAATCATCCCTGCTGACCAGGCCCTGCCCGGTCGCGAGACCCCCATTGCCACCGCGCCGGTGCATTTCATTACCGGGCGCGAAATCCGCATGGCGCGTCCGAAGGGTATGGTGGAATTGCATCTCGGCCTGGGCTGCTTCTGGGGCGCCGAGCGGATCTTCTGGGAGACGCCCGGCGTGTGGCATACGGCGGTTGGCTATGGCGGCGGATCGACACCCAATCCGACCTATGAAGAGACCTGTTCCGGCGCGACCGGGCATGCCGAGCTTGTTCGTGTGATATTCGATCCGTCCCTGATATCGCTTGAGGACATCCTGAAACGCTTTTGGGAAGCCCACGACCCGACCCAGGGCATGCGACAGGGCAATGATCGCGGCACCCAGTATCGCTCGGCCATCTACACGACGGCGGACGACCAGCTCGATACGGTCCGGACGTCGGCAAAGGCCTATGAGGCCGAGCTGGCAAAAGCCGGGCTGGGCCCGGTCACCACCGAGATCGCGCCCGCCGGACCCTTCTACTATGCCGAGGATTATCACCAGCAATACCTGGCCAAGAACCCGTCGGGCTATTGCGGGATCGGCGGCACCGGCGTGGTCTGTCCGATCGGTCGCTGACCAATCCCGGGAGCAAGGCGCTGACAGGCCCGCACGCGGCGGCTAGGCTCGCGGCTGGCCAGCTCGGGATGGGCACGTGAAACGATTGATCGCCTTTGATGTGGACTCGACTTTGCTGCGCGTGGAGTCGCTGGATACCGCGCTGGAAGCCGCCCTCGCCGATCGCGCGGACCGGGCCGCGGCCAAGGCCCGTCTGCACGAGATCACCAAGGCCGGCATGTCCGGCAGCATGGCTCTGCGCGACAGCCTGGAGGCGCGCCTGCAACTCGCGGCCCTCGACCGCGACGGCGTTGCGGCGGTTGCGGAGCATTTGCGGCAGCGTGTGACACCGGGCATGACCCCGCTCCTCGCGCGATTGCGGGAGAAGGGTGATACGCTGCACGCGATCTCCGGCGGGTTTGCCGACCTGCTCGAACCGGTTCTGGCCGATCTCGGCTTCAGACAGGGCGATATTCACGCCAATCGCTTCGTGTGGGAGGACGACCGCGTCGCCGGCCTGGATACGGACTACCCGCTCTCGCGCAATGGCGGAAAGGCCGAAATCCTGACCTCGATTTCCGGACAGGCCGATGAGACCATCATGGTCGGTGACGGGATGACGGATTTCGAAGCCTATGAGGCCGGCGCTGCGGATCGCTTCATCGGCTTCGGCCTGATCGCCAAGCGCGAAGTCGTCATCGCTGCCTGCGAATGGTCCGGCGCCAACTATGTGCGGACGGTCGACGGGCTGGCCAAGGCGCTGGGCGTCTAGCCGACCAGCCGGCCCCATTTCATCGGAAAGATGCGCCGATTCGGAAATCGGCAAGACGCGAGCCGCGCGAGCCGCCAGTATCGGTGCCACAACCAGATCCGCATCGGAGCACGCATGCCAAGCACACCCGCACCCCCCCGCCATCCTGTCGCGCTCGCCCGCCTGTCCGGCCTGGCCTATCTTGCGATCATCCTCTGCGGAATCTTCGCCCAGATGGCGGTCCGCGGCAGCCTGATCGACTGGCAGGATGCCGGCGCCACCGCCGAGCTGATCCAGAGCCGGAACGGCTTGTTCCGCCTGGGCCTTCTGGCCGACTTCCTGGTCCTGGTGCTTGATATCGTACTGGCTGTGACCTTCTACCGCCTCCTGGCCCCGGTGGACCGCGGCCTGGCACTTCTGGCCCTGTCTGTTCGCCTGGTGATGAGTGCTGTCCTGGTTGCAGCCCTCCTCGCCCAGACAGCGCCGCTGATCCTGCTCGGCGAAACTGCCATTGCCGGCCAGCTCGAGCCGGGCGCCGCCGGCACACTCGCCCTCACCTTCCTCGGCCTGCACAATGAAGGCTATATCCTTGCCCTGATGCTGTTCGGCCTGCATGGCTGCGCGCTCGGCATCCTGCTGGTCCGGTCCGGCTATTTTCCGCGCTTTCTTGGCATCCTCATGGGGCTGTCAGGCCTGAGCTATCTGGCGCTCGGCATCGTACATTTCGGACTGCCATCCCTGTCCGGGGTCGGCGGTTTGCTGCTTATTCCCGCCGCCCTGCCGGAATTCGTATTCACTGGCTGGCTGCTGATCGTCGGCCTCAACCGCCGCCGGTGGGAGACCCGGGTCGCCCCGTCGACCTAGCGGATCAGCCGGGCGCTGATCGATCCGTCCAGCGCGCTGATATGGTCGACAAAACCGGCCGGTAGATCGCCCTCGAGATCCGCGGCGACATAGCCCAGCTGGCCGCGGGTCTCGAGTTGCTGGGCGGCGATATTGGCGCCCGAGGCGCTGACCGCATCATTGAGCCGTGACAGGAAGCCCGGCGCATTGGAGTGGAAGCTCAACAGACGCGTCCGGCCGGGCTTGATCTGACCGGGTTCGATCTCGGGGACATTGACCGCGCCCTTGGTGGCGCCCAGCGAGACAAAGCGGGCCAGCTTGCCGGAGACGTCCTCGCCGATGGCCTGCTGGGCTTCCAGCGTCGAGCCGCCGATATGCGGGGTCAGGATGATATTCTCGAAAGCCTGGAGCGGCGAGACGAAGGCCTCGTCCTTGGAGGCCGGCTCCTTGGGAAAGACATCGACGGCGGCGCCGATCAGATGGCCGCTTTCCAGGGCCTCTGCGAGGGCGTCGATGTTGACCAGGTCGCCGCGCGCCTGATTGATCAGTATGGCGCCCTTCTTCATCTTCGCGATCGCCTCGCGGCTCATGATATTGCGCGTCTGGTCGGTTGAGGGAACGTGCAGGGTCACGACGTCCGAGACTTCCAGCAATTCATCCAGGCTCGAACAGGAGCGCGCATTGCCGTGCGCCAGCTTGGGTTCGGTGTCGTAGAAATAGACATGCATGCCCAGCGCGCTGGCCAGCACCGACAATTGCGAGCCGATATTGCCATAGCCGACAATGCCCAGCTTCTTGGCGCGGACCTCGTGCGAATTGGTCGCCGATTTCTGCCATTCGCCGCGCATCGCCGCGCCGGAACGCATGGGGATGCCGCGCATCAACATGATGATCGAGGCCAGAGTCAGCTCGGCCACGGACCGCGTATTGCCGAAGGGACCGTTGAAGACCGGAATGCCCCGATCCGCCGCGACATCGAGATCGACCTGATTGGTGCCGATGCAGAAACAACCCAGAGCCCGCAGATTGGGCGCGGCATCGAAGGCGGCCCGGTTCATCTTGGTGCGCGAGCGGATGCCAGCCAGCACGGCCGGCCCGAGGGCCGCATGCAGCGCCTCGATATCCAGCGCCGCCGTGTGGCGCTCGATGGCATAGCCGTCGGCCTTGAAGGCGATATCGGCGACCGGGTGGACATTTTCAAACAGAACGACAGTGTCGGACATCACGCAGCTTCCCAAGGACATCGAGGCGGCCAGAATCGCCTCCCTTCATGGCGCACCGCAACACGATGTCCACGCGCTTGTCCACTGCATGATATCGCTACCGCGCCCCGGCCCCGACCGGTCGGCGCGCAAGATTATTCGACGTTGAGCGCACGCACGGCGGCAAGTGTCTGATCGACATGCTCGTAGGGGCTCATATCGGACCAGGAAAAGGCAATCGTCGAATTTTGATCGATCACATAGGAGGTGCGATTGGTCCAGCCCGGACGCATCATCATGCGCGCATCATAGTCGCGGGCCATGCCATCCTCGATTGCGAAGACCGGGAAGGCCGAGGCGCAATGCTGGGTCGAAAACTCGGCCAGACGGTCCGTATTGCCGCCGGTCACGCCGATCACGCGCGCGCCTTCGGCCGTGAAATCGTCGATCGCCTCGGCAAAGGCCGCGGCCTGGGCTTCACAGCCCGAGGTGAAAGCTGCCGGGAAGAAGAAGAGCACGACCGGCCCCTCTTCCAGCGCCTCGGCGAGGTGGAAGGAGACCGGCTCACCGGCCTGGAAGCCGGAAACGGTGAAGTCCGCCGCGGCGTCGCCCGGGTCGAGCTCGGCAAAAGCCGGCGCGGCGGTGAGGGCAAGGGCAGCAAGGCTGGCAGCAAAATGGCGGCGCATCATCAATCTCCCTGAGGAATGCGTGTCTTGGTCAAGAAGATGGCGCGTGATCAGCCGAAGGCAAGCCCCGATCAATCATCATCCATCTTGAGCGCGGCGATAAAGGCTTCCTGCGGGATTTCGACCTTGCCGAACTGGCGCATCTTCTTCTTGCCGGCCTTCTGCTTGTCGAGAAGCTTGCGCTTGCGCGAGGCGTCGCCGCCATAACATTTGGCGGTCACGTCCTTGCGCAGGGCGGACAGGGTTTCGCGGGCAATGATGCGGCCACCGAGGGCGGCCTGGATCGGGATCTTGAACATGTGCCGCGGGATCAGATCCTTGAGCTTTTCGCACATGGACCGGCCCCGCATGTCGGCGCGGGCCTTGTGGACGACCATGGACAGGGCATCGACCGGCTCGTCATTGACCAGGATCGACATTTTCACCAGATCGCCGACGCGATCCTCGATCCACTGATAGTCGAAGGAGGCATAGCCCTTGGTGACGGATTTCAGGCGGTCATAGAAGTCGAACACGACCTCATTGAGCGGCAGCTCATAGACGACCAGGGCGCGATTGCCGGCATAGGTCAGCTCGACCTGGTTGCCGCGCCGGTCCTGGCAGAGTTTGAGGACGCCGCCCAGATACTCGTCCGGCACCAGGATGGTCGCCTTGATCCAGGGCTCGGCAATGGTGTCGATCTTGACCGGATCGGGCATGTCGGCCGGATTGTGCAGATCGATCTCGGAGCCATCATTCATGATGATGCGATAGACCACGGACGGCGCCGTGGTGATCAGCTCGATATTGTATTCGCGCTCGAGACGTTCGCGGATGACTTCGAGATGGAGCAGGCCGAGGAAGCCACAGCGGAAACCGAAGCCGAGCGCCGCCGAGGTCTCCATCTCGTAGGAGAAGGAGGCGTCATTGAGGGCCAGCTTCTCGATCGCTTCGCGCAGATCCTCGAACTCGGCACTGTCGACCGGGAAAAGGCCACAGAAGACCACGGGCTGGGCCGGCTTGTAGCCGGTCAAGGCCTTGTCGGCCGGGCGCTTGTCATCGGTGACCGTGTCACCGACCCGCGCATCCCGCACCTGTTTGATCGAGGCATTGAGATAGCCGATCTCGCCCGGGCCGAGACTGTCGATGGCTTCCTTCTTGGGCCGGAAGACGCCGACACCGTCGACCGGGTAAGCGGCGCCGGTGCCCATCAGGCGGACTTTCATGCCCTTCTTCAGCGTCCCGTCGATCACGCGGACCAGACAGATCACGCCGAGATAGGCATCATACCAGCTGTCGACCAGCATCGCCTTGAGCGGCGCGTCCGGATTGCCGGCATTGGGCGGTGGCAGACGCTTCACCACCGCCTCCAGCACATCCTCGATGCCGAGGCCCGTCTTGGCGGAAATCTCGACGGCATCGGACGCGTCCAGTCCGATCACATCCTCGATCTGCTCCTTGACCCGCTCCGGCTCGGCGGCCGGCAGGTCGATCTTGTTGAGAACCGGGACGATTTCGTGATTGACCTCGATGGCCTGATAGACATTGGCCAGGGTCTGGGCTTCCACGCCCTGGGAGGCGTCGACGACGAGGAGGGAGCCTTCGCAGGCGGCCAGGGAGCGGTTGACCTCATAGGCGAAGTCGACATGGCCGGGCGTGTCGATCAGGTTGAGGACATAGGCCTTCCCGTCCTTCGCCGTATAGTCCAGACGCACGGTCTGGGCCTTGATCGTAATGCCCCGCTCGCGCTCGAGCTCCATATTGTCGAGCACCTGCTCCTTCATCTCGCGCTGGGTCAGCCCGCCCGTCACCTGGATGAGGCGGTCGGCCAGCGTTGATTTGCCGTGGTCGATATGGGCCACGATGGAGAAATTGCGGATGAGGGACGGATCTATGGTCATGGAGCGGGCAGGTAGCATCGCCAAGCCGTTTGGCCAAGCGGGATAGGCTGTTTGGCCGAAATGGGGACAGGTAGAATTAACGTCGCCATGCGCGTTAATTCTACCTGTCCCCCGTTCAGCGGCCTTCCCGCCCGCCTGGCGACGCAACAGCGCCAGACTGGAATGCCCGGATGGCAGGCGGGAAGGCGCGCCAGAAGGGCTCCTTTCCTGTGTTTGAAGTGATCGACAGGTTTGCCCGCGCCATGACGATTTCGCCTGGCGGTTTGGGCCGTAGAGGGGTGCGAGGTGCCTTGCCGGTGCCTTGCTATGGAATTTGTGTAGGTGGCGCCGGGGGCACCTCGCACACGGAGATTTACTCAGGGCCGTTACCGGCCCCGTCTCGAAACC
>Ga0189274_100162_pt1 | contig 40010 bp, 32 predicted proteins | sample N5B1minimetaG_FD_130323 | JGI IMG/M metagenome (GOLD analysis project Ga0189274, IMG submission 130323) | Marine microbial communities from the Costa Rica Dome - N5 B1 mini metaG | ecosystem: Environmental > Aquatic > Marine > Oceanic > Photic zone | place: Costa Rica: the Eastern Pacific...
CGTTGGATGTGACAATCCAAAGCTCCGGCAGGGCGTGCGATCAGGTCGCGGGGCACTAAACGACCGACCCCATCTACCTGGCGCATTGGAATCGGGGTGGAGACAGCCCGGGAAAACTCCGCGTGCGGGATGCTTGTCGAAGCTACCCTCATTAAATCAGCGCTTTATCGGCTCCGGCCGGCATCCCGCACCCTCCTCCTGCCCAAACCGCCAGGCGCAAGCGCCGTGGCGATATCGGTGCTTGGGTCTACTCGCTGCGCGCGCTGGCGGGCGGTCCCAGATAACTGTCGGGAAGGTCGCGCGTGCGCAGCGATACCCGCTGGAAGACCAGGCCGGGATCGATGAGCCAGAGCCGGATGGTGTGTGCGCCCTCTGCCTCGACGTTATGGCGCGTGGTCAACACGGTGACACTATCGGCGACATTGCGCATCCAGGCCTCGTGACTGCCATCGCCCTGGACATTGACGACCTCGATCGGGCCGTTATCGAGCTGGATTCCATAACGCATGCCACCGCGGTCGAGATAATCGAGCGTCGGCGACAGGGTGACATCGATCTCGACCTCGCCCGTGGACCAGAGATGAACGGGGTAGTCGAGATAGGGGCCCTCGCCCGGCGCGTGGGAGGGTGAGTTGGCGGGCAGGACACTCATCCCGGATCGGCTGCGGCCGATCTCGGGAATCTCCACCCAGGCAACACCATCAGCATTGACCGACGCAGCATGGGCGGCAGCCTCGATCGTGACATGGCCATCGGCCTCGACGAAATGGCCCGGCTCCGGATCGATCGCCCGCTGACGGGTAATGACCGGCACCATGTAGGAGGCGCCACCAGACCCCGTGACCGTGATCCGACCGGCATGTTCGCCTGGTGTCAGCGTCGCCCAGTTGATACTGATCATGACCTCTCCCGCGCCACCTTCGGTGCGAGACAGCACAATCCAGTCCGCGCTCACCGTAAGCTCCGCCACAGCCGGACTGTCGCCGCGATCGAACAGCTCGATCTGCCGCTCTGCCTGGCCATAGCGCTCGAACACAAGCGCCTCGCCGCCGCTCGACAGGGCCAGCCCGAGATGGGCGCCATCAAGCGGCTCGACGCGAACGGTTTCCGGCAGAAGATCTTCCTCCGGCTGTTGCCAATAGGTGTAGGAGATATGGGTCTGGGACATGAAATGATTCCATTTCCCGTCCGCCACATCCTGGTGATAAATCCGCTCCAGCTCGGCATCGCGCTCGAACAATTCAGCGACCCGGTCTGCCGCCTCATTCGCCGTGACCCGGCCCTGCGCCGCCCACAGACGGTTGCGCGCCGTCTCGATGTGGAGCGAAGTGAGGTTGGCGCTGGCCTGGATCGGGAACCAGACCAGCTGGACGAAGGCATCGTCATAAGTCTCTGGCAAGCGGGCCCGGACGGCATCGGCCTCGGCCGCGAGCGCTTGCCAGTCCGCCTCGACCCGATCCGCCTCATCAAAACCGGTCAGCGAGAAGGTCTCGGCATCAATCAGCTCGGGTTTGCGCCGGGCATTGTACTGGGTGTAGCGGGTCAGGAGTTCCGCAATCGCGCCCGCTTCCGCCTCGCCAAACTGTTCGGCGGCCCAGTCCTGCGTATAACCGGACATCGCCTCCAGCGTCATGGCCTCGGGATCCCAGGCCTGGTCGAGGAAGAAGCTGATCGGGAATTCCATCGGCTTGAGATCGCCGACATTGACGATCCAGAGCTCGTGAGCGCCATGCTCCCAGGCCAGGTTCATCTGCTCCCAGGTCCGTTCGATCTGGGTCGTGTTGAGCCATTTATAGTTCCGCGGATCGCCGACATAGTCGAAGTGATAATAGACGCCATAGCCGCCCTCGCGGTCGGCGCCGCGGGCGGGCAGGCGGCGGATATTACCCCAATTGTCGTCGGCAAAGAGCAGGGTCACATCGTCGGGCACATCCATGCCCTGGTCGAAATAGTCCTGAACTTCCTTGTAGAGCGCCCAGACCTGGGGTGTTTCGGACGCCGGACGACCGGTTACCTCGGTGATGATCTCACGCTGGGCCTCAACCACGCTTTCCAGAAGCGCGATGGCTGTACCCTCGGTCATGGCTTCATCGCCATCACCGCGCATGCCGATCGTCACCAGACTCTCATGCTCGCCCATGCGCTCGACACCCTCGCGCCAGAATTCGCGCAAGGTTTCGGGGTTGGCGGCGAAGTCCCACGGCCCCTCGCCATAGCGGGCCCATTCGACATGCGCCCGCATCAGCGGCTCATGGTGGGAGGTCCCGATGACCACGCCGTACATGTCAGCCGTCGGCGCGTTGAGCGGGTCATCGTCGGAAAAGGCCTTCCCCCACATGGCCGGCCAGAGATAATTGGCGCGCTGGCGCAGGATCAGCTCGAAGACCTGCTCGTAGAAATCATGGTTGAAACCGCCATAGGTCTCATTGACCCAGCCATAGAGCGCCGGGTTTTCGTCATTCAGGAAAATCCCGCGATAGCGCACCGAGGGTGCGTCCCTCCGATGGCCAGCCGAGACCTGGAGCTGGTCGTGGCGGTCAATCGGCACATCCGCCCACCAATGCCAAGGCGAGACGCCGGCAGCGCGGGAGACGTCATAGACACCATAGATCGCGCCGCGCATGTCAGCGCCGGCGATGACCAGCGCCCGCTCAATGCCCGGGGCCGGATTGTCGACGACCTGGTGAAGATAGGCTTCCCACACCCCGTCAACACCGGACACATCGAGCCGCCCTTCAGCGACCAGGGCATCAATGAGGCCGTTGCCGCCAAGCGTCCCGACAATGACGGCACGACCAGCCGCCACTTCAACATCCGACGCAACGGGTTGGCCGGACACGGCTGCCAGGTCTTCGGCGAGGTCACCGGCCGCCCGCAACAAGCCGGGTGCGTCGTCGGGATCCGTGATGATAGCCGCGCCCAACCCGTCGGCGACAAGCGCAAAACCGTCAGCAGCAGGACGACCGGGACAGATTGCGGCCTCACCCGCACAACCTGTCCCGACGTCCGCCTCGGAGGAGGTGTCTGGCCTGTCAGCCACCGGCTGACAGGCGACCAGGATGACCGCAAGGGCGGCCGGAAGAATGTGCCAGGTTGAAGTCCAGCGCATGGGGCCGCCTTTCGGTTACGTGTCGGTACGTCGGTTTAGTCTTCGGTCACGGTGAGTGTGACCGATTGCAGATCGGTCGAGTCCGCGCCCACCGAGAGGGTGAAAGTGCCGGGCTCGACCACACGTTCCATGTCGAGATTCCATAGTGACATCGCACGCTCTGTGACTTCAAAACGCAGGGTCTGGCTGTCACCCGCATCGAGGGAGACCCGCTGGAAACCCGCCAATTGCAGGACTGGCCGCGTCACCATGGCGAGGTCATCTCGGATATAAAGCTGGACGACGTCATCACCGGCACGATCACCGGTATTGGTTACATCAACCTCGACGAAAGCACTCTCACCGGCCGAGATCGTGTCCTCGACCAGGCGCGGCTCTGACATGTCGAATGTGGTGTAGGACAGGCCGTAGCCGAACGGGTAGAGCGGGGCTTCCTCGTCAAAGAGATAGCCGCGACGGGCCGACGGTTTGTGATTGTAGAAGACCGGAAGCTGGCCGACCGAACGGGCAATCGTCACCGGCAAATGGCCACTCGGATTGACCTCGCCCAGGACGACGTCGGCGACGCCATTGCCGGTTTCCTGACCCAGATACCAGCCCTCGATCAGGGCATCGGCGTTTTCGGACAGGAAGTTGACGGCCAGCGGCCGACCATTCAGCAGCACGACGATGGTCGGTTTGCCGAGCGCGAAGATTTCGCGGGCCAGGTCAAGCTGCTGTCCGACCAGTTGCAGGTCGGCGCGGTCGCCCAGATGATTGTCGGCCCAGGCTTCGCGGCTGAGCTGCTCGTTCTCGCCGAGCACCATCAGGATGACATCGGCCTCGCGGGCCGTCGCCACGGCGGCCTCGATCAGTTCGGCATTGACCGCGGGATCGACGAGATCGACCTGGTCAGCCGCCCATTGCCGGCTCTCGGTCAGGCGCACGCCTTCCGAATAGACGACGTCAAAGCGGTCATCGGCGGCATTCTGGAAACCTTCCAGAATGCTGACCACATGACGCGGCTGGTCGGAATAGCCCCCGATCGGGGTATCGACCGCGTGGGTGCCGATCACGGCCAAAGTGCCGATAGCCTCCGGGTCGAGCGGCAGGGTGTTGTCGCGATTCTCCAACAGCACCATGGCGCGTTGCGCCGCCGTGCGGGCCAGGGCGATGGCATCGTCCGTGGCCGTACCGGCCACCGCCGCGTCGGCGTCGGCATAAGGGTTTTCCCACACGCCCGTCAGGAATTTCAGGCGCAGGATGCGGCGGACGACCGTGTCGATCTGCTCTTCGCTGATCCGGCCTTCGGCCACCATGTCCGGCAGGCTGAGGAAGCCGTCCCCATGGGGCAGTTCGACATCGACACCGGCTTCAAGGGCGCGGACAGCCGCATCCTCGATATTGTCGTACATGCGGTGGCGGCTGATCAGCTCGCGAATGGCGAAATAGTCGCTGACGACCAGGCCCTCATAACCCCACTCATCGCGGAGAACATCGGTCAGCAGCCAGCGATTGGCATGGCTGGGGACGCCGTCTATCTCGTTATAGGAGGCCATGATCTGCATGACTTCCGTCTCTTCAACGAGGCGCTCGAAGGGCAGCAGGAAATTCTCCCGCAATTCCCGTTCGGATATCTGGGCCGGACCGATATTCATACCGCTTTCGGGCTGACCATGTCCGGTCATGTGCTTGAGCGTCACGAAGACGCGGTCTTCCGCGAGCGGCAGGTCATCACCCTGGAAACCACGGACGGCGGCGATGCCCAGCTCGGAAACCAGATAGGGATCCTCGCCATAGGTTTCCTCAATCCGTCCCCAGCGCTGATCGCGGGCAATGTCGACGATCGGAGCCAGCGTCAGGTGGACGCCGCGCAGGCGCATCTCGCGCGAAGCGACGTTGAACACACCCTCGAGCAATTCGGTATCCCAAGTCGATGCGAGGCCAATGGATTGCGGGAAACTGGTTGCGTTTGGCGCCACATAGCCGTGCAGCGCCTCTTCGTGGAAGAGGAGCGGGATGCCAAGGCGTGTCTCTTCTATCGCCCAGCGCTGGGCGGCATTGATGTATTCGACGGTCTCACGCTCATCGCGATTGAGCGCCCCGGCATTGGCACCGGCCGCCTGGGTGCCGGGCTCGACGCCCTGGCGGTCATAGGGACGGGAGATCTGACCGAGGCCGTTGGGATAGTTCTCGGAGGCTCGCTCGGCCGAGAAGTCGCCGGACGGGGTCTGGATTTCAGCCTTGTTCTGCCAGATGCCGATCATCTGGGCGACTTTCTCCTCGAGCGTCATGCGCGAGAGCAGATCCTCGACCCGGGCCTCGATCGGCTGGCTGGCATCGCGATAGATCGCATCCGGACCCGGCCGGTCTGGCGCCTGCGCGGCGCAGGCGGATTGCGCGGCCATCGCGGCCAAGAGGGTGGCTGGCAAGGCCATCCGGCCGGTCTGCCGGACAAATTCATAGGCATGCGTCAAGACGCTCATATTGGTCTCTTCCCCTGTCACAGGCCGGACTTCACTTACCCGGCGCTTGCTGTTTGCCCGATAGTAAGACGAGGCAAGGGGGGCAGGTCAATGCATTTGTCCGAGTATATGACGCCATATGGACACCTAAGGCCCCGGGAAGTATGACCGTACAGGCAAAACCCGTGATTTTCCGACGGTTTCGCGATGCGAAATCGATCCGGTACACGGCAGGAGTGAAGGATCTCGACATGGCACCGACAGACAAAACATCGGACAAGCCGCGTCGGCGGACAGGAAATCCGGCCCGAATTCATGGTACGATCGCCCATGATCTCGGCGTCGCGATCGTTTCGGGTCAATACGCCCCGGGCGAGATCCTGCCGAACGAGATCAACTTCTCTGAACGGCTGAAAGTCTCCCGCAGCGCCTATCGCGAAGCGGTGCGCATCCTGTCCGCCAAGGGGCTGGTGGAGAGCCGCCCGAAAACCGGCACACGCGTCACCCAGCCGCAACGCTGGAATCTGCTCGATCCCGATGTACTCGCTTGGTATTTCGCGACTGAGCCCGATCCCGACCTGATCGACGGCCTGTTCGAGCTGCGCATGATCATTGAGCCCGCCGCCGCGGCACTGGCCGCGGAAAGACGCGAACCGCATCACCTGACCATCATGCGGCAAGCCTTGATGAATATGGAGCGGCATACGCTCAACACCGAAGAGGGCCAGAGCGCAGACCGGGCCTTCCATGATGCCGTCCTGGAAGCGTCCGGCAACATGCCGCTGCGCAGCCTGGCGAGCACAATCGGCGCCGGCGTTCGCTGGACGACAGTATACAAGGCCCGCAAGGACGAATTGCCGCGAGACCCGATGCCAGATCATTGGCGCGTCTTCGATGCAATCGCCGCTGGCGGCCCGGAAGCGGCCCGCAGCGCCATGGCGGAGCTTGTCGGAGCCGCGCTTCGCGATACCGCGCGCGCCCTTCGCCGCAGCCAGAAAGCCGATGCCGGCGACAACGCACGCTGATTCTGCTTCGGATTTTCAGGAGTTTGGACGCCTCGCCTCACCAACGCGGCTTGCTAGCGCGCCAAATGCGCTCTATTTGTCGGAGTAATCCATCCCTTCCATCAGGGGATTACCGACCATAGAGATCTTTCATGACGAAACGCCTGCGATCACGCGCCTGGTTTGACAATCCTGAAAACCCGGACATGACAGCGCTCTATCTGGAGCGCTACCTGAACTATGGACTGACACTGGAAGAGCTCCGCTCCGGCAAGCCGATCATTGGCATCGCACAGACCGGGTCCGATATCGCACCGTGCAATCGCCACCATATCGAATTGGCGAAGCGGGTTCGCGAAGGCATACGGGAAGCGGGCGGCATCGCACTCGAATTCCCGGTCCACCCGATCCAGGAAACCGGCAAGCGCCCGACCGCCGGCCTTGATCGCAATCTCGCCTATATGGGACTGGTCGAACTGCTCTACGGCTACCCGCTTGACGGAGTCGTCCTGACGGTTGGCTGCGACAAGACTGCGCCGGCCTGCTTGATGGCGGCAGCAACGGTCGACATCCCGGCGATCGCGCTTTCGGTTGGTCCGATGCTGAATGGCTGGCGCCAGGGCAAGCGAATCGGTTCCGGGTCCATCATCTGGCAGGCCCGCGAAATGATGGCGCGCGGCGAGCTGGACTATGAGGGCTTCATCGAACTGGTGGCCACTTCGGCACCCTCAGTCGGCTATTGCAATACGATGGGCACGGCTTCGACCATGAATTGCCTGACCGAGGCGCTCGGCATGAGCCTGCCCGGCTCGGCCGCCATCCCGGCGCCCTATCGCGAGCGTGGCCAGATTTCCTATCAGACCGGCAAACGCATCGTCGATATGGTCCATGAGGACCTCAAGCCATCCGACATTCTCACCGAGGATGCCTTTCTCAACGCCATCGCCATCAATTCCGCGCTGGGCGGCTCAACCAATGCCGCTGTCCATCTGACAGCGCTCGCCCGTCATTCCGGGGTCGACCTGCCGCTCAAGCGCTGGCAAGAGCACGGGCACAAGATCCCGCTGATGGTCAACATGCAGCCGGCTGGTGCCTATCTGGGCGAGGATTTCCATCAGGCTGGCGGTGTTCCCGCCGTCGCAGCCCAGCTCATGGCGCAAAACCTCCTTCGCGAGGCGGCGAAAACGGTGAACGGCCAGACAATCGGTGAGAATTGCCGCGGCGCCGAGATCATTTTGCCGGATGTGATCTGGCCCTTCGACGCACCCTTGCTCAAGGATGCCGGTTTTGTCGTTCTGAGCGGCAACCTGTTCGACAGCGCCTTGATGAAAACCAGCGTCATCGCCAAGGCCTTCCGCGAGCGCTATCTGTCGGACCCTGATGACCCGAATGCGTTTGAAGGCACGGTGCATGTCTTTGACGGCCCGGAAGACTACCACAAACGCATTGATGACCCGGCCGAGGCGATTGGCGATGACGGCATATTGGTGATGCGCGGATCCGGCCCGATCGGCCATCCCGGTGCCGCGGAAGTCGTGAACATGCGCCCGCCAAATTATCTGATCAAACAAGGCATTACCGTGCTGCCCTGCATAGGCGACGGACGCCAGTCCGGCACCTCCGGATCGCCCTCGATCCTGCACGCCTCCCCGGAAGCGGCGGCGGGCGGCAATATCGCCTTGATAAAGACCGGCGACCGACTGCGGATCGACCTCAACGCAGCGACGGTGGACTGGCTCGTGCCGGAAGAGGAAATCCAGGCACGCCGCGAGGCCCTGGAGGCGAGTGGCGGCTATCCCTACCCGGCGTCCCAGACGCCTTGGCAGGAACTCCAGCGCGACACGATCGGACAGTTGGAGACGGGCGCGGCGCTCGAACCGGCCGTGAAGTACCGCCGCATCATCGAGACCTTCGGCAATCCGCGCGATAATCACTGAGGCTGCGGGTCACCCCGGGCGCGCAGACACATCGAGGCCGATGCGGATGGTCAGGACCTCCGTCTCGCCTGGCGCAAGAACCGGCATTTCACCCACTTGGCCATGGACGGCATCGGGACGGTGAGTCACCGGTTCAAGACAAACACTCGCGCCCCCGGGCGGCGTATAGACGTGCAGATGTCGGGCATTGGCAGACGCTTCAAGCCTCGCACGCCCGGCCAGGGTGTCGATCATCGCCACGCCCGACCAACCAGCATAGCAATGGTCAATCCGGTCCGCGTCCCGGACTGACCGCCCACCCTTGAAACAGGCGATGACCTCGGGCTTTGAGAGCCGATCGGGGATCTGCGTGTCATCTACCAACCAGACCTGCCCGGCATCAAAGTCGACGCTAGGCGCGCCACCGAGCTGGAAACAGGGATGGAAACCCAGCCCCGCCGGCATCGGATGATCCCCGGTATTGGTGACAGACAACACCTGAGTCAGCCCGGCCTCCGTCAACGCGAAGGATTGGTCCCCACGCCAGCTTGAGGGCCAGTCCTCCGCCGAACGTGTCAGGCCGAAAGCCGCGGACGTGTCCGACTGACCGAGCACGTCCCACCCCATCAGCCACCCGTTGCCGTGCAAGGCATGCGGTGCGAAGTCCGCGAGTATGGGCAAATCGATCGTCTTTCCGTCCCAGTCGAAATGCCCGCCGGCAATCCGGTTGGCATAAGGGATAAGCGGGAAGTTCGCGGTCGCGTCCACAGATGGCGGTGGCACCGGCGTCGGCCTGAGTATATCGCGTCCGCACCATCGCAGGGCGAGAACCGCGCCGCCGATACCCGGCGCCAGCTCGGCCTCATAGCCAGCCGCCGCCAGCTTCAATCTCACAGCTTGATCAGAGATTGGGGCTGTCCGGGCGTGTCCACCCGCACTTTGAACAATCCGCCGGCCAGTGGCTGGCGCTCGCGTTGATCGGGGGTCTGGTGCAGCCAGGCCGTGGTGCAATACAGCGTGCGAAGATCGTCATCGCCGAAAGCGGCTTTTGTGACAGCGGATACGGGGAATTCGATTTTACCGAGCTTGCGTCCGTCCGGCGCGTATCGGGCGACGCCCCAACCTCCGAAAAGACCGATAGTCAGGACGCCCGCACTATCCATGGAGGGGCCATCGCAATAGCCCTCATCCATGACGGCAAACACACGCCGATTGGAGATGTTTCCGTCGGCATGATCAAAGGCCTCGACCGTCTTCTCCAGCGTGTCGTGATGATAGAGCGTTGTGCTGTCAGGGCTGAGGACCGGGCCATTGGTGACGCCGTAGCCATCGCTTTTCAACACAACGCCGCTGTCCGGCGTCCAGCGATACAGAGCTCCGGTCTTGTCGCGCTCGCTGTCGTCCATGGAGCCGAACCAGAGGGATCCGTCCGGCGCGACATAGCCGTCATTGAGCCGGTTCTGCGGACGATCAATCTCGACCGCCGTGAGAAGGTTGAACTCGCCCGAATCGGGATCGAAGCGATAGAGCCCGCCGCGAACACCGCAGACCAGGCTGCCATCCTCGGCCGGCAGGGCAAATCCGGTCTGGTCCGGCGTATCCCAGCTGGCCTTCGCCCCGTTATCAACGCTGTAGCGGTGAAGCTTGCGGCCCTTGATATCGACAAACCAGACGCAGCGATCGCGCGCAGACCAGACCGGGCCTTCGCCCAGTTCGGCCTTGAGGTCCCAGATCAGTTCAACTTGGCTCATGGCGTCATCGTGCACGTGGACGTTTCGGAAAAGAGACCCGGGCAGGTCGCCCCACCCGGGTCTGCAGGGACAATCGTGACGTCTAGCCTTCCATATCCTCCAGCTCTTTACCGCGAGTTTCGCGAACCATCTTGATCACGAACCAGATCGAGATGACGGCGAAGACGGTATAGATGCCGTAGGCGCCCGCCAGCCCGATCGAGCCCAGCAGGGAGAGGAAGGTGATGGAAATCAGGAAGTTTGTTCCCCATTGGAAGAGGCCGGCAACTGCCAGGCCGGATCCGCGGATCTGGTTGGGGAACATTTCACCCAGCATGACCCACATGACCGGGCCCCAGGAGAAGTTGAAGAACATCACATAGACATTGGCCGCGACCAGGGCGAGCAACGCCATATTGTCCGACAGGCTCAGCGAGCCTTCGATCAGCTCACCGGTCGAGAAAGCGAAAGCACAAAGACCGAGCGTGATCGCCATGCCGATCGAACCGATGATCAGCATCGGCTTGCGGCCGAGCTTGTCGATGACGAGCAGGGCAACAACCACCGAACCGATCGACAAGGCCCCGGACAGGACATTGGTCAAAAGCGCATCACTCTCGGTGAAACCCGCCGCCTGCCAGAGCACAGCGCCATAATAGAAAATGATGTTAATGCCGACCAGCTGCTGGAAGCTGGCCAGACCTATGCCGACCCAGACGATCGGGCGGATCTTCTTGGTGATCGGGCTGATCAGATCGCGCAAGCTGGGCTGGTGGTCATCAGCCAGCGAGGCCTCGATTTCCCCGACCTTGCGCTTCGCCGATACCGGCCCGAACAATTTGGACAACACACCGGTCGCTTGCTCGGTTTTCTTCTTGAACACCAGGAAGCGCGGGCTCTCCGGGATGGTGAATAGCGCGATCAGGAAGATCACGGCCGGCAGGAGTTCCATCCAGAACATCCAGCGCCATGTCTCGAAACCGAGCCAGAATTCCACGGTCGAACCGCCCGCGGTCTGGGCCAGCAGATAGTTGGACAGGAAGGAAAAGAACAGACCGGCAATGATGGCGATCTGCTGGATGGTGGCGAGACGTCCGCGAATGCTCGCTGGCGCGATCTCGGAGATGTAGGCCGGCGCCATGACGCTGGCAGCACCCACGGCCAGACCGCCCAGAAGGCGATAGATCACGAACTCTGTCGAGCCACCCGCAATCCCCGAGCCGAAGGCGGAAACAATGAAGAACACAGCGGCGACAACAAGCAGGGTACGGCGCCCGAAAATGTCAGCCGCCCGACCGGCGATCAGCGCGCCGACCGCACAGCCCAGAAGCATCGACGCGACATTCCAGCCCGTCCCGATCTCTTCCGAGTTGAAAGCCGTCTGGAGACCATCAACAGTGCCGTTGATCACGCCACTGTCATAACCAAAGAGGAAGCCCCCGATCGTCGCAACGATCGCGATGGCGAGGATATAGCCCATATTCGGCGCTTCGGCGGGTACCGAAGCGCTTCCGGCGCTATCTGCCGTTTCTGTCATTGTCCAACTCTCCCCATATGGGCCTTTGGCCCTTCTTGATGATGCGTCTTATCTCCAGCCCGCATCGACGAAATACGCGTGTCCGGTACAGGCCCGGGCGTCATCGGACGCCAGGAACAGGGCCATGGCCAGAATGTCCTTGGGCTCCACTCGCAGTTTCAGGCACTGGGCGGCGACAATCTCGGCTTCGCCTTCCGGCGTGTACCATTTTTCCTGGCGCGGCGTTTTGACATTGCCCGGCACAATACAGGCGACGCGGATGCCATCCGGTCCCAGCTCGCGCGCCAGGGCGCGTGTCATGCCCTCGATTGCCGCCTTGGCCGTCTGGTAGACGGACAAGTCCGGCAGGGCGAGATGCCAGGAGATCGAGCCGAGATTGATGACAACCCCAGCCCCCTTTTCTTTCATACCCGCCGCGACGGCGCGCGTGGCGAAATACTTGTGCCGCAGATTCACCGCCATCCGGTCATCCCAGTATTCCGGTGTGACATCGGCGATCACGTGACGATCGTCATTGGCGGCATTGTTGATAAGCACATCCACCGCGCCAAAGCGCGTACCGATTTCGTCGAAACACGCATGAAGCGCATCGAGATCGGTCAGATCGCAATGTCGATAGACCGGTGCCGGATCGAGGCTTGAAAGCCGCTCAGCCAATGCCTCGCCTGCATCATCACAAATGTCCAGAAACACGACTTGCGCGCCCTGACGGCAAAAACCTTCGGTCAGCGCAGCACCAATGCCGGACCCGCCGCCGGTGAGGACAACAAGCCGTCCCTTGAGCGAGGGATAGATTGCAGCGCTCATCGGGCACCTCGCAAGAGGCCGCGCTCCGCCAGGTTATGCATCAATCCGGCAATGCCGAGGGTCCAGGCCGGTGCCTGGTCGCAGGTCGTGACCTCATTGACGAGCGCGCCTAGGCGCGGCGTGGAGACCGTCACGCGATCCCCGATCTTGTGGGTGAAGCCCTGTCCCGGCGCATCTCGATCCGCGACAGGCGCGAACATGGTGCCGAGCATGAGCGCGAAACCATCGGGATACTGGTGATGCTTGCCAATGGCCTGTCCAACCAGTTCGAGCGGATCACGGCTGATCTGCGACATCGAGCTCTGGCCGCTCAGCGTGAAACCGTCCCGCCCCTCGATCTCGAGCGAGATCTCGGCCTGACGCACATCATCCAGACCGAACGCGTCGTCGAACAATCGAATAAAAGGCCCCAGCGCACAGGACGCGTTATTGTCCTTGGCCTTGCCGAGCAAGAGGGCTGAACGGCCCTCGAAATCGCGGAGATTGACATCATTGCCCAAAGTGGCGCCGACTGCCCGACCGCGACCATCGCAGACGAGGGCAATCTCGGGCTCCGGATTATTCCAGTCCGAGTCAGACCGGACCCCGACCTTGTCGCCCCAGCCGACAGCTGACAGAGCCGGGGACTTGGTGAAAATCTCGGCGTCCGGACCAATCGCCACTTCCAGGTATTGCGACCACAATCCGTCGGAGATCAGCGCCGCCTTCAGCTCGGCCGCGGACTTGGATCCCGGCTTGACCGAGGCAATATCGGCCCCGATCCGGGCCTGCAACGCCTCGCGGATGTCGCGCGCCCGGTCGGCGTGACCCTGGGCCCGTTCCTCGATCACACGCTCGATCGCGGAGATGGCAAATGTGACGCCGGACGCCTTCACGCATTGCAGATCGACCGGGGCCAGAAGCCGGGGCACCCCGGATGAGGCTTCGGCGAAATCAGCCGCCAGACCAAGATCCTCGATTGATCCGAGATCCTGCCCATCGGCGGCATCAAGCGCGTCGATATCGGCAAGGGCCTCCGAGACCGTGGCGGCAAATCGCGAGATATCAAGAACGCGCCCGTGGCGGACGAGAACCGGTGTCGGTCCGTCCGGCAAGGCAAGACGGCCGATCAGGACAGCAGCGTCCCGGTCCGCCGGCAGGCAGTCAGCTAGCTTGATCATTCCTCCCCCGAGGATTGTCTGCGGCAACAGGTCCATTTCGGACTTTTTAATAGCGCTAACATCAATTTGTCGGACAATGAAGTCAAGCCTTCTGGTGGGTGTGAATCAAAGAATCAGGATTTGTCCGGGACCTGGCCGGTCGAGGCGCGCACGATGAGCTGGTGCGGGAGAAGCTGATCGATTGGCGCCCGGCTGTCGCGCCTTGACTGATCGCGGGATTCCTGCAGGACCAGCCGCAGGGCAGCCTCCGCCATGCGGGCCACGGGTTGTCGGATTGTGGTCAGCTCCGGCCAGACGGCCGTCGCGAGGGGCGTGTCATCGAAACCGGCAACAGACAAATCCCCCGGCACATCCAGACCGCGCCGGTGCGCGGCAGCCAGAGCACCGGCGGCCATGTCATCATTGGAAGCAAAGATAGCGGTCGGTGGATGATCCGACGATAACAGGCGTTCGGCTGCCTCGAATCCCGATCGATAGGTAAAGTCTCCGGGCTCCACCAGACAGTCGGCAGGGGGATCGGCACGCCGGATTTCTGTCTCGAAACCCAACAGACGCTCGACACTGGCGGTCTGATTGACGGCTCCCTTGATAAAGCCGATCCGGCGATGCCCGAGCTCGATCAGGTGTCGCGTCATCTCCGCCGCGGCTGCGAAATCATCCATGCGAACGCCATGGGCATCAGGCCGTGCGTGCCCTGTCCCCACTGCAATCGCCACAACACCCGCCTCTCGCAGTGCGGCAATTGCACTGTCAGACTCCGCATGGGGAGCCGGCAGAATGACGCCCGCCATGCCGCCGGCAATCAGTCGCCCGATCGCGGCGGCCTCACTCTCCAGAGACGCGTCACACTTTTCGATGACGAGGAGCGCGCCACTTGTCTGAGCACCATCCAGTGCGCCGACCAGGAATTGCGACAGATAACCGGCAGACGGGTTGGAATAGAGCAGGCCGATCCGGCCAGCGCCGTTGCGCGCCAGGCTGCGCGCGGCTGCATTGGGCGAATAGCCCAACGCCTTGACGGCCCGCATGACGCTGTCGCGCGTCGATGCCTTGACGCCGGGCACATTGTTCATGACACGCGAAACCGTCATCAGGGAGACACCCGCCTCCCGCGCGACGTGATCCATGGTCACGCCCCCAGTGCGCTTCTTGCTTCTGCTCACGCGGCCTCCCCGCCTCGTGGTCTTTTTGCTCAGACTCACCATTCAAGCATCCGCCGGGTTCATTGCGCGGGCAAGGCCGCTCGCCACACAGGCTGCCGCGCCTCGGCTTCGCAATTCGGTCAGTGCCGCGACCAGCGTATCGACGATCCCGGCGCGCCCGACCAGGTCATTGCCAAAAATCGCCTCGATTGCGAGCAAGGCAGCGACTTGGTCTGCCGGTTCCGGTCCGGCCGCCGCGAGGGCCGCGCGTGTTTGCGAGGCGAGCGGATCATCGACCTCGAAAGCGCGCCCCTGCTCGTCTTGCCCCATTTGCCAGCGCATCCACGCAGCAATGGCCAAACACAGGGCGGGGGAGGCGTCGCCACGCGCATGCCGCTCGCGCAAGGTCGCCAGCAATCGCTGCGGCAGTTTCTGCGACCCATCCATGGCAATCTGGACGAGCGAATGTTCAAGCGCCGGATTGGCAAAGCGGCGCGTGAGGGCATTTCGATAGGTCGCCGCATCAAAGCCGGCTGGCGCGTCCAGGGTCGGCTCGGCCTCGTCCCAGATCGCCTCGACCAGATCGGCAAATCCCGGAGCCGCCATGGCCTGATGGACGAAATCATGCCCGGCCAGGGCGCCTAGATAGGCTAGCGTCGAGTGAGACCCGTTGAGCAGACGCAATTTGATCCGTTCCCAGGCGGCAACATCATCGGTCATCTCCACTCCGACCAATTCCAGCGGCGGGCGCCGATCTGAAAACCAGTCCTCGACCACCCACTGCGTGAAGCCCTCCGTCTTCACCATCGCCTCGTCGCGATAACCGGCCACATCTTCCAGCGCATCGATATCGGCCAACGTTGTCGCCGGAACAATCCGATCCACCATGGAAGATGGGAAGGCGGCCGTATCGGCAATCCAGCGCTCGAGATCCGGGTCCCGCGCTTTGGCAAAGGCCAGAACGGCCGCTCGGGTGCGCCGCCCATTGTCGGGAATATTGTCGCAGGACAGTGTGGTGAAAGCGGGCAGGCCTGCGGCCCGGCGAGCGGCCAGCGCCGCTGTCAACAAGCCGGGCACGGTCGTCGGCCTGTCCGGATTGGCAAGGTCGGACTGGATGTCAGCCGCGCCCAGCAGAAGCGCCCCGCTTTGCGGGTCGAGACGATACCCCTTCTCGGTGACCGTGAGCGTCACCAGCGCCGTTTCGGCGGCACTCATGGCAGAAATCAGAGCGGCAGGATCATCCGGCGCGACCAGCACATCATGGATCGAGCGGACCAGCTGACGGGCCTCGCCTTCAGCGTCGCGGACATGACAGGTATAGAGTCCGTCCTGGGGATTGAGCTGAGCCGCAACCCGTCCGGATCGCAGTGACGCGCCCCGGATCATCCAGCCGCGCTCACCGGCTTGCATCAGGGCATCGAAATAGACCGCCTGATGAGCGCGGTGGAACGCGCCCAGGCCGAGATGGACCACGCCGACAGGCTGGCTACGATCATAAGACGGTCGCGCCAGGCCGGACGGGAGATGGTCAAGCTGTTTCCTGGTAAGTCTCATCCACTCCCCGGCAGAAAAGATGATGCGACCACACGCCCGCGCCCCTCTTCGACCACCCTCTTCATGTTCGGATCGGCTACGAAGTTGACAGAGCTGCAGTGGCACGTCAATCAATTGTCCGACAAGTAAACAGGTCGGAGCTCACGATGAAGATCACGGATGCCAAGGTCATCGTAACCTGTCCCGGCCGAAACTTTGTGACCCTGAAAATACTGACTGATCAAGGGCTTCACGGCATAGGCGATGCCACGCTCAACGGCCGCGAGAAAGCGGTCGTCGCCTATCTGGAAGATCACGTCATCCCGCTCCTGATCGGCCGTGATGCGCACCGGGTCGAGGACATCTGGCAATTCCTCTATCGCGGAGCCTATTGGCGTCGCGGACCGGTGACCATGTCGGCCATTGCTGCGGTCGACACGGCGCTCTGGGACATCAAGGCCAAGGCCGCCGGCCTGCCTCTCTACCAATTGCTCGGCGGCGCCTCGCGTGATGGCGTGCTGGTCTATGGTCATGCCAATGGCGCTGATATTGAAGAAACGGTTGATGCGGTCGGGCGCTATCAGGAGATGGGCTACAAGGCGGTCCGGGCCCAGTCCGGTGTGCCCGGCGTGAAGGGCGCTTATGGCGTCGGCAAGGGCGGGCTTTATTACGAACCCGCCGACAGCGCACTGCCCATGGAAACCGTCTGGTCAACGCCGGCCTATCTTGATCATGCGCCCAGGCTCTTCGAACGCCTGCGGGCCAATTACGGACCCGAAATCGAGCTCCTGCACGATGTGCATCACCGGCTGACCCCGATCGAGGCTGCGCGCCTGGGAAAATCGCTCGAACCCTATCGCCTGTTTTGGATGGAAGACTGCACACCAGCAGAAAACCAGGAAGCCTTCCGGATTGTCCGCCAGCACACCACCACACCGCTGGCCGTCGGCGAAATTTTCAACTCCATACATGACTGCCGCACCCTGATCGAGGAACAGCTGATCGACTTTATCCGGACGACTGTGGTCCATGCGGGCGGCATCACCCATTTGCGACAGATCGCCGGACTGGCCGCTCTGTATCAGGTGCGCACCGGCGCCCATGGCGCCACCGATCTGTCGCCCGCCTGCATGGGTGCGGCGCTGCATTTCGACCTGTGGGTACCGAATTTCGGGATTCAGGAATATATGCGTCACTCCGAGGAGACTGATGCCGTCTTCCCGCACGCCTACAGCTTCGCGGATGGCTATCTCCACCCTGGCGAAACAGCCGGACATGGCGTCGACATCGACGAGACCCTGGCGGCCAAATACCCCTATGACCCCAAACAACTCCCCGTCGCCCGCCTGACCGACGGATCGATGTGGAATTGGTAGACATGACCCGGCGCCCGCATATTGCCGTCATCGGCGAGGCGATGCTTGAGCTCTCCGGCGCCGGTGAAACGGTCGTGCTTGGCGAAACCGTGCGGCTGGGCCAGGGCGGCGATACACTGAACACGGCAATCGGCCTGGCCCGCCAGAGCTGCCGCGTCGACTATATCACCGCGCTTGGCACCGATGCCTGGTCCGATGCGATGGTCGCCGCCTGGCGCGATGAAGGCCTGGGGACAGAGCATGTGCTGCGTCATCCCGATCGACGGCCGGGCCTGTATGCCATCCGCACAGATACAGCGGGCGAGCGCAGCTTCGACTACTGGCGTGACCAGTCGGCGGCACGCGACATGTTCAACCTTCCCGGCATAGCCGCCGGGCTCGCGGCGGCCGGACAAGCCGATTGGCTCTACTTGTCCGGCATCACACTCTCCATTTTGCCGAGCGCTGCCCGTCAGCGCCTGATTGCGCTGGCAAGGGATGTGAGGGCCGGCGGTGGGAAAGTCGCCTTTGACCCCAATTACAGACCCGCCGGCTGGCCGGGCCCGGACGCGGCACAAGCCGCCTTTGACGCCTTTGCCGCGGTGACCGATGTCGCCCTGCCCACCCGCTCGGACGAAGACTTGCTCCATCCTGGCCTGGAGACCACCGGCCATCTGGCCCGCTGGCAAGCATTGGGGGTTGAAACCGTCATCCTCAAGGACGGTCCCGCGGGTTGCCACGCGGCATCCGGAGGCGCGTCCCCCACCCATTTTCCCGCCTTCCCGCCACAGCGTATCGTCGACACCACCGGTGCCGGCGATGCTTTCAATGCCGGCCTGCTGGGCGCGCTGGCCTCCGGCACACCGCTCGCCGCGGCGCTTGATGCCGCCTGCCGCCGGGCCAGTCATGCCATTGCCCATTATGGCGCCATTCCACCCAGGACTGAGCCCTCTCCCGTCAGCCGCTGAACCGGACACGTCCCATGACCGCCCACACCCCTCTGTGCACTGCCCGACTGCCTTCCGCCCTCGCCCTCGCACTGACACTTGCCGCTTGCTCATCCGGCGATACGGGGCCCTCCGACGAGAACACTGAACGCCAGGCAGTCCAGACCCATACGGGCCTGCTCGATCCCCTCTTTACCGATCACATGGTCATTCAGCGCGACCAGCCGGTCGCGGTCTGGGGCGAGGCCGAGCCAGGTAGCACGGTGAGAGTCACGCTGGGTGAGGATGTCCAGGACGCGACAGCCGGCAATGACGGTCGCTGGCAAGCGGAGTTCGCACCGCACGCCGCCGGAGAGCGCCTGACCCTGGAAGCCATGACCTCCGCCGGCCTCGGCCAGCGGGTCGACGATGTACTGGTCGGTGATGTCTGGCTGTGCTCAGGTCAGTCCAACATGGAGTTCGAAGTCGCCCGGGCGCTCAATCCGGGGCGAGAAATTTCCGGGCCGCACAATCCGGCAATCCGGTTGCTCACGATCGAGCATGAAAGCCGGGTCACCCCACAACCAGACCACGCCGACGCGAATGGCTGGCAGGTCGCCTCACCCCAAAGCGTGGGCGATTTTTCAGCGGTCTGCTACTTCTTCGCCCGCGAGCTTCAAAGCCGGGTCAACGTCCCGATGGGCCTGATCGATGCGTCCTGGGGCGGGTCTCAGATCGAAGCCTGGATCAGCGCCGAAGGGCTGGCCACACTTGGCAGCTTCGACGCCCCGCTGAACGCCCTGGCGCTTTATGGCATCGACCATGCTGCCGCGAGCGCGGACTTCGGAGCGCAATGGGAAGCCTGGTGGCAGTCCACGGCCGGAACGACACCCTGGTCCGACGACGCCGTTCTGGCCGACCCGGGCCAGGCTGCCCCGGAGCAAATGCGCGACTGGCGCAGCTGGGATGTACCGGAAATGGCGGACTATCTTGGCATGGTCTGGTTCACGCGACAGGTGGAGCTGACTGCCGACCAGGCGGCACAGCATGCCTGGATCGATCTTGGCGGGATCGACGAAGTCGATGCCAGCTGGGTCAACGGCACTTTCGTGGGCGCGACCTTCGGCTGGGGGTCCCGGCGCTCCTATGAGCTGCCGGAGGGTGGCTTGCGCGCCGGCACCAATACCATTGCGATCAATGTGCTCAACGGCTGGGGCGCGGGCGGAATGGTCGGACCGGACGAGGCGGTCAAGCTGCGCTTCTCGGATGGCAGCGAAGTCCCGCTCTCAGGTGGTTGGCGTTATGCGCGGGTTCCCGCCTCGATCGGCTCACCGCCCCGCGCGCCCTGGGAATCGGTCGGCGGTCTGACCGGCATGTATAACGGCATGATTGCGCCCTTGGAGCAGACCCGCCTGGCCGGGATGATCTGGTATCAAGGCGAGTCCAATACCGGTCGCGCGGACGCCTATGAGGATCTGCTCACTACCTTGCTGGCAGACTGGCGCGGTCAATTTGGCGCCGAAATGCCAGCCCTGATCGTCCAGCTGGCAAATTTCGGCAGCCTCGCGGACCAGCCGGTGCCGTCCGGCTGGGCCCGGGTTCGCGATGCCCAGCGCCGGGTGGCTGAAGCCGACCCACTTGCCGGTCTTGTGGTCACGATCGATATCGGTGACCGGCTCGACATTCATCCGCCCAACAAACAAGAGGTTGGACGCCGGGCCGCCCGCGCCGCCCTGCACGTCCTGCACGACGCTCCCGGCACCGCCTGGGGCGCCCGTCCGCGCTCGGCCAGGATCGAAGACGAGCGGATTATGCTGCGCTTTGCCGATGTCGAGGGCAGCCTGCGCGCCATGAGCACGGATCAGCCGGGCGGCTTCGAAACCTGCACCGTCTCCGGATGTCGCTTCGCGACAGCACGCCTCGTCGAGAACCGCATTATCCTCGATCTCGCCGAAGACGGAGAAGCGGTGAGCCATGTTCGCTATTGCTGGGCCGATGCACCGCTCTGCCCGCTCTACGACCAGGCCGGCCTGCCGGTTGGCCCCTTCGAGATTGCCGTCAGTTCTGACTAGCCCGCCATCGGCAGCGGCGGCGTGACGTAAAGACGGACTTTCAGCCCGCCATGATCGACCGGGCCGACCGGCGCCTCGAAGGGTAATCGCGTCGCCCGGGCCAGAGCGGTATCCGTGGTGATCAGCGCGATGCGCCAAGCGCCGAAATGCGACCTCATCCGATCGCCGAAGGCACCATAAAGGTCGTAGAGCGCTTTCTTGTTGCTGATCCGCGTTCCATAGGGCGGATTGACGATGACCAGGCCGGGATCGGTGTCCGGCGGTTCGATCTCGCGGATATCGGTTTGCAGGAAACGGGTATGGCCTGCAACACCGGCGCGTTCAGCATTGGCCCCGCTCATCCGGACCGCGCCGGGATCCCGGTCCGACCCGAATGCCATCCGCAGGGCTGGCAACTCCCCGGCCCGTCGCATGCTGGCCTGCCGCACGGATTGCCATGCGGCAGCGTCGAAACTCACAAGGTCCTCGAAGGCAAAGGATCGCCCCCGCCCGGGCACAAGGGCGGCAGCCATCTCGGCCGCCTCGATCACGAAAGTCCCGGAACCACACATTGGATCGACCAGCGCCTGTTTGCCGTCAAAGCCTGCGGCTCGCAGAAATAATGCCGCCAGCGTCTCGCGCATCGGCGCCTTGTTGACCTCGGCCTTGAATCCGCGGCGATGCAGGAGCTCGCCGGACGTATCGACACTTAGGGTGCAGACATTGTCCTCGATCCGCGCCCGAACACAGACCCGCGCGTCCTCTTCAATCGGCACATCGAGGGCACCGGCGATGGCCTTGCCGACCCGCTCGCTGACGGCGCCGGCATGATAGATTTTCGAGCCCTTGCAGCTGGCCTCGACCCGCACCGGCCGATCCGCGCGCAGCACATGCGCCCAGTCGACCTCCCGGGCCAGCTTGTCGAGTTGTGCCAGATGCACGACCCGAAAGCTCGCAATGCGCGCCAGAACACGACTGGCGCCACGGATTTCGAGGTTGGCGCGCCACACCTCACGCCAGCCGCCAACAATTGTAACGCCGCCTGGCACGCATTTGGGCTTGCGAAAGCCCTTCTCGACCAGCTCCTCGCGGAGAACGGCTTCCAGCCCGGGCGCGACAGCCAGGAAAATCTCGAATTTTGCGGCTTCAGTCATGCGGGTGATCTAGCCGACTTCCTGCTCCGGAGCGACATTCACCTGCGGCCCGGATCGGGCGATATCAGCCTCGGCAATTGCGAGTGACTTGATAACGGCGTGGCAGGCCGTGCCTTCCGACAGGTTCAGCGCGCGGATTGACCGCCGGGTCAGGCGGGCAAGGATGGTGCCGGCAGCCGCCCGGAGGCGCACGATCGCGCCAGAGCCATCGCCCGGCATCACACGCTCGACGATTCCCGGGATTATATTGAGAGCCGACAAACCCTCAGGCCTTGTGAGCGAGATCATCACATCAGACGCCCGAACCCGAAGCCGGACCGTGGTGCCGGCAGGCAAGCCGATGCCGGAGAGGAAGAGAGGCAGGCCACCGACTTCGACTTCCGTCACACCATCGGCATGACGAGTCCGAACGCGGCCGCCGAGAATGCTCGCAACACCAGAATCCCCGCCTGGCAAGAGGTCCGGCGCGGCCAGCACATCTTCCGCCCGCCCCTCGCCGATGACACGCCCAGCCTCCAGGACAATGACCCGGCTGGCCAGACGAGCCACTTCCGAGGCGGAATGACTGACATAGAGAACCGGGATCCCAAGCTCGTCCCGCAAGCGCTCGAAATAGGGAAGGATATCGGCCTTGCGCCCCTCATCCAGGGCAGCCAGGGGTTCATCGGCAATCAGAAGACGCGGCTTGGACAAGAGCGCCCGCCCCAGCGCCACACGCTGACGCTCACCGCCGGAAAGGTCGGTCGTGCCTCTTTCCAGCAAGGCCTCCAGGCCAAGCATCTCGACAATGGGATCAAAGTCGCGCGCCTCGGCCTGCCAGCCTGATGCAAAGCGGTGGCCGTAGAGCAGATTCTGGCGGACGTTGAGGTGCGGGAAGAGGCGACCATCCTGGAACACGCACCCCACGCGGCGGCGATGCGGCGGCCGGAAGACACGACGCTGCGTATCGACCAGGGTCTCGCCGTCGAGGCTGATGCGCGCGGCCTCTGGCCGAAACAGGCCGGCAACGGCACCGGCCAGGCTCGACTTGCCGGCGCCGGACCGACCGAAAAGGACGGTGATGCCCGCGGGCGCCTCGAAGCGGGCGTCGAGGCTGAAATCACCAAAGCTGTGCCGCAGATCGACAGAAAGGGTCATGAAACCCTGCCTCGCCGGCTCACGCGCCGGGCCAGGAATTCCGACCCCAACAAGGCCACCATCGAGATCACCACCGAGATGACGACCAGGCGCAGGGCAGACGCCTCACCGCCGGGGACTTGCAGGAAGGCATAGACCGCCGTGGGCAGGGTTTGGGTCTGGCCGGGAATATTGGACACGAAGGTGATCGTCGCCCCGAACTCGCCCATCGACTTGGCAAAGGCCAGCACCATACCTGCGAGAATACCCGGCAGGGCCAGCGGCAAGGTAACGGTCGCAAAGACGGCCAGGGGGGACGCACCGAGGCTCGCCCCTGCCTGCTCCAGGCGCGGGTCGACCGCTTCGATTGAAAGCCGGATGGCGCGAACAAGCAATGGGAAGGCCATCACCGCGGCGGCCAGCACAGCCCCGGTCCAGCGAAAGGCCAGAACCAGTTCGAATTGTTCCAGCACGGCCCCGACCGGACCCTGTGTTCCAAAGACCCAGAGCAGAAGATAGCCGGTGACAACCGGTGGCAGGATGAGCGGAAGATGGACCAGCGCATTGAGGACAGACCGTCCGGGAAACTGCCCCCGGGCCAGAAGGTGAGCGACCCAGACCCCGGGCGGCAGGCTGAGCAGGGTCGCCCAGGCCGCAACCTGCAGCGACAGGCGGACGGCCTGCCATTCTTGCGGCCCTAGCCAATCCATGCGCCTGCCCCGCTAGTCATCATCGACGACGAAACCCTGTCGCCGCAGGATCTCGCGCGCGGCCGCGCTCTGCAGATAATCGAGCAAGGCCTCGCTGGCCGCGTGCTCGCGGCCCGCCACCCGTGCCGCAGGGTAGCGAATGCGCGGATGGCTGTCCTCGGGAAAGACGCCAAGAATGGAAACGCGAGGTTCGGCGCGGGCATCACTGCGGTAGACAATCCCGAGCCGCGCTTCACCAAGCGCTACAAGCGCCAGGGCGGCCCGAACATTGTCAGTCTGGACGACATGCCCGCCGACCTCGTCCCAAAGCCCAAGAGAACCGAGCGCCGCCCGGCCGTAAAGACCCGCCGGAACAGCGTCAACCAGCGCCATGGCCAGCGGCCGACCGTCCAGAATGTCCACCCACGCCTCCCCGCCAAGTTCGTTCCAGGGCGACAAATCCGCGCCATGAGCAATCACCACAAGCTGATTTCCAGCCAGATCACGGCGCGTATCGGAAACCACCCGCCCCTGCGCCTCCAGCCAGTCCATCCAGTCGATATTCGCAGCAATGAAAACGTCCGCCGGCGCCCCCTGCGCAATTTGCCGCGCAAGAATTGGCGTGCCGGCATAGACCCGTGTGAGCCGGTGGCCGGTGTCCCGCTCGAAGGCATCCCCGATTTCGTCCAGCGCGGTCCGCAGGCTGGCGGCCGCAAACACGGTCACATCATCGGCGCGGGCGCTTGAGTTTGCGGCGAGGAGGACGGTGGCAAAGACCACCCATCCCGCCAGGATCCGGAAATGTCGAACCATGCGTCCCATCGCCCTTGCCCTCCACCAAGGCCAATATTTCGCAGGCGCCCGGTTGCCCGGCAAGCCTGCCCTCAGAAATCCTCGAGCATCATGAGATTGGGCCGGTAGCGGCGCTCATCGGCGCGGTCGAGAATGAGCAGGCTTTCTCCCATGGGCCGGTTGAGAATCGTCCCTCCGGCAAAGCGCCAGCCCTGATCGGTCATCGCCATCACAGCAAATTCCGGCTGCGGAGGGCTCGCCGTTTCGTATTCGGTTTCGATCGCGAAAATCGCATATTGCAGCCCGCGGCGATAGCAATGCCCCATCTCGGTGCAGGGCAGACGCTCAGCATCAACCGGACCGGCCATGGTCACGTTAAAGGCGACAAGCTCGCCATTCCGGGCCCGGGCGCCCCGCATGATGTCGCGCCAGCGGCGGCGATCATACCATTGGCGAATTCGCTCATGCGTCAGTTGACGGTGGGCCAGGTCATCGCCTTCAACATAGGCTGTGACCCATTCCTGCAAGACGCGATACGCATTGCGAACCTCAGCCTCCGTCGCCAGGGGCGGTCGGTCAGCGGACTGGGCCGATGCGCCGGCCACCGACAGGCAGGCAATGAGCAGGCTGACGAGCGAGCTGTGCCGCCCGGATAGGATGCGATTGATCATAGGTGACTCCACCCCAGACTTGCGGCTGCAGGGCCGGGCCGCTCCGACAGCCCCCTTTCGCACGCAGATTAGGTGGATCAGGTGATCAGGCCAGCCTGCCCTCAGACACGTCCTGTCACAGGCAGTAAAGCTCCCGTGATGGCGCGGGCGTCTTCGCTGGCGAGGAAGAGGATAGCCGCCGCGAGATCATCCGGAGCCACCCAGTCAGACGGGTCTGCATCGGGCATGTCGGCGCGATTGGCCGGGGTGTCGATGATGGAGGGCAGGACCGCGTTCACGGTGACCCGGCCCAGCAGTTCGCGTGACAGGCTTTCCGTCAGACGCGCCACGCCTGCCTTTGACGCTGCATACGCGCCCATACCCATGTCCGACTTGACCGCCCCGGCGGCTCCGACATTGACGATCCGACCTGAGGTGCTGGCTTTCAACCAGGGCAAGGCGGCCTTGCTGGCCGTCACGGCCGTGCGCAGATTGATCGCAAACATGCGCTCCCAGCTGTCGACAGAACCATCCTCAAGCGTTTCCCAGGCGAAACCGCCGGCAATGTTTAGGAGCGCGTCCAGACCGCCGCAATTCTTGGCAATCGACGCGAAGGCCTCGCCAGCGGAATCGGTGTCGGTCAAGTCAACACCCCCAATGCGGACATCCCCGGCCAGATCCGCAGACTCACTGATCTCCGCACGATCAAGCAGGACGACCCTGTCTTCATTGGCGCAGGCCCGGCGGGCGACAGCCTGGCCCAGCACGCCGGCACCCCCTGTGATCACGATCGTCCGCTGGCTCATACCGTCCTCCCGGGGGCTAGGTGTCATCGTTGGAACCATCGTCCACACTCAACCGTCCGAGACAAGGGAGCATTCCAGACGGTGCTGTTGGGCGAATGGGCGATGATATTCGAAGTCGGGCGTCAATCGTAACTCAGGCCTCAAGGCCGAGACATCCGGCCAGAGCCACAATCTCCTGCCGGCCGGCCTCGCCGATCAGGGGCGGTGGCGGCGCCCGACCTTGTCTTGAGTTGCAGACCCGCATCCTTGTCCAGTCCACGCCCCGGAAGCCGATCAACTGGCGGCAAGTTCATCGGACAGATGTCACAAACAGAGTGACTTAAATCGATCAGTTGATGACGCGCAATTCCGGCACCGGGATTATGAACTTACCGCCGCGACGTCGATACTCAGATTGTTGATGCATGATTTCTTCAGCGAAATTCCACGCCAAGATAAGCAGATAGTCCGGTTGATCTTCGAGCAGTCTTTCCGTCGGAAAGACTCCAATCCGGCTGCCAGGCATGAACTTCCCATGCTTCGCCGGGCTAAGATCAACAAGGTAATCGAGCTGGTCTCGCCCGATCTCGCAATAAGCCATCATCGTCGTGGCCTTTGCCGCAGCCGCATATCCGACGATGCGGGCGCCATCCGCCTTGAGCGACGCCAACAGGCTTGTAAGATCGTGTCGAACTCGTGCGGCGCTGGCCTGAAGGCCGGAATAGAGCGCCGGTTCATTGAGTCTGCGTTCCGCTTCTCTCGCGAGGAAGGCCGCCTTTGACCCGTCAGTCATCTTGTCATTTTTCGAGACGAAAATGCGAATTGACCCACCGTGAATCCCGATTGGATCGACCTGGTTGATAACCAAGCCATGTCTTAGAAATAGGCGTTCAAGCGCGGTCACCGAATAATAGAACACATGCTGATGGTAGATGGTGTCGAACTCGGCATTGTCGATCAGGTCCAAGAGGTAAGGCGTTTCAATAACGGCCACGCCATCCTCTTTCAGCAGGATAGCGATACCCGCAACGAAATCGTTGATGTCCGGCACATGAGCGAGAACATTATTCGCCAGAAACAGGTCAGCTGCGACGCCATCCTTGTGGCGGAGCGTCGCCGCGAGGCTCGCATTGAAGAACGATGCAAGGGTCGGAATACCGAGGGCACGCGCTTGTTCGGCCTGGCCGCGCGCAGGATCAATGCCAAGCACTGGGATGCCGGAAGCCTGAAAATGCTTCAGGAAGTATCCATCATTGCTCGCCGCCTCGACCACCATCGAGTTCACGCCCAGCTGACGAGATTGGATTAGAGATTGCGCACTTTCGGCGAAGTGCGCAATCAGGCGTGGCGAAACTGAAGAATAATAGGGATAGTCGGCAGGGAAGAGTATGTCCGGCGCGATCGTTCCGGACAGTTGAACCAAGCTGCAGTCTGCACACGTGACCAAGGCAAGTGGCGCCGTTGGATCCGCCGCATCAACGTGTTCACTGCTGACGAGCCCGTCCGCCAGCGGCGTCGTACCGAGGGTGAGGGCCGAGAACAGCGTGTCGCTGCCGCAAGAGCGGCAACGTGAAACGGGCACAAACATCGATCAACCTTAGCCGGTAGCGAGCGTGGAGGGTTCCTGCCAATACAATTTTTCATCAAGGGTGCCAGTGCGCATCAGATCGGTGATCCGAGCGACACGGCTATAGCGCCGGCCTTCGAAGTCTTCTTTACGCAAGCCCGCCCCGATAAACGCATCAGCCAACTGGTCGATACCCCGCCGAACAGTCCATCTCGGCTCGAAGCCGGGCAATTCCGTTGTCGCCTTGGTAAAATCGACGTTGTATGAACGTTCATCGTGGCTGGCGCCGTCGGCATATTCAATTCGCGCCCCTGGAACCGCCGCGGCAATCATCTCGGCGACTTCGAATATCTGATAATTATCTTCCGTTCGCCCAATATTATAGACCTCGTTGCGTACGAGTTTCGCATCGGCCGACGCGGCCGCGATACAGGCGGCGCAGACATCTTCGATATGCACGAGTGGACGCCAGGCTTTGCCGTCGCTCTTCATAAACACTTGCCCGGTGGCAACCGCATAGGCCACCAGATTGTTGATCACGAGATCGAACCTTAACATGGGCGCTAAGCCGTATACCGTGGCGTGGCGCAGGAAGACGGGGCAGAAGAAATCGTCAGCCAGGTCGGCAATGCCGACCTCCGCCAGTGTCTTGGACAACCCGTAAGGTGTGACCGGATTCAGTGGCGACGTTTCCGAGATCACCTGATCGCCAGCCTTGCCATAAGTGCTGCAGCTCGACGACATCACAAACCGCCGAACGCCCGCCGCTTTCGCAAGCCGGGCCAGTCGGACGGACGCTTCGTGATTGATCGCAAGCGTCAACTGGGGATTGATGTTGCCGAGCGGGTCATTGGAAAGCGCAGCGAGATGAATAACCGTGTCGACGCCGCACAAATCGTCTTCGGTGATGTCGCGGATGTCTTTTCGCTGCGAGTCCACGACAGGCTGAAATTCACCAAACGCACAACCATCATAGTATCGTTGATCGATTCCGCTGACCCGATACCCATGTTCGACAAGCATGGGGACCAGAATGCTTCCGAAATACCCTCGGTCACCTGTTACCAGTATTCGAGCCCCGTTCATTGTCTTGCGGGGCCTGGCAGAATGCCGTCATGAGCGAGCGTTTCCATCGCTTCGACATCAGCGGGTGTATCCAGGCAATTCCAGCGCCCTTCGTGCCGATAGGCCATCAATTGACCGTCGCGTGCGAGCGCCGGGAGGGGCCCGCGTTCGAACGCGGTATCATCACCGTCGATGTAGTCGAGCACGCCAGGTTCGAGCACAAAGAATGCTCCATTGATCCACCCTTCCCTCGCTTCGGGTTTTTCTTCAAACGCCGAAACCCGGCTTCCTTCGATCAATAGATGGCCAAAACGCGGCGGTGGACGGACGGCGGTCACGGTTGCCAGCTTGCCATGGCTGCGATGAAAGCTCAGAAGGCGGTCCACCTCCAGATCCGCCAACCCGTCGGTCCACGTCAACATGAAAGGCTCGCCCCCGATTTGGGATGCTAGTCGCTTGATCCGACCGCCCGTTGCAGTCAGTGCGCCCGTATCGACGCAGTCGACAGACCAGTTCGCCCGCGACCCTACGCATCGGGCATCGATGGACGGGCTTTCCTCGAAATGATTGGATATCTGATCGGCCCTGAAGCCGGTGGCGACAATAAAGTCGGTATGCCCATACGCAGCATAGATCGCCATGACGCGCTCGATCACCGGTACGCCAGCAATTTCAACAAGCGCTTTAGGCCTGCCAGATGCTGCCTCACCCAAGCGTGAGCCCCGCCCCCCTGCCAAAATAACTACTTTCACAAATTCACTCGCTGACTGCGTGGCACCGTTGAATGGCGCCAATCCTGAGCGAAATCAAGCAACTTAAACGCAGTAAACGTTTGAAAGGCGGGTTCGAATCTCGACGAGTTCGGCATCGTGTTTGATGAACAGGCACTCATCTATCTTACGTAATGCATGGCGTGCCATCATCCGCGTAAGGATATCATTCGATTGCACCGCCTCTGCAATCTGTTTCGCGATTGGCTTGAAACGTTTCAAGTCGCTATCCAGCCCGCCGCCATATCGCCGCAAAAAGGCCTCGCCGCCAGCGTTCACCAACCGTGCTCGGTCATCATGCGGCAGATCGGATAACCTGAGCATCTCCAGATAGCCATGGAACATATCGAACAGCGGGGTGATGCGGTCAAACGCACCCATTTTCGAATTGCCTTGCAGGCCACGCTGCTGATCCATTGAAAACAGCCTGATCAAGTGATCGATGCGTTTACCGGCAGACTCGGCCCCTGGCGGGACACTGCGGCGCACGCTGGCGGTCGTGTTGCACACCACTTTCCCGTACAGCGCAGCCTCGCAGGCAAATATGTGGTCACCGCCATAGCAAAAGGGCTGCGGCTGCATCCGGTCGAGAATGCTTTTGCGGTAGAGGGCAAAGAAATTCGTCGCCTGACAGTACTTTTCAATCGAGCCGCGTGCCCGCACGACAGGATCGTCGTGGAGCAGCGAGAAGAATTCCCAGTTGGTCGGCTGGCTCGGGAAAGGCGCTCCATTGTCGTCGACATAGATTGCATGACTGTAGGCGCTGCCCACACCCGGATCGCGATCCAGCTCACCGTGCAACTCTTCCAGATAGTTCTCAGAAACCAGGTCATTGGCGCTCACAAGCGCGACGAATTCGCACTCCGTATTGAGCACCATCCGGTTGATATTGGCGTTCTGCCCAATGTTGTGGGTACGCCCATACACACGCAAATCGATGTCGCGCACGGTCTCGCGAGCGATGTCGATAGTGGCATCATCGGAATTATTGTCGAACAGGCTGATGCGGAAATCCCTGAAAGTCTGCTTGTTCAGGGCGTCGATCGTCGCGGCAATGTTTTCGGCCTCATTCCAAGCCGGTATGCAGACTTCAATTTTCGTAGTCATGTTCCTAAACGATCCAATTCGTCGCGTTGCCGCAGTTTATTCAACGCCCAATCCGATGACCTGAGTCGTCACATCCAGCTGGGCAAGACGGGCGCGGATCTCCTTCACATAAATCGGGTTCATGACGACAACCCGCTCGGGCTTCACCGATTTGAGCGCCTCGGGAGCCATGACCCGGACGCCGGAACCCGGAAGGTAGGCGTCTTGCTTGTATGGATTGATGTCAACGACGCCGTGAACACCGTCAGCGATGTCGCAAGTCGTCAACAACGCGACCGCCTTTGAGCCGCCACCCCAAAGAATGGTCGGCCCGCTGCCGGTTGAGTGGTCGCAGAGGAGCGTCGTCCACTCTTTGACTTCTTCCTGCAGACGATGGCCGGCTTCGATCAGGTCTCCGAAACCGCTCCCGCAGGCGAGCGGGGGGCGTCCCGAATCCCGGGCCGGGCGTGCGAGCAAGGAGAGATACTGTTCGCCATAACTGCGTTCGCAGGACAGAACGTCGAATCCATTGCGCTCGAAGAGGGCGGTCAATGAAGCCGCCGTGAAATAGGAACAATGCTCGTAATAAATGTCCCAGAACGCACCCTCTGCCGCAATGCGTTCCCATGCAGGCACCTGGAAGAAAACGAGCGGCTCACCGCTTTCACCGATCACCGCACGCAGGCCCGAGACGAATTCACCAACGTCTGCCAAGTGCTCCAGAGTGTTCCGGCAACAGATGAAATCAGCTTCGGGAAGCTTCGTATTTGCGTCGAAGGGCTCGGCCCTGACTTCGAAGCTGCCGCGTTTTATGGACGGCGCCCGATCTGCAGAGAACGCTGGATCAAACCCGATCCCGAAGTTCTCGCCGGCTTCGCAAATCTCGGCCAGAAATTCTCCATGGCCACACCCGATTTCGACAATCCGCTTATTGCGAAGTCCATAGGCTTCAACGAGTTCATCAGCTTGCGCGCGCAAAAACCGCCTGTAAGTCTCGGAGTACGCCTGCGTCGCCTCATAATCTGACGAGTATTCGACCAGCTCCGGATCGAATGCAGTGTTCCAGATAAAGCCGCAGGACAGACATCCGGCGAGGTCAATATCGCCGGTTGGAATGCTGGACGCTGCAGATTCAGAGCGGTGAATGCGCACGCTATTGGCAGGTACATTGCTGATAGCGTATCCCAAGGAACCCGCTTCACCCGAACAGGCGGGGCACCCGGTCCGGGCTTGAAAAGGCAGCGGCTGGTTCATGTTAAACAAATTCTATCGATTGATCAGAGCGTTGGATTGATTGGGAAGCTAGGCATGGTTTTAGGTGACAGCCCAAATGGTTTTCGCATCCGGCCAGCGCATCACGTCCGTGCGGGCAGCACAAGCTGATCACCATTAACCGTCAGATATAAAACGATAATTATAGCCATGAAAAAGCGTAGTAGCTTGAATTTCAAATTCACTCTGAACAATGACAATCCCGACGTCACGGCAATTTTGGACTGCGGCCGCAACAGGGAGTTGCAGCGTGCAGAAGCAATTGCAAATCGAGGCTCGCCAAAAGCTGGCGCTTTGGCTGAATCCTTGACCGCCCTGGCCGCCGCCCAGGCAATGGCAGGCGACCTCAGATCGGCCTGCACAAGCTGCAAACGCGCCCTCCAGGTCAATTCACGAAATCCGGATTACCATGCACATTTGGGGTCGGTTCAGTTTGCGTTGGGCAACCTTGTTGATGCGAAGCGATCACTGAGGATGGCGCGTCGATTGGGGCGCCACAATGAAACAGATTACTATATGCTCTGCGTGTGCTTGATGCGGTTGGGCGAACATAAGGCCGCAATCGAGGCCGCCGGGAGTTTGGTGTCGGCCTGGCCCACGAGCGCTCAGAATGTGGGACTGTATGCAGAAGCGCTTAAGCGGCTCGACACGCCAGATGCCGAAGCCACGGCGCTCAAGGCAGCCGCCACATCATGCATCTCAGCAGAGCGAATTGAGCGCGCATTGGAATGGCTACGACGCGCACAAGCGCTGGCTCCGCATGACGGCACCCTATGGTCGCTCGCTTCGGCAGCACACCGCACAGCCGGCTCCTATGACAAAGCCGAACAATGCGTTCAAAAAGCCATCGGGTTGGGTGAAACGAGCTGGCGGACCAGGAATATACTCGGCCTGATAATGCAGGAAACCTGTCGGCCTGCGGAGGCCTATCAGGAGTTCAGAAAGGCAACGGAACTGGAGTCCTCCGATCCGATGCTTATCGGCAATGCTGTTATGGCAATGCACTACGCACCGGACGCAACTGCAGAGGATATCCGCGCGGAAATCGATTCACACGCCAAATCCATCTCGCGCGATATCACGCAGTCAAGACGCCGCCATCGCCCAAATGTCAGCAAACCTTTGCGAGTCGGACTTCTATCCGGGACATTTCATCGTCATCCGACCCTGTATCTATCGATCGCTGGCCTTGAAAAGGTAGACAGGCTCAACGTTCAGTTCTTCGTGTACAGCAATGGGGGCCGCCGAGACGATTTCACAAATCGCCTCAAAGAGATCAGCAGTGTCTGGCGTGACATCAGCGGCGCTTCCGATGATAACGTCGCCAAAGTCATTCGGGCAGATGACCTTGATATTCTTATCGATATGGCAGGTACAAACCAAGGTCGGCCGGCCGTTGTCGCAAGAACGCCGGCGCCGGTTCAAGCCAAGTGGGTCGGGGGCCTGTACAACACGACCGGGATGGAGGCCATTGACTGGCTATTGGCTGACACCGTTGAAGTGCCCGCGGCGGAGGAGTTTCGCTTTTCGGAAAATATATACCGCTTGCCGGACGGCTATGTGGTCTATGAGCCGCCCGAATATGCAGCGCCCGTGGCGTCATCGCCCTTCATCGCTAATCAGCACATCACCTTTTGTAGCTTCAATAATCCAGCGAAGGTCAACGAGGTGGTCGTCGGTCTTTGGTCGGAGATTCTCCGGAAGCTTCCGGATAGCAGACTTCGCTTGAAGGGCCGCGGTTTTACCTCATCAAACGCCCGTGAACGGGTCCGCGGCTGGTTTGAATCTCATGGAATCCGGGCCGATCGGATCTCGATGGAGCCGGCGTCGCCGCACGCCGACCTGATGGAAAGCTATAATCACTGTGACATTGCGTTGGATACATGGCCGTACTCGGGCGGTCTCACCACTTGCGAAGCGCTCTGGATGGGGAATCCCGTGGTCACACTTCCTGGTCCGACCTTCGCCGGGCGACACTCGGCAAGCCACCTGACCAATATCGGTCGCACCGAGTGGATCGCCTGCAGCGACGCGGAATACATTGAGAAAACAGTTACTCTGGCCAGCGATCGCGATGCACTGCGCGCAATACGCCAATCGCTGCGCCAGGAAGTGGCTGCTTCACCCTTGTGCAATGCCGAGCGGTTCGCTCGTAATCTCGAGACGGCACTACTGGACATGAGCCGGTCGGCGGAAGCTGCTGGACAAAGGCCTCGCGGCCCAAGAATCCCCGTCAACCTGACTTAGATCGCCAGCCGATGCCACAATTCGCCAAGCCGGCGGTGTCGGGTAAAGGCGAACGGATATCGAAGCACGGGGTGCTGTCAGACTAAAGCGAAGGTGTCTCGAACGTAGCGCCTTCTCCGACGATCAGGCGGCGAGTTGGCGCCATTCGGCTAGGGCGGCGGATCGGTTTTGCTTGAATGTTTCTCTGCGGTTTAGGTGGCGTTCGTGGCTGAAATGGTTGTGGACGGATGAGTGAGTGGAAACGAATTTCTGGAGCGTTTCGAAGCTGCGAAATTTGCTCATCGCTCGTTTTTTTCGCCTGAACGGCAGGTGCGAGTTTTCCGCCCGGTTGTTGAGCCAGCGGCCAGTCTCCTGGCGGCCAGGATTACCGATGACGTTCATCGCTGCCCGATAGGAGCGCAACCGGTCGGTCACGACGACATCGGGATTGCCATACCGCTTCATCGTTTTGCGCAAAAATCTCAATGCTGCCTTGCGATCCCGGCGCTTGGTGACATAGGCTTCCAGCACTTCACCTTCGTGATCAACCGCGCGCCAGAGGTAGTGAAGCTCGCCATTGATTTTGACGAAAACCTCATCGAGATGCCACGCCCAGTTCGAAAATCTCTGACTGGCCAGCCGCTGCTTGCGGATTTGTGCCGAGAACATCGGGCCGAACCGATTCCACCAAAAGCGCACCGTCTCATGCGTGATGTCGATGCCGCGCTCGTGCAGCAGATCTTCGACGTTGCGCAGAGATAGCGGGAAGCGGACATACATCATCACCGCCACGCGGATGATCTCGGGTGAAGTTTTGAAATATCGGAACGGATTGCGCATGGGAAAACGCTACGAAATCACGCCACCCCGCTCAAGCCGCGTTTAATCTGACAATGCCGACCTGCCGGTCTGTGTGGCGGTGGTGTCAGACTAAAGCGAACCGGTCTCGAATGTCACGGATCGCGCCCCGATCAAGCCGCGAGTTGACGCCATTCGGCCAGGGCGGCAGAACGGTTTTCCTTGAAGATTTCTCGACGGCTCAAATGGCGTTCGTGGCTGAAATGATTGTGGACCGAAGAGTGGGTTGAAACGAATTTCTGCAGAGTCTCGAAACTTCGAAATTTGCCCATCACCCGCTCGCGGCGCCGGAAGGGTACATGCGAGTTTTCGGCTCGGTTATTGAGCCACCTCCCCGTCTCTTGGCGACGGCTCATTCCAAGCTCGCGAAACGCGGATTTATAGGACGGCAACTTGTCGGTAACGATCGCCTCGGGACGGCCGTATCGCTTAATCGCCTTGCGCAGAAATCTCAACGCTGCCTTGCGATCACGGCGCTTCGTCACATACGCTTCGAGCACTTCACCTTCGTGATCAACAGCCCGCCAGAGATAATGAAGCTCACCATTGATCTTCACGAAAACCTCGTCGAGGTGCCAGGCCCAGTTCGAGTAAGAGCCATTCGCCACGCGGCGTTTGCGGATCGAACTGGCGAACAGCGGGCCGAACCGGTTCCACCAAAAACGCACGGTTTCGTGGGTGATATCGATGCCCCGTTCGTGAAGCAGATCTTCCACGTTTCGAAGCGAGAGCGGAAAGCGGATGTACATCATCACCGCAAGGCGGATAATCTCTGGCGAGGTTTTGAAATATTTGAACGGGTTACGCATCGGCGGAGGCTACAAAACCGCTACTTCGCGCTCAAGCCGAAGTTTGTCTGACAATGCCCTCGTGATGGTTGAAGCCCACTCGTTCAATATGAGCGCCTTCGTCTTCAGCGAAAGCCAAGATGAGACCAAAAGCGTCATGATCATCGTTTTCATGTTGGTCGATGGCGTGCGAATCCATTGGGCTGGAAAGCCCAATTAGCACCGTCAGAATTATTGCACACCATAAACGCATAGGGCCTGATCACCAGAAATCGATATTTCTCACTCATAGCTTTCAGTTCGTCGGTGCCGAGTCAACTCGTCGGAATTAAAACGGTCAGCGTGGCCTGATCACTATGATAAACGCCTGACGGCTCGTCAGGTGCCGTAATCCAAATAGCCGACAGCAAGACAACGCCGGAAAATGATGGGTCCACGCGAACGACGCCCCGCTCGTCAGTGACAGCAGCGGTGTGCTCACCCCTATCCGAATAGATTGTTACGCGCTGGTTTGCGACCGCTTCGCCATGCCGAACCAATGCGAAGGACCGTGCTTCATCTGCAACACCAACAAACTCTAGAGCTTGGCCGAGCGGGGTTTGACGCGCTTCTTGGCCACGCTCGCACGTATCGACGCACAAAAACACTTTCGTGTGCTTGGAGTAGCTCCGGTTCAGGGGCGGTGATCCAGGCAAGTCTTCGAAGGCCTGTCGCACGGCGAGTTCGGCGTCGATCTCATCAAAATAGGCTGCCGCACCTTCCGGACTGATTTCGCCAGAGCGAGGATGGGTGCTCATGGCGACAACCGAAAAACCGCTTTCCGCGGCTTCAAACGACACGGTCAGAGCCGTCTGCCCTTCCTCGAACGCGACGTTTTGGACCTGCGTGTTTGCTACAAGGACGGACGTGAACGAAATACGATCCAGTGTTGGGCCATATTCGATGTTTGGGAACTCTAGTGCGCTTGTCAGTTCCACTTCGACGGTATCGCCGGATCCCCAGAGGTGACGTTCGGAAGCTAGAAATGTCTTGTGTGCAAATGCCGGCGCACCGAACAGCAATGCTGAGAGCGCACTAGCCGCCCACAAACGACCGCGATTTGTCGCGGTTCTACTGGAGTTTCGGTGTTTTGATGCGTGCAATTCCATATTCGTGCTCTCCATACTTAATCGCCGCAACGTAATCGTCGAAGACAATCGCTCCGAGCTTCTTTGCGGATCTAGTGCTGATTTGGTCGTGAGGCGTTCATTCGCTTCTTGGGTAATTGGACGATTAGGCGTGATGATGGATTAGCTTTCGCACATGGTCACGCAAGGGTTCGGATCAACTCAATCAGGCGCCGTCGGACATCGCGGCGCGAAATGGAAGAAAATGCCTTTGCCAACTCCAGACCATCTGGACTGGCAATAAACTCGTATACGGTGTCGTTGACACTGATCGGGGAACAGCCTTCTGGGTCACCGTCCAAGCCGTCAAAGAAATACGCGACCTCCACCTGAAGAACGCGAGCTGCGTTGAAAAGGCGGCTCGCGCCGAGGCGATTGGTGCCGCGCTCATACTATTGAATTTGCTGAAAAGTGACACCAAGCTGGCCGCCCAAATCAGATTGGCTCAAGTCAAGAATACTCCGACGAAGGCGCAGCCGAGCGCCTACATGTTTGTCGATAGAGGTTGCACCCCTCATGATTTTTCTTCCCCTCGACGCGGTCAGGCCGATTACAATTGCTGCTGGCTGTACCGGGCGAAGGCTTCAAGTTGGCCGTCGCCAAAAGCCCAGACATTATAAGCCTCTCTATAGCCATCAACTTCCATACCGGGGGACCCGGCCGGCATGCCTGGAACCGCCAAACCAACAATTTGAGGGCGTTGCTCTAGAAGTCGACGGATATCTTGAGCGGGAACGTGTCCCTCTATGACGAAGTCGTTCACAATCGCGGTGTGGCAAGACCACATTTCTTGGGGCACATTGTAGCGCGTCTTAATCGCGGTCACGTCTGCCAAATTGCGAGCCTGAACCGAAAAACCAGCCGCTTCTAGATGGTCGATCCATGCGTTGCAGCATCCACATGTCCGCGATTTGTAAACCACGATTGAGTTGTCCGCGAAGACAGCCGGAGCAGCGATAGAAGCGAGCCCTATCGCGCCAATGGATTGAAGTAGAAGACTGCGGCGGTCGATCATCTTTTTCTCCGTCGGCTAACCTTGACTACAATCGCAAGGCTCCATCCAAAATAATTACGCTCGAAACTCCCGATACCCTCATCTATCGGCAACGCTTCCAAAAAGTGTCACGGATCGGCGGATGACAGGCGCTTTGTTTTGCGCCCAAACATCGCCCGCAGCCCCTCTCCAGCGCGGCCTTTCAACCGGAGACTCGGCTTTTCGATAAACGACCATGACAAGGCTGCGATCAAAAATGAAACCGGCAAGGAGATGGCGCCGATGAGAAGAGGGTCGGCTTCTAAGTTAAAGTACAAAACGGCCTGCATGATTGGATAGTGCCAAATGTAAATCCCATAGGACCAGTCGGGAATTTTCGACCAGGTCGGTAGCCCCCCCATTCTGGCAAATGCAAACCAGAAAATTATTGCTCCTAAAGCGATGTTTAGCAGCGGCTCAGCCCAAGGGGCGTCACCCGCCAACAGCCAAAGCGGCAGCGCTACGAGCGCCGGCCAGGGCACAACGGGAACCGAGTACCGCCAGCCGTGTACGACCATGCCCAAGGTAAAGGCCGCGGACAGGCGCGCTGAACTCATGATGAGGGCCGGAGCATCACTCCAAAGCAGGCTTAGCGCCAAGTATGCGCTCGCTGTCACCACGAAAAGGACGAGGTGCGTGTGCTTGTTCCAGGGAATTGGCGAAAAGAAAATGATCGCGGCGGCGACATAGGCGATCATCTCGTATCGAAGAGTCCACAGCGTGGCTGAGAATTCGCCGGCCCAAGGCAATTGAGTAAAAATTCCAGCCGGGCCTTGCGAGGTGTCCAGAAAACCAAGTACCTGGACCGGAAACATCCACGTTTGTCCGCTAGCCCAATATTCCGCCATCGTCATCTCGGTGAAGTATGGCCCAAAGATGAATACAGCAGCTAAGGACAGGAAAACCAGTGCGGGCAAGATCCGCAGCGCGCGAGACGCTGTATAGGTAAAAATGTCTGCCCGTCGCTCGAGGCTGTCCGCTATCAAAAACCCGCTCAGGATAAAGAAAGCATTGACCGCCGCATAGCTGAGCGACCACCCATTCACCGCCAGAGGAGGGGGTGGGAGCGGGCCTTGGGTAACAATGATCGCATGCTCCACCAATACCGCTGTAGCAAGCACGAAACGGATGGGAGTGAGTCTGTTGTCTCGCCCTGAATAGGCTTGACCGATTGTTTTCACCGTTTGAATGTCGCCCCTCCTCCGGTCGCCTCTTGTGATTACGCGACAAAGGGACGCTTCCCTCAAAGTTAGTTCCCAGAACCAACCAAACGATGACCTGAGACCCTCGGGTCCCTCGTTTATTTCGAGAGTCTGACGCTTTCATAGTCCATGGTTTGAGGTCTGGCGAGCGTGCCGGGAGCAGAGCCCCCGGATTGCTCGAGCGACCGGCACGCTGCGGGCGTCAGCCCGCCCAGTGATGAGTGGGGCCGGTGGTGGTTATAGTCATGCCGCCAGCGCGCCAGCACCTTGCGGGCATGAGCGAGGCTGTCGAACACTTCCTCGTTGAGGCATTCGTCCCGCAGCTTGCCATTGAACGACTCCACGAACCCGTTCTGCTGGGGCTTTCCCGGCGCGATGTAGTGCCAGGCGATGTCGACCTGGTTCTGCCATTCCAGGATCGCGCGGCTGGTCAGCTCCGTGCCGTTGTCCGACACGATGGTCTCCGGCTTGCCATAGAGCCGGATGCAGCGATCCAGTTCACGGGCCACGCGGGCGCCTGACAGGGATGTATCCGCCACCAGTGCCAGGCATTCGCGCGTGTAGTCGTCGATCACATTGAGCATGCGGAATCGCCGCGCCGGACCGAACACGTCCGCCACGAAGTCCAGGCTCCAGCGCTTGGTAGGCCCGGCGGGAACCGGCATCGGCTCTCGCGTGCCCGTGGCCCGCTTGCGGCCGCGTCTGCGCTTCACCGCCAAGCCCTCTTCCTTGTAAAGCCGCCGCAGCTTCTTCTGGTTCATGGTGATGCCCTCCCGCGCCAGCATCAGACCGATCCGCCGATAGCCGAAGCGACGACGCACCGCCGCGATCTCACGCATGCGGGCGCGCACCTCTGGGTTATCCGGTGTCGCTTCTCGCCGCACCGTCTTCGGATCGACGCTGACCAGTCGGCAGGCGCGGCGCTGGGAGATCGAATAGGTCTCGATCACCGTGAGCGCCACATCCCGCTTCATCCGGGCCGTCGTCAGGGCTTTCCCAAGAGGTCTTTCAGGATCGAGTTGTCCAGCATACTGTCCGCCAGCAGCTTCTTGAGCCGCGTGTTCTCGGTCTCGAGCA
>Ga0189274_100164_pt1 | contig 38603 bp, 32 predicted proteins | sample N5B1minimetaG_FD_130323 | JGI IMG/M metagenome (GOLD analysis project Ga0189274, IMG submission 130323) | Marine microbial communities from the Costa Rica Dome - N5 B1 mini metaG | ecosystem: Environmental > Aquatic > Marine > Oceanic > Photic zone | place: Costa Rica: the Eastern Pacific...
AGGCCTGCAGGCCTGTCTGCGCCCGTCCGAGGATCAGGGCGTGGACATCGTGGGCGCCTTCATAGGTATTGACCGTTTCTAGATTGACCATGTGGCGCATGACCTGGAATTCCTCGGAAATGCCATTGCCGCCGTGCATGTCACGCGCCATGCGGGCGATATCCAGCGCCTTGCCGCAATTATTGCGCTTCATGATCGAGATCATTTCCGGCGCGGCCTTCGCCTCGTCCATCAGGCGACCGATGCGCAGGGAGCCTTGCAGGCCCAGCGTGATCTCGGTCTGCATGTCGGCCAGCTTCTTCTGGAAGAGCTGGGTCTGGGCCAGCGGCTTGTTGAACTGGTGCCGGTCGAGCCCGTATTGGCGCGCTGCATGCCAGCAGAATTCCGCCGCGCCCATGGCGCCCCAGGAAATGCCGTAGCGGGCGCGGTTGAGACAGCCGAACGGGCCCTTGAGGCCAGAGACATGTGGCAGGAGGGCGTCTTCGCCAACTTCCACATTGTCCATCACGATCTCGCCGGTGATCGAGGCGCGCAGGGAGAGCTTGCCGCCGATTTTTGGGGCGGAAAGACCCTTCATGCCCTTGTCCAGAACGAAGCCGCGGATCTTGCCGTCATGGGCGTCCGACTTGGCCCAGACAACGAATACGTCGGCGATGGGCGAATTGGAAATCCACATCTTGGCGCCGTTGAGCGTGTAGCCCGTCGCTGTCTTGGTGGCGCGCGTCTTCATGCCGGCCGGGTCCGAGCCGGCATCCGGCTCGGTCAGGCCGAAACAACCGATCCATTCGCCCGAGGCCAGCTTGGGCAGGTATTTCCGGCGCTGCTCTTCCGAGCCATAGGCATAGATCGGATACATGACGAGGGAGGACTGGACCGACATCATGGAGCGATAGCCGCTATCGACCCGCTCAACCTCGCGAGCCACCAGACCGTATGCGACATAGCCAAGCCCGGCGCCGCCATATTCTTCCGGCAGGGTGCAGCCCAGAAGGCCCTGCTCACCCATTTCGCGGAAGATGGCGGGGTCGGTGTTTTCCTCGCGATAGGCGTCGATCACGCGCGGCTGCAGCTTGCCCTGGGCATAGCTGTGGGCGGTATCGCGCACCATGCGCTCTTCCTCGGTGAGCTGGTCATCGAGGCGGAAGGGGTCCTGCCAATCAAACGAACCCAGATCCGGAGCATCCTTGGCTTTCAGCGTCGGCTTGTCGGTCATGATGTCTCCATTTCCTCGGGCAATTCGTGTTTCACTTTGATGCCGGATTAGCCGGGCACGGAGCGCGGAGCAAGTCGCCGGCGCCGTTCGACTTGGCGTGATATCGCAAACACGGCTAGAGGTAGTGCAAAGCGAGGCGAATGCGGCTCGCAGGGCACCGTTCGGGGAGGGATGGATGTCGCAGGAAAGCCTGATCGTTCTGGCCACACTGATTGCCTACAAGCTCGTACTTGTCGGCGTCGGTGTCTGGGCGTCGTCCCGAAACACGACCGAGAGCGATTTTTTCATTGCCGGGCAGGGGCTAGGTCCCTGGGTGGCCGGCCTGTCCTATGCCGCCTCGACCTCCTCGGCCTGGGTACTGCTGGGCTTTTCGGGCTTTGTTTATGCCAATGGCCTGTCGGCGCTGTGGATGGTGCCGGGCATCTGGGCCGGCTATGTCGCCATCTGGCTCTGGTTCGGACGCCGCCTGCGCGAGGAGACCGCGCGGGAAGGGCTTGTGACGACGGCGGATTTCCTGTCCGGGGGGCAATCCGTCGGCGGCAAGCGACTGATTGGTGCCGTCGCGGCGGCGATGATCCTGTTCTGTTTCATCTTCTATATCGCGGCGCAGTTCGGCGCGGCCGCCCAGGCCTTCGAGACACAATTTGCCCTGCCGCAAATGGAGTCCGTCCTGGTGGGAGCCGGCATCGTTTTGCTCTACTCCCTGCTTGGTGGATTCTGGGCGGTCAGCGTGACCGATATGCTGCAGGGCGCGTTAATGCTGGTGGTCGCGATTCTTCTGCCCATCGCCGCGCTCATGGCGGCGGGTGGACCATCCGAAGTCCTGACCACGCTCGCAGCCAATGAGAGTTCCGCTTATCTCAGCTTCGGCGGGGACATGCCCGTCATGCTGCTGGCCGGTTTCGTGATCGGTGTCTGGGGTGTCGGTCTGGGCGCGCTGGGTCAGCCGCAATTGATTACGCGTTTGATGGCGGTGAAGGATGAGGCAGCCCGAATGCGCGGCTTCCAGATCGCCATTGTCTGGGCGGTTCTCGTTTTTGCCGGCATGACCATTCTCGGCCTCTCCGGACGCGCCCTGGTTGGCGCCGGATCAAATGGCGAAGCGCTATTCTACCAGGTCGCGCGGGACTATCTGCCGCCGATCGTCGGCGGGCTGGTGATCGCGGCGGTGTTGTCTGCGGTGATGTCGACGGTGGACTCCATCCTCCTGGTAGCCGCCGCGGCGGTCAGCCGGGATCTGGGCGTGTCGCGTCGCTTTGCCGGCCGTGAGGTCCTGGTCTCACGGATCGTTATGGTCGCCATTGCGCTGATTGCTGTGTGGATGACGCTGGCCCTGCCTTCGACCATCTTCGCGCGCGTCCTCTTTGCCTGGGCCGCGCTGGGCGCCGCCTTCGGGCCGGTCATCGTGATGCGTGTGGTCGGCGTTCAATCGGGCCATCTGGCCGTGGTCGCGGCGATGATTGCGGGTTTTGGCCTGACCGTCTTCTTCAACGCCATGGGCGCCCTCGACCCGGCCGGCCTGCCGGGGCCGGCCGCGGTGGCAGCCCAGTGGGCACAATTGCCCGGCGATCCGTTCGAGCGCGTCTTCCCGTGGGTCCCGGCACTTCTGATCCTGTGGTTCGGGCGGATGCGGGTGCGTGCGTGATGCCACCCTGCGACACCTCGCGCCTTGACCTGCGCGCCATCCCGTAACAAGTCGGCGGCATGATTGCAGAACTCGGGCAGTTTGCCCTCATCCTGGCCTTCGTGGTCGCGCTGTTTCAGTCGGTCGCCATTTTTGCCGGGCTGCGGACCGGCGACGCCGTTGTGCACGGCTTTGCACGCACCGGGGCGATCGCGCAGTTTGTTCTGGTATTGGCGGCGTTTGCCTGCCTGACCGTGCTGTTCGCGCAATCGGACTTCACCGCGCTCGTGGTTGCCGAGAACTCCCATACCGACAAGCCCTTCCTCTACAAGCTGACCGGGGTGTGGGGGAATCACGAAGGCTCGATGCTGCTCTGGGCGCTGATCCTGACCGCCTATACTGCGGCGCTGGCCTGGTCGGCCAAGCCGGTCGAGGCGCGTCTGATCTCGCTGACCTTTGCGGTCCAGTCGCTGATCACAGCCGCCTTCACGGCCTTCCTGCTTTTCACCTCCAACCCTTTCGCCCGTCTGTGGCCCGGGCCGGAGAATGGCCAGGATCTCAATCCGCTACTCCAGGATCCCGGTCTCGCCTCGCACCCGCCCATGCTCTATGCGGGCTATGTCGGCTTTTCGATCACCTTCGCCTTTGCCGTTGCCGCCCTGATCGAGGGGCGCGTCGATGCCCGCTGGGCCCGCATTGTGCGCCCCTGGGCACTGGCGGCCTGGACCTTTCTCACTATCGGCATCGCTCTGGGCGCCAGCTGGGCCTATTACGAGCTGGGCTGGGGTGGCTGGTGGGCCTGGGACCCGGTCGAGAATGCCTCGCTCATGCCGTGGCTGGCCGGAACGGCCTTCATCCATTCCCTGCGGGTGATGGAAAAGCGCGACACGTTGAAGGCCTGGACGATCCTCCTCGCCCTGTTGACCTTCGCGCTGTCCATGGTCGGAACCTTCCTGGTGCGCTCGGGCGTGTTGACCTCGGTGCACGCCTTTGCCGTCGATCCCGAGCGCGGCGTGTTCATCCTGGCCATCCTGGTCGCGCTGATCGGTGGTTCTTTGCTGATCTACGGCCTGCGGGCCAATCTGCTCAAACCGACCGGCCTGTTTTCGGAGATCAGTCGCGAGAGCACGTTGCTGGTCAATAATCTGGTTCTGGCCGCGTCGTGTGCGCTGGTCTTTTTCGGCACCTTCTATCCGCTCTTCATCACCACGGTGAGTGATGAGACCGTGACGGTCGGTGCGCCCTTCTACAACAGTACCTTCAACCCCATGGTCGGGGCCTTGCTCATCCTCGTACCGATCTCCGGCATGCTGGCCTGGAAGCGCGGCAAGTTGATGCCCGTCCTCAAGGATCTGGCGCCGGCCGGGATGGCCGCGCTGGCCGGCGCGATTGCCGCCTTCTGGATCGCCGATCGCGGTCTGGTCGCGGGCGCGCTGGGTACCGCACTGGCAATCTGGATCGCGCTCGGCGTGCTGACCGACCTCGCCAAGCGCTTCAAACTTGGAGAGATCGCCTTTTCTGCCTCTCTCGCCCGAGCGGCGAGACTGCCGCTGGGTATATGGGGCATGGCGGTCGCCCATTTCGGGGTTGCCATCGTGGTTTTCGCCATTACCGGTGTGAGCGCCTGGAAGCAGGAGGCGAGTGCCTTCCTGATGCCGGGTCAGCATCTCGATATCCGCGAGCTTGCGATCACGCTGGACGATGTGCAGCAATATGAAGGCTCGAACTATGTCGCGGAGCGGGGCGAGTTCACGGTTCGGCGCGGGCAGCGCGTGGTGGCCAACATGACCGCCGAGCGACGTCTCTATCCGGTGCGCGGCATGTCGACGACCGAGTCCGCCATTCATGCCCGGGCCAGCGGCGATGTCTATGTCACCATCGGGCAGCCCAGCCCGGAGCATGGCTGGCCGGTGCATGTCTATCTCTACCCGTTTGCCGTCTGGCTGTGGATCGGATCGGCGGTGCTCGGCCTGGGCGGGTTGTTGTCGCTCTCGGACCGGGGGCGCCGTGCCCTGGCCGCGAAGCCGAAAGCCAGGGCCGCCAATCCGGAGCCAGCGGAATGAATCGCGTCTTTCTCTTCCTGCCCCTGGCAATTTTCATCGTGATGGGCGTTTATTTTGCGTTGGGCCTTCGCGAAGACCCGTCTTCGATCCCAAGTCGGATGATTGACAGGCCATTGCCAGTCTTCGACTTGCCAGGCATTGCCGAGGGCGAGCCGGGCTTTTCGAATGCCGATCTGGACGGGCAGGTGGCCTTGGTCAATGTCTTTGGCAGCTGGTGTCCGCCGTGCGAGATCGAGCATCCGATGCTGATGCAGATCAGTCGGTCCGGGCGCGTTCCGATCTTTGGTGTGGACTGGCGGGACGAGCCGGGTGCCGGGGCGGCCTGGCTGGCGCGCAATGGCAATCCCTACCAGCGCGTCGGGGATGATCCCGAAGGCGATCTGGCTTTCGAACTGGGCATTACCGGTGCACCGGAAACCTTTCTCATTGATCGTCAGGGCCGGGTCCGTTTTCACCATGTCGGCGTGATTGACGAGACTGTCTGGCGCGACACGCTTTTGCCCATGATTGAGGCGCTGGAAGTCGAATGAGGCCCGATCTGCTGATACTGACCATTTTTCTGGTCGTGCTGACTTATTCCCCGGTCGCCCTGGCCTCGCCGCCGCCGGACGAGCAGATGGTGGATCCCGGTATGGAAATCCGGGCCCGCGAACTGTATCGCGACTTGCGGTGCGTGGTCTGCCAGAGTCAGAGCATTGATGAGAGCAATGCGGCACTTGCGGCGGACATGCGGGACAAGGTGCGCCAGCGACTTCTGGCTGGTGACAGCAATGCCGAGGTTCTGGCCTGGGTTCGTGAGCGTTATGGCGATTATGTCTTGATGACCCCGCCATTGCAGGCCAACACCCTGTTCCTGTGGCTCCTGCCTTTTATCGCACTGATTGGCGGGGGTGCCGTGCTGGTCAGTTTCGTGCGCCGGCAAGCCAGGCAGGCCGGGATCAGGATGGATGGCGAAGACGAGGCCGAATTGGCGCGCTTGCGAGATGAGGAAGGGCAGTCATGATCTGGTTCCTGGTGGCCGCGATCGCCAGCATCGTCGTGCTTGTCCTTGTCCTGCCGGTTCTGCGTGGTGGGTCGCAACGAATATCTGACGGCCAGGACGTGTTTGCCGGTCAGCTGGCCGAACTCGCGCGGGATCGCGAACTCGGCTTCATCGATGCCGAGGCCGCCCGGCAGGCCGAGCTGGATATTCGCCGTCGGATGAGTCAGGTCGCCTCAACCAGTGCGTCCGAAGAGGGGGCCGCCTCTACCCGTTTGCGACAGGGCTTGATCGCTGGATCAGGCGTTGCGGCGATTGCGGCAGTGGCACTTTACATGGCGCTGGGAAGCCCTTTCCTTGTCGGCATGGAGCCGGCCCAGGCGCCGGAGCTTCCCGAAGAGGCTCAGGCGATCATGACCGAGCTGGCCAATCTGCGCGCCAGCCTCGAGGAAAATCCGAACAATCCGCAAGGTTGGGCTGTACTCGGTCAGGCCAATATGCAGATCGGTCGCTACTCTATTGCTGCCGACGCCTTCGAGAATGCGATCGATTGGGAGACGGGGTCCGCCTTTCTGTTTTCCTCACTCGGTCAGGCCCGCCTGTTCGAGGCGAGCGGGGACATGACACCGGCCGCCCGTGAGGCGTTTGCCCGGGCGCTTGATGTTGATCCGGACGATGTCCGGGCGCGCTTCTTCATGGCGGAGGCGCGTTATCAGGATGGCGAGGAAACAGAAGCGCTGGCGGCCTGGCAGGACATTCTTGACAGCGCGGAACCGGATGCTGCCTATCGCGGCATGATCGAAGCCCGTCTGAACGCCGCGCGTGAGGCGGCGCAAACGGATAGCGGCACACCTTGAGGCATGCCGCTTGATTAACCCTGTCAGGCCTCAGGAGGCCGGAATTTCGCGGTTGTCCATGTCCGGAACAGCGGCTTCATTGCGAGCCCAGGACACAAAGACATCGAGCTGACGCTCCGCCTCTTCATAAACATGGTCCGGAATCTGCGTGCGTTCCGCGACAGCACTGCCCACGCTCGGCAGGAAGTTTGCGACAACAAGCGCAGCGGTTGCTGCACTCCCCAGAATGATCGCTCTCGTTCTCATCAACAGCTCCCCAGCGATGAATCGAATAGCCAGTATCGTTACGAAAGCGTAAGAATCGCCGTGCGTCCATCCCGAGAAACGATAAACATTCTGTTTTTCGCTGACTTGGCGGGCTTTCTTGCTCCCTGAGGTTGCTTGTCCCCTGCGGGTCCTGCCTTTAACCTTGCGCGATAGGGCGAGGTGAGACCGATTGGCTTGATTGGGGAGTCGGTCGGTGTTTGAGACTAAATGGACCAGCCGATCAGTGAAGGCCGCGCAGCGCATGATGCGTACGCGCAGGAAACCCTTTTGAAACTGGTGAAAACCAGTTCTGAGGGTGAGGGTGATCATGAGACGCGCATTGACGCGCTTTTGCAGGTCGTAGCCGATTATTTTCAGCTACCGCTTGCCATCATCTCGCGGATCGATGGTGAGCGCTATGATGTCGAATTCGTGCGAGACGAGAGCGGCGAAATCGGGGTCGGTCAGACCTTCGAACTGCCGCAGACCTATTGCGAACGGGTGATTGCGCTCGCGCGGCCGCTCTATGTGCACCTGGCTGCAGACAGCATTTTTGCCAATCACCCCTGCTATCGCGAACTGTCGCTGGAAACCTATTTGGGCGTTCGCCTCTTTGTTGATGGTGAGGTATACGGCACGCTGAACCTGACGGCGCCTGAGCGGCGTGATCGCCCGTTCTCGACCGCCGAAATCACTGTCTTCGAGACGGCAGGAGCCCTGATCAGCCACCACCTCGCCCTGCGGGAAGCCGACTGGCGCCTGTCGCTTGCCGTGACGGGGTCGGCCGTGGGTTTGTGGTTGTGGGACGTCCGAACCGGCGTCTTGGTGTGGTCCCCCCGTTTTCTCGAGCTGGTCGGCATCACGGACTCGGACTTCAAGCCGACATTCGATGATTTTGTTCATCGCGTTCATCCGGACGATCAGGACGCAGTATTGCGTGCCGTCAATGCACATCTGGCCCAGAAAACACCCTTCGATATCGAATACCGCCTGCGGCATGAAAGCGGCCATTATTTTTGGGTACGCGCACGCGGCCAGGCGGAGTGGAGCATCAACGGTCCTGCCGTTCGCATGGCCGGCTCCATCGATGACATCACCGAGCGCAAGAATGCAGAAATGAGGGCTAGCGACCGCCTTCGCATGATGGAAATGGCCGGTGAGGCCGCAGAGGTCGGTTATGTTGACATCGATCCGACGGCCCGGCGCGGTATGGCGAGCGACGAGGTTTTTACAATCCTCGGCCTTGACCGGACCGCGTTCGAGCTCTCACTCGAGGGTCTGCTCGCTCGCGTCCATCCGGAAGACCAAGCTGAGGCGCGGCGGCTGGTCCGTCAGGCGCTGAGCTCCGGGCGCCTGACGTCGCAAGTGCTGCGTTTCGTCCGGGCGAATGACGGGGCGGAACGCGTCATTCAGCTCTGGGTGCAGGCGCTCCAGGCCGCGCGGTGTGAGACGTCGCGCTTCTTCGGTGTCATCCAGGACGTCACGGTCCAGCGTGCCAATGAGCAAAGGCTGCGCCAGCAGACGGCCGAGCTGAAGCGATCGAATACGGAGCTCGAGCATTTCGCCTCGGTCGCGTCGCATGATCTGCAAGAACCGCTGCGCAAGGTTTCCGCTTTCGGCGAGCTCGTGCTGAGAGATTATGGCGATGCCCTGGATGCCCGTGGCAGCGGCATGGTCAACACCATGGTGGACGCCGCTCAGCGCATGCAGCGGTTGATCCGCGACCTGCTGCAATACTCGCGCTCCTCACATGTACCACTGAAGCTCGAAAAATTGGCCCTTGACGATTTGATGGGTGAGGTTTGCGAGGATCTCGAGCTCGCGGTCCACGATTGTCACGGGCACATCCAGTGGTCCGATGATGTGGACGTGGTCGGCGACCGGATCCTGCTGCGCCAGCTTTTTGTCAACCTGGTGGGCAATGCGCTGAAATACCGAGCGGAAGGTCGCCCGCCACGCGTGGTCATACGGGTGGAGGAGGCCGGGGGGGATTGCTGCATCAGCGTGAGTGATAACGGGATTGGTTTCGACTCCAAGCATGCCGAACGGATATTCGAAGTCTTCCGCCGCCTCCATGGCCGGGGCGACTATCCCGGCAGCGGTGTCGGGCTCGCCCTGTGTCAGCGGATTGTTGAGCGCCATGGCGGCGCGATTCGCGCTGAGGGACGCCCGGGAGAGGGCGCGTGCTTTACAATTTCCTTACCGAAGGAGCCGGTTGATCGCTATTCGCTTATGACTGGCGATAGCGACCCGAGCTGATCCATACATAGAATGTTTGACGATCGGGGCAGGGCAGCTGAAACTCGGCGCCAGTTCCGTACCGGTTCTTTTGTTCTTATTGCGAGTGGCCTTTCATGACCCTTGAATCCCGCATTCTTGCGCGCTCCGAAGCAATCCTGAAATCCTGGCGAACGCTGAATTGGGCGAGCGCCTTTTCTGCCATCATTTACCCGGCCCTTGGCGTGGCCCTGATCACCACGATGATTATCCTCGGCCTGGCCCTCAGCGGCCTTACCCTGCGCTGGTGGTATGCCCCGCTTTGCCTGGGCGTGACCGCGCTGACCATCTTCCTGTGCAATATGGGGATCGGCCCGCTACACCGGATCTGGCAACACCGCGCCGGCGAGATCAAATGGCCGGCCCAGGTCATCATCATGATCAATTGCATCCTGGCCATGCAGGGCACGTTGAAGGATTGGGTGAACTACCACTCCCAGCACCATCGTTTCGCCGACAAGCCGGGTGATCCGCACAATCCGTTCGAGTCCAAGGTCTGGGCCTGGGTTGGCTGGATCCTGTGGCGCGACGAGAAAGACCTCGCCCGGCCGATGCCGTTATGGCTGAAGGAAAACCCGGTCGTGCGCTTTGCCGATCAGTTCCACATCACGCTCTCCCTTGTGATGCATCTGGTGATTCCGGCGGTGATTTACCTGGCCGTGGCGCTGAGCGGTGGATCGTTGATCCTGACCGCGCTGATCCATGCCAGCGTGATCATTGGCCGTGGCCTGCAATTTCACGCCACGACACTCGGCGTGAATGTGTTCGGTCATATGAAAACGCCGAAATGGTTCGACTATCTGCTCGCGCTCCTGACCGGAGGCGAGGCGCTTCATGACCATCATCATGACTTTCCGCGTTCCGCTCTGCACTTGCCCAAGAAGGGCTTCTGGAACCGGGTCGTCGACTATAACGGCACTGCGCTTCTGGTGATGCGCCGTCTCGGCATTGCCAAGAATTTGGAGATCGCTCCGCAGTTTGCGGATTAGTCCGCGAACTACCGCACTGCACCTTCAAAGCCCCGGTCATCGACCGGGGCTTTTTCATACGTCCCTGTATGCGCGGATTTCACTGAAATCGCCGCTCTCAGCCATGGACCTGACCCCGGTTCGGCGCTAGCGTCTTCGCAAGTGCATCATACCGAATGCTCGATAATGTCGATAAAGGGGAGATCATGTCCGATCTGGAAAGCTTCCGCCACGAGGTCCGGGACTGGCTTGAGGCCAATTGTCCCGAGGAAATGCGCCAGCCCATGGAGAGCGAGGCTGACGCGGTCTGGGGTGGCAAGAAAGGCCAGTACTCAAAACCGCAATTACTGTGGCTTGAGCGAATGGCGTCCAAGGGTTGGACCGTTCCGGAATGGCCAACCGAGTATGGCGGCGGTGGCCTGACCAAGGAGGAGGCCAAGGTGCTGCGCTCCGAAATGCAGCGCATCAAGGCGCGCTCGCCGCTGCAATCCTTCGGTATCTGGATGCTTGGACCAGCCCTGCTGAAATACGGGACGCACGAGCAGAAACTCGAGCACCTGCCCCCGATCGCCCGCGGTGAGATTCGCTGGGCGCAGGGCTATTCGGAACCCAATGCCGGGTCGGATCTGGCCGCGCTGATGACCAAATGCGAGGACAAGGGTGATCACTATCTGATCAATGGCCAGAAGATCTGGACCTCCTATGCGGATCAGGCCGACTGGATTTTTGCGCTGGTGCGGACCGATTTCGAAGCCAAGAAACATGAAGGTATTTCCTTCATTCTGGTCGACATGGACCAGCCCGGCGTGACCACCAAGCCGATCAAGCTGATCTCCGGCAAATCGCCCTTCTGCGAGACCTTCTTCGACGATGCGAAGGCCGACAAGCGCCAGGTGGTCGGCGACCTCAACAAGGGCTGGTCCGTCGCCAAATACCTGCTCACCCATGAGCGTGAGATGATTGGCGGCATGGGCTCCGGCGCCATGCGCCCGGCCGGTGATGTGGCCGTACAGATGCTGGGCAAGGATGAAAACGGTCGTCTCGCCGATCCTTTCCTGCGCACCGATGTCGTGCGGATGGAGATCGACGGTCTCGCCTTCATGTCGACCATGGAGCGCGTTGCCGACGAGGCGAAGGCGGGGCAGGGCACGGGGGCCAATTCCTCCGTGCTCAAATACTACGGCACCGAGCTCAACAAGCGCCGCCTGGAATTGATGATGGATTCGGCCGGCCAGGACGGACTGGAATGGGGCGCGGATGATGATGTGGCGGCCAGCTGGCTGCGCACCAAGGGCAATTCGATCGAGGGCGGGACGTCCGAGGTCCAGCTCAACATCATTTCCAAACGCATTCTCGAATTGCCGTCGGCCTAGACGCCGCACCACAGGGGAGAGACCACCATGGCCATGGTGCTCAATGAAGAAGCCGGCATGCTCAAGGATGCCGCCCGCGGATTTCTCGCGGACAGTGCGCCGATCGCACAATTGCGCAAGCTGCGTGACACGGATTCCGCTGACGGGTTCGACCGCAAGACCTGGGCCGCGATGGCCGAGATGGGTTGGACCAGTGTGCTGGTGCCTGAAGACCAGGGCGGCGTCGAAATGGGTCATGTCGCCGCCGGCGTCATCGCCGAGGAAATGGGGCGCACGCTGACGGCCTCACCCTTCCTGTCGACGGCGATCATGGGCGCGACGGCGCTCACCCGCTTTGGCTCGGACGGACAGAAGTCGGAATGGCTGCCAAGGATTGCCGCGGGCGAGGCCATCACCGCCATCGCTGTCGATGAAGGCCGCAAGCACAACCCGTCCAGCGTCGCCACAAAGGCCGAGCGTTCAGGGAACGGGTTCAAACTCTCCGGTCGCAAGAGCTTCGTGGTCGAAGGTCATGTCGCCGACATGATGATTGTCTCGGCGCGGACCGCCGGCAGCGAAGCCGAGGCCGAGGGTGTCTCGCTCTTCCTGGTGCCAATCGATGCCGCCGGATTGACCGTGGACCGGATCAAGACAGTCGATAGCCGCAATTTCGCGACTGTGACCCTTGATGGGGTCGAGGTGACCGCTGACGCGGTGCTCGGCGAGGTCGATGGCGGCCTTGCGGCGCTGGAAGCCGTGCTCGATGCCGGTCGTGCCGGCCTGTCGGCGGAAATGTCGGGCTCGGCCCAGCAATGCCTTGCGAGTACGGTCGGTTATATCAAGGAGCGCAAGCAATTCGGCCAGATCATTGGCAGCTTCCAGGCGCTGCAGCATCGTGCCGCGCATCTCTATTCCGAGGTCGAGCTGGGCAAGTCGATCGTGCTGAAAGCACTTCAGACCCTGGATGCCGCGCCGGATCACGCGGCGATGATGGTGTCGGCGGCCAAGTCAAAGCTTGGCCAGGTCGCGCAGCTGGCGGCCCAGGAGGGCGTGCAGATGCATGGCGGCATGGGGATGACGGACGAATTCGATATCGGCTTCTTCATGAAGCGGGTCCGGGTCGCCGAAGCGCTCTATGGCGATGCCAATTATCACGCCGAGAAATTCGCGCGTATGCGGAATTACTGATCAGCGACACCGATCCGGCGGAGGAGAAACGGATGGATTATCAAGGCAAGGTGGTCGCGATCACCGGCGGTGCGCGCGGAATTGGCCTCGCCATGGCGCGGGCCTTCCATGCGCAGGGCGCGAAAATCGCGCTGGCTGATCTGACCGGGGCCGAAGAAGCTGCGGCAGAATTCGGCGGGATCGGTATGAGGGTCGACGTCACCAGGGAAGCGGAAATCGGCGCCTTCCTCGACAAGGCCGAAGTCGCGCTGGGTCCGGTCGATGTCTATGTCTCCAATGCCGGCATCCTGCGCACGGATGAACCGAGCTGGGATGCGGCCGGTGCCGACGACAAGGCCTGGCATGACAGTTTCGAGGTCAATGTGATGGGCGCGGTTCGCGGCGCCCGTCAGGTCTGGCCGCGCATGAAACCGCGCGGCGGCGGTGTCTTCGTGATCGTCGCCTCGGCTGCCGGATTGCTCGCCCAGATCGGAGCGTCCTCCTACACCGCATCCAAGCATGCCGCGGTGTCGTTCGCGGAAAGCATGGCCATCGCTCATGGCGATGAGGGCCTGCAGGTCGTGTGCGTATGCCCGCAAGCGGTCCGGACCGACATGCTGGGCGGGAGCGAGGATGGCGGTATTGCCGGCGCCGATGGTATCGTCGAACCCGCCGACGTCGCCGCGGAGACGCTCGCGGCGATTGCGGAGAAGCGCTTCCTGGCTTTGCCGCACGAAAATGTCCCGGCCTATGAGCGGGCGCGCGCGAATGAACGCGATCGCTGGCTCGGCGGGATGCGCAAATTTCGTCGCATGATGGTCGGTGCGCGCGGGCGCCCGGTTTGAAGCGGCAGTAAAGAACAGTCACAACGGTTAGAAGATCAAAGGGGAGAGACATGGATCTCGGTGTTTCAGAGCGCGTCAAGCCGCTCATCGAACAGGTTCGCGCCATGGTGCGCGATGTCGTCATGCCGGTGGAGGAAGAATACCACGGGGAGATCGGCAAGGCTGGTGATCGCTTCGCCTTCACCGACCGCCAGACCGAAATCCTGGAAAGCCTCAAGGCCGAGGCCCGCAAGCGCGGGCTGTGGAATTTCTGGCTCACCGGGTCCGATCGCGGCTATGGGCTGACCACCGTCGAATACGCTTTCCTCGCCGAGGAAATGGGCTGGTCCCAGCTGGCTGCGGAGACGTTCAATTGCTCCGCGCCGGATACGGGCAATATGGAAGTCATCGAACGCTACGGAAATGCCGAGCAGAAGAAGAAATATCTCGAGCCTCTGCTCGAGGGGAAGATGCGCTCGGCCTATCTGATGACCGAGCCGGATGTCGCCTCGTCGGACGCCACCAATATCGCTTTCTCCGCCGTCGAGGATGGTGATGAATGGGTGCTCAATGGGGAGAAATACTGGGCCTCCGGTGCCGGCGATCCGCGCTGTGCTGTCTACGTATTGATGACCAAGACCGAGGGTGATGATGCGCCGCGTCATGGTCGCCACTCGCAATTCCTCATCCCGTCGGACCTGCCGGGTATCAAGATTCTTCGGCCCATGACCGTGTTTGGCCATGATGACGCGCCGCACGGCCATATGCACATCCGCTTTACCGATGTGCGCGTGCCCAAGGATTGTCTTATCCTCGGCCGTGGTCGTGGTTTCGAGATTTCCCAGGGCCGTCTCGGGCCGGGCCGGATCCATCACTGCATGCGCGCTATCGGCCAGGCCGAGCGAGCGCTCGAGCTGATGTGTCGGCGCGCCGTGAGCCGGACCGCCTTCGGCAAGCCGCTGGCCAAGCTGGGCGCCAATTATGACATCATTGCCGAACGCCGAATGGCGATCGAACAGGCGCGTCTGCTCTGCCTCAAAGCGGCCTGGATGATGGACCAGGGCGATCCGCGCGCGGCCGCGCCCTGGATTTCGCAGATCAAGGTCGTCGCGCCGCGCGTAGCGCTGGAGACGGTTGATGAGGCCATGCAGATGCATGGCGGAACCGGCGTCTCCCAAGACACGCCACTGGCCGCCATGTGGACCGGACTGCGCACGCTGCGCTTCGCTGATGGTCCCGATGCCGTGCACCGGATGGTGATCGGTCGCAAGGAACTCAAGCCCTACGCCAATGAGGTCTGAGGATGGCCGAGCGTAAACCGGCCCCGCCGCGGGCCCTTCTCGAGCAGATTGCCCGACAGGTCACCGAGGCGGAAGAAGTGCTCAATGTCGGCGAGACTGACGTGCTGGGCGTACGCCAGAAGGCCTATGTCAACGCGCCGGCCGATCTGCGCTTTCTTCTCCTCAAGGCGATGGAGCATGGTGACAAGACGGCGGTGGTGTTCGAGAGCCAGCGCTGGTCCTTTGCCGATCTGGCAGCCCGGTCTGTCGCGATCGCCAACACACTCATCGACCGTCATGGCGTCAAACCGGGCACGCGTGTGGCATTGGCCCTGCGCAATTGTCCGGAGTGGATGGCCTGTTTCCTCGGTGTCATTGCGGCCGGCGGGGTCATCGTCCCGCTCAATGGTTGGTGGACCAGCGAAGAGATGGCCTTCGGCCTGGAGGATTGCGGCGCCAAGATCGTGATCGCCGGGGCGCGCCAGATCGAACGCATCCGCCCGCATGCCGATCGGCTGGGCCTGACCCTGATCGCCGGTCGCGGCGAGATCGATGGGGTTGCGGACACGTTCGATCACATGGTCGCGGCCAGTGCCGGCAAGGCGCCGCCGGAACTTGTGATCGATACCGACAGCGACTTTGCGATCTTCTACACGTCCGGATCCACCGGGAAGCCGAAGGGCGCGGTCCTGACCCATCGCGGGGCGGTGACCACCATCCTCTCGTTCGCGCTGCTCGGTGCAGCGCTCAAACTGGCCAATGGCGATAATGAATTCGTCGATGGCGATCCGGGGGTTCTGGTCTGTCTGCCACTCTTCCACTGCACCGGGTCGCATGCCGTGTTCATGTTGTCCGTCTTCGCCGGGCGGAAGATGGCGCTGATGCGCAAATGGGATGCCGGCGATGCCGTCAATCTCATCCAGGCCGAGAAGCTGACCGACATGGTGGGCGTGCCGACCATGTCGCACGAGCTGACCCTGGAGGCCGAACGCCGCGGTGAGGTCCTTGAGACCTTGCAATCGATGGGCACGGGCGGCGCCAAGCGTCCCGAGGCCCATGTGGAGAAGATCAATGAAGTCTTCCCGCAGGCCTGGTCGTCCTCGGGCTATGGCCTGACCGAGACCAATGCGCTGGGAACCTATAACGGGCTTGGCGAATACCAGGCCAAGCCGGGCTCCTGCGGCGCGCCGCTGCCGGCTGTCACCTTCATCAAGACGGTCGATGCCGACGGCAATGAGACCTCGACCGGTGAGCCGGGCGAGGTCTGGATCCAGTCGCCGGGCGTGTTCCGCGGCTATCTCAACCAGCCCGAAGCGACGGCCGATGTGCTGACCAAGGATCGCTGGTTCAAGACCGGTGATGTCGGCATTATCGACGAGGATGGCTTCCTCTTCATCGTTGACCGCATCAAGGACATGGTCCTGCGCGGCGGCGAGAATGTGAGTTGTCTGGAAGTCGAGGGCGCTCTGGCTCACCATCCGGATATTCTCGAGGCGGCGGTGATCGGCATTCCCGATGAACGCCTTGGCGAGCGTGTCGGTGCGGCCATTTTGCTGCGCGACGGGGCGAGCCTGTCCGACGATGATCTCAAGGCCTTCCTCAAGCCGCATCTGGCGCCATTCAAGATACCGGATCGCGTCTGGCGCATGGACGGGCCCCTGCCGCGTGGCGGGACCAGCAAGATCGACAAGCCGGGCCTTCGCAAGATGCTTTTGGAAGACGGGGAGACGGCCTGATGCCGATACTCAAGAAAGACGAACTCGCAGCGGCGGTCGGGACCGAGATCGGCGTGTCCGACTGGATCGAGATCAGCCAGGACCAGATCAACACCTTCGCCGATGTCACGGATGACCACCAATTCATCCATATCGATCCCGAGCGGGCGGCTAAAGAAACGCCCTTCGGCGGCACCATCGCGCACGGCTTTTTGACCCTGTCCATGCTGTCCTCGATGGCAGCGGGCACGACGATCGTGATCGATGGCATTGTCATGGGGATTAATTACGGCTTCGAGAAAGTCCGCTTTCTCACCCCGGTCCGGGCTGGCAAGCGCGTGCGCGGCCGCTTCTCGCTCGCCGATGCGGTCGAACGCAATCCGGGCCAGTGGATGCTCAAATATGATGTGACGGTCGAGATCGAGGGCGAGGACAAGCCCGCGCTGATGGCGCAATGGCTGACCCTCCAGATCCTCGGCTGACCGACCCGCCAATCAAACAAGGAATTGAGACGTCATGAGTGAACTTCGTTTCGACGGCCGCGTCGCCATCGTCACCGGCTCTGGCCAGGGGCTGGGCCGTACGCACGCCCTGGCGCTGGCATCACGCGGTGCCAAACTGGTCATTAATGATCTCGGCGGGTCGCTGGACGGCACCGGATCCGGTTCGGCTGCCGAGGATGTCGCGGCTGAAATCCGCGACGCCGGCGGCGAGGCGATTTCGCACCGCGCCAATGTCACCAAGGCCGATGAAGTGGCCGATATGGTCGAGCAGGCCAAGGCCAAATGGGGCCGGGTCGATATCCTGGTCAACAATGCCGGCATCCTGCGCGACAAGTCCTTCGCCAAAATGGAGCTGGATGATTTCCGCGCCGTCGTCGATGTCCATCTCAACGGCTCGGCCGTGTGCACCAAGGCGGTCTGGGACATCATGCGTGAGCAGGAATATGGCCGCATCGCCATGACGACCTCGTCCTCCGGCATGTATGGCAATTTCGGCCAGTCCAATTACGGCGCTGCCAAGTTTGGCGTCGTCGGCCTGATGAACACGCTTCACTTGGAAGGTGCCAAATACAATATTCGGGTCAACGCCCTGTCGCCGACCGCGGCAACGCGGATGACCGAAGGGCTTCTGCCGCCAGCCGCGCTCGATCTGATGACACCGGAATCGGTGTCCACAGGCCTTGTCTATCTCGTCAGCGAGGACGGACCGAGCCGTACCATCCTGTGTGCCGGCGCGGGTGGTTATGCGGTCACCAAGGTCCACGAGACGGATGGCATCTTCCTGCCTCCGGACGAGCAGACGCCAGAGAATGTCGCAGCACGTTTCACCGAGATCGCTGATGAGGCCGACCAGAAAGAACTCAAGGCCGGCGGCGAGCAGACCATCAAATTCCTGACCAAGGCGGCGGCGCATGCCGGTGTGAAACTGGGCTGACCCCCGCAAAAGGAGACGCCAAAATCATGAAAGCACTTATCTGCAAGGAATTTGGTCCCGAGGACCAGCTGGTTGTCGAGACAATCGACGCGCCGGCCATTCAACCCGGTCATGTCCGCATTGACGTAAAGGCGGGCGGACTGAACTTCCCCGACCTCCTGTGTGTGCGCGGGCAATACCAGTTCAAGCCGCCATTGCCCTTCGTGCCGGGCACGGAAGGCGCGGGTGTGGTGTCGGAGCTGGGTGAGGGTGTCGAGGGCATCGCGGTGGGCGACAAGGTGTTGTTCAACACGCCGGTCGGCGCCTTTGCCGAGCAAGCTGTGGTTCCGGCGGCCTCGGTGACGCCGATCCCGGACTCCATGCCCTATGAGGCGGCCGCCGGGCTGACGATCGTCTATGGCACCTCCTATCACGCGCTCAAGCAGCGCGCCTTGCTCAAGCCGGGTGAAAGCCTGCTGGTGCTGGGTGCAGCCGGCGGTGTCGGCCTGGCCACGGTCGAGCTGGGCAAGGCGATGGGCGCGCGCGTGATCGCCGCAGCATCCAGCGACGAGAAGCTGGCGGTCTGCAAGCAACATGGCGCGGATGAGCTGATCAACTACTCGACCGAGGACCTCAAGGCCCGGATCAAGGAATTGACCGGCGGCAAGGGCGTCGACGTAATCTACGATCCGGTCGGCGGTGATTATGCCGAGACCGCCTTCCGCGGCATCGCCGCCGGTGGACGCCACCTGGTCATCGGTTTTGCCGCTGGCGACATTCCCAAACTCCCGCTCAACCTCCCGCTCCTGAAAATGGCGAGCGTGGTGGGCGTGTTCTGGGGCGCCTGGGCCGGCGCTGTTCCGGCCGAGCACAAGAAGAATATGTCGGAGATCTTCGACATGTTCGAAGCCGGCAAGATCAAGCCGCATGTGGCCGGGACCTACCAGCTGGAAGACTTCCTGGAGGGTTTCAACGCCCTGTCTGGTCGCAAGGCGATCGGAAAAGTGATCCTGGTGCCGTAGGCGCCGTATATCACTTCAACATCAAGCGGCGCGGCGGAAATCTGTCGCGCCGCTTTTGGTTTGCGCCTTACGAAGGGGGCTCGGCGCGAGCAAGGCTTGACCGCGCCGACAGTCGGACCATCATCAGACCCAGTTTGTACCCAATCCCGGGGGAGGGACCTATGAAACTCGTAATCGCAGCCGCCCTGTCAGCGCTGATCGCCGCACCGGCCTTGGCCCAGGAGCATGCGCCGCCGTCTGAAGTCCTGGCCGTCCATGACTACGTCGCCGCGGTGTCAGCCGACCGGATCGAGTCGGATATCCGCACCCTGGCCGACTTCGGTACCCGCCACACCCTGTCGGAAACCGAAAGCGATACACGCGGGATTGGCGCCGCCCGCCGCTGGATATTCGAGGAGTTTGAACGCATCTCGGCGGATTGCGGTGGTTGCCTTGAGGTCATGTATATCTCCGACACGATTTCCGGCACCGATCGGATTCCTGAACCGACCGAGGTCGTTTCGGTCATTGCTATCCAGCGCGGGCAAATCGATCCCGGACGCTATGTAGTGATGTCCGGTGATATCGACAGCCGCGTCACCGACGCGCTTGACGGAAGCTCCGACAGTCCCGGTGCCAATGACAATGCGTCCGGCATGGCCGGTGTGATCGAGGCCGCGCGTGTCCTGAGCCAGCATGAGTTCGACGGGTCCATCATCTATGCTGGCCTGTCCGGCGAGGAGCAGGGCCTGTTTGGTGGGCAGATCGTGGCTGCCCACGCCATCGAGAATGGCTGGCGGATCAAGGGCGTGCTGAACAACGACATGATCGGCAATATCGCCGGCATCAATGGCGTCATCAACAACACCACGGCCCGTGTTTTCTCCGAAGGCACGCGTGCGGTCGAGACCGAGCAAGAGGCCATAAACCGTCGTTTCCGCGGTGGCGAGGTCGATAGCGCATCGCGCAATCTGGCCCGCTTTGTCGATCGCACGGCCGATCAGTACATCCCCAATCTCGATGTCATGATGGTCTACCGGCTCGACCGTTTCCGCCGTGGCGGCCATCACCGGCCCTTCAATGCGGTGGGCTATCCCGGCATCCGGATCATGGAGACCAACGAGCATTATGACCGCCAGCATCAGGATTTGCGCACCGAAGACGGTCGACCCTATGGCGATACGATTGAGGGCGTCGACTTTGACCATGCGGCCCGTCTGACCGCGCTCAATGTCGCGGTTCTCGCCCAAATGGCTGGTGCTCCGCCTTTCCCGTCCAATGTCACCATCGAGGGGGCCGTTCAGCCGTCGACCACGCTGAGCTGGAACATGGCCGAGGGTGAGGCTGCGGAAAATCTCTCCGGTTACCGGATCTACTGGCGCCTGACCGATCAGCCGCAATGGCAGTGGAGCCGCTTTGTCGGTCGCACCGACAGCCACACGCTGGAGAATGTCGTGATCGACAATTATTTCTTCGGCGTCTCGGCAGTTGCGCTGGATGGTTCCGAAACGCCCGTGGTCTTTCCGGGCGCGGCCGGCTCGTTCGGCAATTAGATCCGGCCGCGATAGGGGGCGGCCAATCGAGGTGAACCCGCCCCGTTCGTCAATTGACGAGCGGGGCAGGGCCCCGCCCGTAAATTCAGTCTGGCCTAGTCCCGCGTGACGATGGTGTAGGTCACCATTTCGCCGGTGGCCGCATTCTCACCGGTCCAGCTCGAACCGACTTCCTCCGCGTCACCGAGAGGCGCGCACCCGCCTTCGCCAGTGCTGCGCTCGACGCAAAGCTCATTGCCGTCAACCCACCAGGTTCCGGATATCCCGATATTCGTGGTGTAGGTCCCGTCAGCTTCGAAATAGGTGATGTAGCTGCCCTGGGCCGTGGAGACTTGCAGTGCATTGGCGACAAGCGTGTCGACAGGCGAGGCCTGCAACGCGGTGGCGAGAAGAAGTGAACTGATCAGCATGATGGATTCCCCTGGTCGGTGCGTTTGATTGATTGCGGCAGGATCGCCGTTTCCAGCACTTGGTGTGACCATAGGCGGCAAATTCGCCTGTCTCAATACATGTGTCGAAGCGATTCCCCTGACAGGGGATGGCAGGCATTTGCGCGATCGCGCGGAATTGCAGGCAGGCGCCTGTGCTGCCCCGCGTGATTGTTGCCGGGTTCTATGGTCTGAGAATCGCGCGGGTCGATCCGGGCGGCGCGGACTTGCTATCCGGCTTCGCGGATCGAACGGCCGCGCGGATCGCGCCCGGCGATGTCACGATGGGTGACTTCTTCGCCGCTCTGATTGGCCACGCTCATCGGCGCGAGCTGTTCGCCGGTCCGCGCATCATAGACTTCCAGAGGAAGCTCATCTTCGCCATAGACCCATTTGTCGCCCCATTGTTGCATCGCCATGAGGATGGGAAACAGGGCCTCACCGCGCTCGGTCAGCACGTATTCCTGGCGCTGACCACGAACGCCAACTTCTTCACGGATCATGATACCGTTCTGGACAAGCTTGTTGAGGCGGTCGGTAAGAATATTCTTGGCAATGCCGGTGCTCTCGTGGAAGTCACTGAAGCGGCGCGCGCCCTTCATGGCATCCCTGACGATGAGGAGTGTCCACCAATCACCCACCTGGTTCAAAGTCTGCGCGATGGCGCAGGACATTTCATCGAAACGTTTCCGACCCATTCCCGGTCCCCCAAACACCAGACCGCTGCCCGTGCGGCCCGCTCATACAAAATACCGGATCGCCCGCAGCCCCCAGACCGCAGCGGCCGGATATTGTGCGTTTAATCCCAACGCGCGAGAGTGTGAAACAACGTTCACGGCGCACGGATGTGTCCGGTATCAGGATACAGGCTGAGATGAATTTGGCGACCCTTATGTTGACATAACAACTGGTTCACCGCGCGCCCACCAATTTTCCCGACTGATTGTCGACCGCCCAACTTACTGACAGGACTGGTTTTTATGGATGCTGCCGCGATCGACCAACTGCAGGTAATAGTTGATGACCAATCGCGGTTGGGGATCGCTGCAATTCTCTTTGTAATGATGTTCTCCGTCGCCCTGACCCTGCGGCTGACGGACTTCGCGCTGGTGCGACAACAACCGGTCCGGGTGCTGGGAGGCGTGCTGGCGCAATTGATCGGCCTGCCTTTGCTCACCCTGGGGCTGATCCTGATGCTTTCGCCGCCCGCCAGTATCGCCTTGGGCATGTTGGTCGTGGCGAGCTGCCCGGGCGGAAACATCTCCAATCTGCTGACCCGCGCTGCTGGTGGGAATACTGCCTACTCAGTAACTTTAACGGCGATCTCGAGCGTCTCCGCAGCGGTCATGACGCCGGTTTCCATCCTGGTCTGGTCACGCCTCTATCCGCCGGTGGATGCGCTGGTCGAAGCGCTGCATGTCGACCCAATGCCCTTTTTCGTTCAAACCGCGCTTCTGTTGGCTGTACCGCTGGCGCTGGGTATGGCGCTCAATGCCTGGAAGCCGGTTCTGGCGGAGCGGATGGGCCGCGTGCTCGGCCCCTTGGGGCTGTCCTGCATCGCGTTGTTGGTCCTGGTTGGCATCGTTCAGAATTGGCCGATCTTTCTGGCCGCCGGGGCTGTCATCATTCCAATTGTCGTTCTGCACAACAGCGCCGCGTTCGCGCTTGGCTGGCTCGGCGGTCGCGCCATGGGCATGGAGGCTGCAAGGCGCCGTGCGCTGACTTTCGAGGTCGGGATTCAAAATGCCGGCCTCGGCCTGGTCATCCTGCTCAGCCAGTTCGACGGGGTCGGTGGCGCCGCAGCCATTATCGGAACCTGGAGTATCTGGCACCTGATAGGCGGCTCGCTGCTCGCGGGCTTGTTCCGCTGGTCCGATTCGCGGACACTCCGGGCAAACGCCAAAGAGCGTGAAACCTGACGGGAGGTATCGATGTACGATCTCAAGATCACCGGCGGTGAAATCCATGACGGATCAGGCGGGCAGGCGGTTCGCGCCGATATTGCCGTCAAGGACGGCAGCATCGCCGCCATTGGTCCGGATCTCGGTGCGGCCGAGCGCACGCTGGATGCGAGCGGCAAGCTGGTGACTCCGGGCTTTATCGACATCCACACCCATTATGACGGCCAGGCCAGCTGGGACGGCGAGCTGCGCCCCTCGATCGATCATGGCGTGACCACGGCGGTGATGGGCAATTGCGGCGTTGGCTTTGCGCCGGTGCGCGAGGCCGATCACGACAAGCTGATCAAGCTGATGGAGGGCGTCGAGGACATCCCCGGCACGGCCCTGCATGAGGGGCTGACCTGGGACTGGGAAAGTTTTCCGGACTATCTCGATGCGCTGGCGAAGATCCCGCGTACCATCGATATCGCCGCCATGGTCCCGCATGACCCGCTGCGCGTTTATGTGATGGGCGATCGTGCCGTCCATTCCGAGCCGGCCAATGATGCGGATATCGCTGAAATGCGCCGCCTGACCCGTGAGGCCCTCGAGGCCGGCGCCGTCGGGTTTGCGACCGGGCGTTCGGATGTCCACAAGACCGCCGATGGTGAGTGGACGCCGTCTTCGGAATCTACCCGCGAGGAATTGACCGGGATCGCAAAGGCGTTTGACGGGCTCGATTATGGCGTCGTGCAGGCCGTGTCCGACTTCAATCTGGAACGCGGCGAACAGGATTTTGACGAGGAATGGGCGATCATTGCCGATTACGCCAAGGCGTCCGGTCGGCCTTTCTCCTTCTCCCTGATGCAACGCGATTTCGCGCCGGATCAGTGGCTGAAACTGATCGAGCGCACGGAGAAACTCAAAGCCGAGGGCGTGGATGCCCGCATGCAGGTCGCCCCGCGCGCGATTGGCGTCTTCCTCGGCTTTAATTGCACCTTCCATCCCTTCATGGGCTATCCGACCTACAAAACCATAGCCGATCTGCCGCTGGCCGAGCGCGTCGCGCGCATGAAAGAGCCGGCATTCAAGGCGCAGATCTTGTCCGAGACGACTGACAAACTGTCCGGCCCGGGCTCGTCAGTCCCGCCGCTCGCCGATCTCCTGATGGAGCATATCGAGTTGGTCGCCGAGAAATTCTTCCAGCTTGGCAATCCACCGGACTATGAGCAATCCGGCGAGAACTCGCTGGCTGCGCGGGCCCGCGACAAGGGCGTGTCACTGATGGAGATGATCTATGACACCCTGCTGGAACGCGATGGTCACGAGCTGATCTATCTGCCGCTCTATAACTATACCGAGCTCAATTACGACAATGTCCTCAAGATGATGGAGCATCCCCAAGCGCTGTATGGCCTGTCCGATGGCGGTGCTCATGTCGGCACGGTCTGCGATGCCTCGATGCCGACCTTCATGCTCACCCACTGGACCCGCGACCGCACCCGCGGCCGCAAGCTCGACCTGCCGCGCGTAGTGCGCATGCTGACCGGCGCCCAGGCTGACTATATGGGCATGACCGACCGCGGCTATCTGCGCGCCGGCCTCAAGGCCGATATCAATATCATCGATCTCGACCGCCTTCAGATGGAACCGCCGCATATGGAGCGCGACTTGCCCGCCGGCGGCCAACGCCTGCTCCAGGGCGCCACCGGCTACACCGCGACCATCGTCGCAGGCGAGGTGGTGATGGAAGAGGGCAAGCTGACAGGTGCCATGCCGGGCGCAGTTTATCGCGCCGGGCAACAGGCGCTGGCGGCAGAGTAAGCGCGCGGGCACGGACGCAAGGTCCATGTCCCGCTGCCGCTTTGCGCTCAGCTTGGTCGTCTAGCGCGCGCGGGCCTTGCGGGCGGCGTAGCGCTGGTCGCGTTCGGCTTTTTTGGCAGCGGCTTCGGCAACGAGAGCGTCGGCAGCAGCTTTTTCGGCGGCGAGGGCAGCGGCTTCGGCTTCAGCCTGTTCGGCGAGCTTGCGGGCCTGGGTTTCGGCCTTCAGGCGCTCACGTTCGACGCGCCGCGCTTCGCGCGCTTCAGCGGCGGCGACGCGCTCCGCGCGCTTGGCAGCGCGCTGCGGATCGTCGGCGGCCGGTTTGGCCTTGAATTTTTCCAGAAGCTTTTTCTTGGCTTCAGCGGCGTTCTTGTTGCGGTCGGCGAAGCTCGGGTTTGCGTAGTTTTTCAAACGATTGTCGTCCTTGAGACTGTGAAACGCCAGCTCGGCAGGCTGCCAGCAATGACGCTCGGCCCCTTACTGCCCTTGCCGAACGGCGCACACAACCCCGAACGGCCTCATATTCGATGCTGGCGCGTGTTTTTGATCCACGCTTGCATCCAAATACGAGCGCTGCTGCATCAAGCATCCGGGCAGTGTGAGATGACTTGCGTGGCACACGACGCGGGTCTGGATCAGGGGATTCTGAGACCATGAGTATGATTGTTCTTGCGGCACTGGGATTGGCCGCACTGCAGCCGGCTGCGTCGGTGCCACAGCCGGATTTCGAGGATTTTGTCGAGGCGATGGTCGCAAGCGGCCAGTTCGAAGGAGCGGTGCGTATCGGGACCGCCGACGGGGTCACGCTGGATCGGGCCTTTGGCGTGGCCGACGCGGAGACCGGTCGCGCGAATACGACCGAGACCCGCTTCCACATCGCCTCCATCGTGAAAGCGCTGACCGCGACCCTTGTACTGCGCGCGGCCGAGCGCGGCGAGTTGAACCTTGAGGACGCCATCACGGACTGGCTGCCCGAGCTGGATGGGTCCATCTATGGTGAGGTCCGGGTCGGTCACTTGCTGCGTCACACATCCGGCGTGGTGCGCGATCACACCGAAGCGCTGCTGCCAGGGCAGTCGGGGGCGGGCGCGATGTATGAGGCTCTCAACGCGGTAGGCCTGCAGTCACGGCCCGGCGTGCGCTATAACTACTCCAATAGTGGGTACATGTTGCTCGCCATCGCGCTGGAGCGCGCAACGGGCGAGACCTATGCCGCCCTCCTGCAGCGAGACGTGCTGGATCCGGCGGGCATGACCCGGACGACGGTCGGTGCGCCGGAAGACCGGTCGCACATGGCCATCGGTGGCGATATGCCTGACATTGTAACGCGCGTGCCGGTGTCGGTTGAGCGTTTCCGCGGTGGCTTGATGGGCGCTAGCGGCGTCTTCTCGACATCGGGCGATCTGGCCCGTTTTGGACGAGCCTTGGAAGCCGGTCAGCTGATCTCGCCGGACAGCGTCGATCTCATGCTGGCGCCGATCGAGGCGGAGGGCAGTGACGGTGATAATGCCATGGGCTGGATGCGGGTGCCGCTCGGCGAGACAGACACTGTCTGGGTCGCGACAGGCGCGTCGGACGGCTATCTCTCCATGCTCCTCATCGACAATATGGCACCGGATTTGGTCGCGACCGCATTGCAGAACAATACGCGGCCGGGGCGCGTCGGGTCCGTCGCCTTGCTGCGGGGTATCCTCTTTCATGAACTCCTCGACAGCCCACAGGCTGCAAGCGTTCCGGCAACACCCATGGCCGACTTTCTGTCGACCCTGCAGTCGGATGGTCCGGAGGCTGCCCTCGCGCTGCGAGACAGCTTCGATTTCTCGGACGTGCCGGTGGCAAGCGCGGCGGCTTTCCAGGCCCTGGGTGAGCCTGATGGCGGGGTAGGGGAGACGGCCTACGCGTGGGCGCCAGCGACCGCCGATGCGGGCGAGGAATGGTTGGAACTGGGCTTTGCTCCGGTCTCCGGCGCGCGTTTCCTCGACGTGTATTTCACCCAGATCCCGGATGCCTTGACTCGGGTGCGTCTGGACGAATCCGGGACTGTTCTGCTGGCCGCGTCAGCGGTGCGCCGTGTCTCGCAAGACGGTGCGCCCGTTTTGCGCTTCGCTCTTCCGGATGAAACGTCACCGCCTCGCGTGCGGCTGATGCTGGACACTGCTCAGACGCCCGGCTGGCCCCAGATTGATGCCGTCGCCCTCATCAATGCGGATGGGGCCGAGCACTGGGCGGTCGAGGCCAGGGCCAGCACCAGTGCCTTCATGGAGGGTGATGTGTCCATCCATGATCTCCCCACCGGCCCCATCCTCGACAAGCTTGCGGCCCGACTTGATGAGAACGGTCATGCCGGTCTCGCAGTGCGCGTGCGGGCGTTGCCGCTGGAGTAGGTTGCCGGACGGGGCAATGCGAGATGGCAGGCGGGCGCGCATGCGCCCGCTCGGCATGGATGACGAAACAGGCTAGACCCGTATCATGTCCATGCTGAAGCCATCTCGCCGAGACCGTTCATGATCCTTCTCTTCGCCTATCTGGCGCTGGCGCTTGTCGTATCCTTCGTCTGCTCCATCTCTGAAGCCGTGCTTTTGTCTGTGCGGCCAGCCCATGTCGAGGCATTGCGGCGCAAGAAACACCCCGCCGGCAAGGTATTGGGTGCGCTTCAGAAAAATCTCGACCGACCGCTGGCGGCCATTCTTACCCTCAACACCGTCGCCCACACGGTCGGCGCGGCCGGCGTCGGTGCCCAGGCGTCCCTGGTTTTCGGGAATGCCTATGTCGGCCTGACTTCGGCGGTACTTACGCTCCTGATTCTGATCCTCTCCGAGATCATTCCAAAGACGCTGGGCGCGGTTCACTGGCAGGCCCTTGCGCCGTCGATAGGCGCGATGGTGATGTGGCTGACGCGTCTGATGGCGCCCTTCGTCTGGCTGTCCGAAAGACTGACCGGCGCGATCGCCCGGTCCGGAGAGAGCGCCTTTACCTTCTCACGTGACGAAATGCGTGCCATGGCGGAGATCGGTGCGCGCGAGGGGGTGCTCGACGACAAGGAGCTTGCCGTTGTCTCCAATCTGATGCGCCTGCACCGGCTCAAGGTGGAAGACATCATGACGCCCGCTTCGGTGATGGTCTCCGTGGATTCGGACGAAAGCGTGCGGACCTTCTTCGACCAACAGGCGCAAACCCCGTTCTCGCGTCTGCCGGTGCATGGCGACAGCGTCCATCAAGTTACCGGCTATGTGCTCAAATCCGACCTTTTGTTGGCCCAGGCGCGGGATGAGTTCGATCGCAGCATTGGCGAGTTCCAGCGTGAGGTGATGACCTTGCGCGATGACATGACAGCCTCGGCAGCCTTCGATCGTCTGACCCGGTCAAAGGGCCATCTTGCCATGGTCGCGGATGAGTTCGGCACGCTGCGGGGACTGGTGACGATGGAGGATGTGGTGGAGACGCTGCTCGGCCTTGAGATCACCGACGAGGCCGACACAGTCGAGGACATGCAAATTCTCGCCCGCCAGCGTTGGCGCGACCGGATGACGGCGATGGGGCTGGACCCGGATTCCATGCCGTTAGCCGATCCATCCCGCTGACACGACCGAATGGGCATACTCAAACAGGGGGCACACCATGAATCTCTTTTCAGGCCTTGTTGCCGGGTTTGCCCTGGCGATTCTCGGTCTTGCGATTGCATTGATCATCGTAGATCCAGCGAGCTGGCCGGTCGCGCTCTTGGCCATCGTTTTCCTGCCCCTGGCAGCTTTTGTCCTGACGACAACGCGCCGCATTCGGCGCCGCGCCGGGTCCGGCCGCGGGCGTGCGGCCGTGCGGGCATCCATGGTGGGCGGGGGCGCCCTCCTGGTCTCGGCGCTGGGCAGCCGCATAGCCGAATCGCTCGGCTGGATCGGTGACGAAACCCAGGGGCGCTCGATCGTCAGCATCGTGTTCGTGCTGGTTGTTGTCGCGGGCGATTTTCTCGCGGCGCGCATGGAGAAAAAGGACACGGACTAGAAATCCGGCCTCGTCGGCTGCGCACGCGTCTACCGGACGTAGCTGGCGCCATTGATGTCGATACAGCTCCCCGTGGCGCTGCGGCAGGCGCCGGAGGCGAGGAAGGCGCACATGGCGGCGATCTCGTCCGGCTGGGCGAGGTCACCGATCGGGATTTCCGCCTTGGCGCGGGCCCGGTCTTCCTCGTGCTGCGGGCCCATCCGGGTATCGATCCAGCCGGGCGCGAGAGCATAGGCATAGACGCCGTCACCGCCCCATTGCCGGGCAATGGTCTTGGTCAGGGAGAGCAGGGCGCCCTTCGAGGCGCCATAGGCCATGTGCTCACGGTCCTCGCCGCGATAGCCGGCGCGGCTGGCGATATTGACGATGGAGCCGCCGCCCGACGCCACCATCTCCGGAATGGCCGCGCGGCAGATATCAGCGACCGCCATCAGATTGACCTGGAGTGTGGTCGCCCAATTGCGTTCCCAGTCAGCATCCGACGAATCCAGAGGGCTGGCCCAGTGGATGCCGGCATTATTGATGATGATGTCGAGCCGGCCGGAGGCCATGTGCAGGGCGGCATCATAGAGATCGCGCCCGGCACCGGGCTGGGACAGGTCGGCCTGAATTGCGCCCAGAGCGGCCGGCCCGATGGCCTGGACGGCCTTGTCGGCATCGGCCATGTTCTGATTGCCGTGCAGCACGACTTCCGCGCCCTGGGCAGCAAACATGTGCGCGGCGGCGAGGCCAACGCCATGGCTGGAGCCGGTGATAAGGGCGCGCTTGCCCGCGAGTTGTCCCGTCATGAAAAGCCTATTTCATCTGCTTCTTGGCGACGGTTTCGTACATCTTGCCATAGGGCGGGGCAAGCAGGCGGGAAGGATGCCATTTCCCGGTCCGGAAGACCGAGCGCTCATGGCTGAAGGTCAGGAAGCCGGCCTCTCCATGATAGGCGCCCTGACCCGATGCACCGATGCCGCCGAATGGCAGGTCCGGCACCGACAAGTGGAGCAGGTTGCTGTTTACCCCGACACCGCCGGAGAGCGTGTTGTCGAGAATCCGGTCGGCCTGGGTTCTGTCGGTTGAGTAGACATAGAGCGCCAGCGGGTGGTCGTGGTCCGCGACATAATCGGTGGCCGCATCCAGCTCCGTATAGCCGTTGATCGGCAGGATGGGACCGAAAATTTCCTCGGTCATCAGGCGGCAATCAGCCGGTGGATTAAGGACGATGGTTGCGGGGATTTTGCGGGCCGCCCTGGCCACCTCTGCATCATGTTCCGGTTGGAGAATCTCGGCGCCGCCAGCGCGGGCCTCTTCGATCATCTCGTTGAGGCGCGCATAATGACGGTCGGACACGATGGCGGTGTAGGCGTCATCGCTGGCGGCCTCCTTGAACTGGTGTTTGGCGACCTTGATGATCGCCTCGCCAAGATCACGCTCGGTCCCTTTCGGCGTCAGAACATAATCTGGCGCGACACAGGTCTGACCGGCATTGAAGAGCTTGCCCCAGCCGATCGATTTGGCCGCCGAGACGGTCGGATAGCCGGGCGTGACGATGGCCGGCGATTTGCCGCCCAGTTCCAGCGTGACCGGCACCAGATTCTCGGCAGCCGCCATGGCGACCAGACGACCAACCTGGGTCGAGCCGGTATAGAAGAGATGGTCGAATTTCAGCTTGGTGAAAGCCTCGCCGACCGCCGGCCCGCCGGTGATAACCGTGACATGATCCTCCTCGAAGGCTTCAGCGAGCAGTGTCTTCATCAGCTCGGCCATTGCCGGCGTATATTCCGACGGCTTGATCATGGCGCGGCAGCCGGCAGCCAGGGCCGCGACCAGTGGCGCCATGGCGAGCTGGAAAGGGTAGTTCCAGGGCGAGACGATGCCGACGACGCCCTTGGGGTCGCGCCGGATTGTGGCCGAGCCCGGCATCAGCGTCATCGGCACGCCGACCTTGCGGGGCTTGGCCCACTTGCCGAGATGCTTCTTGGCATGCCCCGCATCCTGGATGACGAAGGCGATCTCGGCGATCACGCTTTCCTGTTTGGCGCGATTGCCGAAATCCCGGCTGATGGCGTCGGCGATGGCGTCGGCATGGGTGCGGCACAGGTTTGCAACCCGGTCGAGATCCGCCTTGCGCTTGTCCAGTGGACGATGTCGCTCGGCACGGAACGCCGCCTTCTGGGCTGCCAGGAGGGCTTTCATGCGTTCGATCTGTTTGGCTTCAGCTTCACTCATCGGAGCCTCCTCAGGAATTGTCTTCAGCGATCATGGCGGCCGCCCGGGTCGCAATCATGATGGTCGGGGCATTTGTGTTTCCGCCGATCAGGCGCGGCATGACCGAGGCGTCTACAACGCGCAGGCCGTCAACGCCCTTGACCCGGCAACGGCTGTCGGTCACGGCCAGCTCACCTGAACCCATCGCACAGGTCGAGGTCGGGTGATAGAGCGTCTCCGCCCGCGCCCGGACATCATCGCGCAGGTCCGACATCGTCGTGACATGGGCGCCGGGATAGCGTTCTTCCTTGCGATCATGGTCGAAGGCCGGGGCATTGAGAATATCGCGAACCTTGGCCAGTCCGTCCGTCATCACGTCGAGATCGAACTCCTCGGCCAGGTAGTTCGGCTGGATGGCGGGATGATCATTGGGGTCCGTACTCTTCAGTGTGATCTCGCCGCGGCTTTTCGGATAAAGCTGGCAGACATGCAGGGTGATGCCATGTCCGCGTGTCTTCTCCATCCCGTGCGGATTGGAGATCGCCGGAATGAAGACGAGCTGCAGGTCGGGCAGGTCTTCGGCATGGGCGGATTTGATGAAGGCGCCGCCCTGGACCGGATTGACCGTGAAGGGGCCGTCACCGCGCAGCGCCCAGCGTCCGACCATATACATGTGATGAGGCAGGGAGCGGATCGAATTGCCGATCGAGGTCGCCGAATGGGTCCAGACCTGTGCCGTGACATCGAGATGGTCCTGCAGGTTCTTGCCGACACCGGGCAGGTCATGTTCGACGCTGACACCGGCCGCGCGCAATTCGTCAGCCGGGCCGACGCCGGACAGGAGCAGGGTTTGCGGTGAGTTGATCGCGCCGCCGGAGAGGATAACTTCCTTGCCGGCATTGAGCGTGCGGATCTCGCCTTCAATCTCGACCTCTACGCCGGTCGCGCGACCATTCTCGATCACCACGCGATGCACCAGGGCGCCGGTCTGGACCGAGCAATTCTCGCGTTCCAGCGCGGGTCGCAGAAAGGCATCGGCGGCCGAGCAGCGCTTATTGCCGCGCTGGGTGACCTGGTAAGGCCCGAAGCCTTCCTGGCTCGGCCCGTTGAAGTCGTCATTGCGCTTGTATTGCAGCTGATCGGCGGCTTTCAGGAAGTCCTCGGTCAGCGGGTTCAGCGGCTTGATATCCTGGACCCAGAGCGGACCGCCCGTGCCATGCAATTCGCTTTCGCCACGGGTCTGGTGCTGGACGTCCTTGAAGGCGGGCAGGGCATTCTTCCAGCCCCAGCCCTCGGCGCCGTAGTCGCGCTCCCACTCATCGTAGTTTTCCGGCGCGCCGCGCATGTAGTGCATGGCATTGATAGAGGAGGAACCGCCCAGCGTCTTGCCGCGCGGCCAGAGCAGGGTGCGGTCATTGAGATGCTTTTGCGGCTCGGTCCAATAGCCCCAATTGAACTGCTCGCCGGTGACCGCATATTGCAGCAACATCGGCGTGCGGATGATCGGGGAATTGTCACTGCCACCAGCTTCAAGGACCAGCACGGAGACGGATGGATCCCGGGACAGGCGTTCCGCGACCGTGCAGCCGGCCGAACCGGCGCCGCAGACGATGTAGTCGAAATCAGTTTTGCTCATCGTCGGCCTCCATCTCGGCATCATTGTTGACCGGGTCGCCGTAATGGGCGGCGAGGGCGCGCATGGCGGTGATGGATTCCTCGGTGCGACCGCCCCATTCCGTGTCAGCCGCGGTGCGGGCAATCACGATATTGCGGCGCTCATCGACCCAGACATACTGGCCGTAAACGCCGGCCATGAAGTATTCGCCGTCATGGTTCTCCGGCACCCAGAAATGCAGGCCATAGCCGCGATGGGCGTAAACCGAATCCGGCCCGGCTTCCTGGAAGGGCGCATTGGGGCGCGTGGCCTGGCGGACCCAGCCTTCCGGCAGCAGGCGCTCGCCATTCCAGACCCCGTCCTGCAGGTAGAACTGGCCGAAGCGGGCATAGTCCTCAAGCGTCGCATTGAGGCAGCAATAGCCGATCGCCATGCCGTTCTGGCCCGGGATGTTCTGATTCCAATAGGCCTCACCGGTCATGCCCAACGGGGTCCAGATGCGTTCTTCGACGACGCCCGCAAGCGTGTCGTTATAGACGCCGCGCACGACAGCGGAGAGGACCTGGGTATTGGCGCTGACATAGTGAAGGTCTTCACCGGCAGTGCGATTGCGTTCGATTTCGCTGACCAGGCGGTCGATATTCTGGCCGTAGATATTGGCGCCGAGGAAAAGTCGGCGAATGTCCGAATTCGGGGCATTGTAATCTTCCTCGAAATCCATTCCGGCTGACATCATGAGAAGGTGGCGCAGTGTGGTGTCGCCATAATCGCTGCCGCCATATTGCGGCGCGAACATTTCCGCGCTCTGGTCGAGATTGGCGATGCGTCCGTCCTGCATGGCCATGGCGATCAGGGTGGCGACGAAACTCTTGCCGACCGACCAGGAGGTGTGACGTGTGTCGGCATCGGCCCCGAGGCGGTAGGTCTCGTAAACGACCTCGCCATCATGCAGCACCATCAGGCCGGTTGTATCACTGTCGGCCATCCAGTCATCGATCGTGCGATCCGTGTCGCCGAAACGGTAGCCAACCGAAACCGGCTGAAGATTTCTCCCCAGATGGGTGGCCGATTCGGATGGATTGATCGCGCGATAGGGGAAAACCTCCCCCATGTTCGAAAATGTTTCCACGAGGCGTTCAGGCTGTGTCGCTGCCTGGATCTCCGCTGGTGAATAGTCCGACCAGGGGCGGTAGAACCAGCCCGCAGCCGACACGGCAATCACTGCCAAGAACACGACTAAACCGATGATAAGTTTCTTCATTTTTCTCCCCATGACAGCGATTTGAACGCTGTTCACTGAATAAGGTATCAGAGTTGGGACAGGAGAAAAGGGTGAGATTTTCGCCGGAAATTCAAATCACTGGGTGAGGTATCCGTGCATCAGGCCGGGCATGATTTTTGCGGTCTTGGGATAAACCGGCTGACAGCGCTGTCGAGCGGTGTTCATATATTGGATAGATGCGCGGAAAGGTTGGCTAATAAAACCGCGCCACAGGGGAGAAATTCCAATGAAAATGTTTTCCAAAGCTGTCGCGATGGGCACGACAGCGATTCTGACCGGGCTTTTTGCAGGTAGTGCAATGGCTCAGGTTGACGTGATTACCGTCACCTCCCAGAAGCGCGAGCAGACGCTTCAGGACACGCCGGTTTCCGTCGCCGTCGTTACCGGCGCGCAGATCGAGCAGTCGCAGATCCGCGACGCTGCGGATCTTCAGACGCTGGTGCCGGCATTGCGCGTTTCCGAGTTCGCGACCTCGTCCAATACCGAATTCAACCTGCGCGGCATCGGCACATCGAGCTTCAACCCGGGCCTTGAGCCGTCGGTTGGTGTCTTCATCGATGGCGTCTATCGCCCGCGCTCCGGCTCCGCGATCAACGATTTGATGTCGGTTGAGCGCGTCGAGGTCATCCGTGGCCCGCAGTCCACCATCTTCGGCCGCAACACGCCGGCCGGTGTTGTCAGCGTCATCACCCAGGCGCCGGACTTCGATTTCAATTATGCCGGTGAAGTGACCGTCGGCAATTTCGGCATGCGTCAGGCACGCGGCACGGTGACCGGGCCTCTCGGCGATAACATCGCCTTCCGCCTGGACGGGAATGTCCACCAGAATGACGGCTATATCGAAGTCGTGGATGGCCGTGAGGCCAATAACCGCGACCGGATGAGCTTCCGGGGTCAGCTGCTTTTCAATCCGAGCGACAATACCGAAGTCCGCATCATCGCCGACTGGGGTGACATCAACGAGAATTGCTGTGCGGCTCCGTTTGCCTTCTATGATCCGATCGATCTCGCGGCCCTGGTCGGCCTTGGCGGCACCGCGGTGCCGGCCGATCCGAATGGCGGCGATCGCATCGCGATCGATGGCGATCTCAATACCGAGCTTGTCACGCAGGGTATCTCCGCTGAAATCGAGCATGATTTCGACGGCTTTACCTTTACCTCGATCACGGCGTTCCGGAATTATGACGAGGACCAGATTTTCGACGCCGACTTCTCGGACCTCGATCTGGTCAGCCTGCGTTCGATCCAAAACCAGTATGACAGCTTCACCCAGGAATTCCGCCTGACCTCGACCGGCGACAATATGGTCGACTGGATGGTCGGTGGTTTCTACTATAATAACGAGCTGAACTACGCGAACTCGACGCCTTATGGTGCCGATGCGCGGGCCTTCTTCGATGCGGCTTCGGCCCCGTCAGTGGCTGATCTCGTTGCTTCCTTCGGCCTGCCGGCCGGTACGGGTGGCGTGTCGCTCCTTGAAGTCTTCCTCAATATGAACCAGGCCGCCGGCGTGGGGGCATTCGTGCCACTCGCATCGGGTAATGGTGCTCTGCCGACGACTCCGGCGGAAGGTTTCGTTTCGACCCAGCACGGTCTGATCTCCGAGAGCTACCAGTACAATACCAATGCCTGGTCGGCCTTCGGTCAGTTTGACTGGCACGTTACCGACCAGTTCACGGTGACTCTGGGTGGTCGCTATTCCGATGAAGACAAGGACATGACCACGGCGATCAACCAGCCGGGTCCGCTGTCAGCCTTCTCCTTCGTGGATCTGGCCCAGGATCTGCGCCTGGTGACGCCGGGCACGTGTGATCCGGGTCTCTTCCCGGTCGTGGGTGGTGATGCCTGTGCCTATCTGGTGCCGTCCATCCTCTTCGGTCAGGCCCAGGCCGAGGCGCTCGGTGGTGACCCAACGCTGTTGAACACGCTGCTGGCGCTCGGTATTTCGCCGACCTCGCCCCTGACAGAGGCCCAGGCGTCCAATCCGGCGCTGAACCCGCTGCTGGGCTTCACGGCCTTCCAGAATTTCCCGCCGGTCAATGCGGGCAATTTCCCGACCTCGCGGAACGACACGAATTTCTCGGGCAATATCATCCTGTCCTATGATGTGTCGGATACGTTCAACGTCTATGCGAGCTATGCCACGGGCTTCAAGCCGGGCGGTTTCAACGTCTCGACCAATGCCGCCTTCACCGGTGTCTTCGAGTTCGAGGAAGAAACGGCCGAGAGCTTCGAGATCGGGGCCAAGGGCTCGCTTGATGGCGGCCGCTTTGTCTACGCCATGGCGTATTTCAACCAGGAAGTGACCGACTTCCAGACCAATAACTTCGTCGGCAATGGCTTCGCGCTTGAGAATGCCGGTTCCATCGAAGTTTCCGGCCTCGAGTTTGAAGGCCAGTGGGCACCGTCGGACAATCTCCTGATCACCGGTGGTTTCACCTATCTGTTCGACAGCAAGTATGGCGAGTATCTCTACGCACCTTGCCCGGACAGCTTCGATGCGACCGATCCGAACTTCGCGCTGTGTGTCCCGGGTGCCGAGCGCACCAATGGCGCTGGCGTGACAGCCCTGTTCAATGACCTCTCCGGTCGTGATCGCGGCAATTCGGAATTCCTCGGCGCGCTGACCGCGACCTATACCCATCCGGTTGGCGAGGGCATGGAAATGTCCTGGCGCGGCGAGATGAACCATGTGTCGGATTTCTCCCACACGACCAGCCAGGATCCGCGCCCCTTCGCGAACCAGGATGGCTTCCAGCTCTATAATGCCTCGATCACCCTTGGTGCCGAAGATGGTGGCTGGGCGCTCCAGGTCTGGGGCCGGAACATCTTTGACGAGCAGTACACCAAGGGTGGCTTCCCGTCGGTCGGTTATCTGGGCACCAGCTATAACGCCTATCCGGGTGATCCGCAGACCTACGGTGTCACCTTGCGTGTTCGCGGCTAGTGAACGGCGTTCAAATAAGCGTATGATGGCGGGCGGGATCTTTTGGGTCCCGCCCGTTTTCGTGTGACACGGAGCCTGTCATGGGACTTGCCCTGCTTTTGATCGGGTCCATCCTCGGCGTCAGCGCCATGGTGTTTTTCAATGCGCGTCTCGGTATCAGTACCCAGGCGCGTCTCGCTGATCTCGATGAGGCCGTCGCGCGGCTGGATGCGGACCGGGTTGGATTTGAAGCTGCTGACGCGGTTTTGGCCAAGGACGGACAGGGCGCCCTGGTCGCCTCGCGCGATGGCGATTGCCTGGGCCTTCTCGTGGCGCGCGGCAGTGATTTCGTGATCCGCTATCTGACACCGGGCACGATCCGCGATGTCAGTGCCGAGGGCGAGACGGGCCTGAGAGTCCGGTTGAACGATTTCGTCTTCGCGCCGGCGCACCTGGAATTTGAGACCGCCGAGATCGCCAGTGCCTGGCATGACAAGCTCAGCGCACTGGCACAGCCGGGGAGGGCCTGAGCATGGACGTGCCGGCGTTTGTCGAGACCTGGAATCCCATCACTCTGGCGATTCCGTTTTTCACCATTTCCGTCTTTGCCGAGATGGTGCATGCGCGCCTGACGGGGAAGACCCGGTTCGAGACCCGCGATTCGGCCGCCAGCCTTGTCATGGGGCTGGGCAATAATGTGTCCAGCATCATTTTCGGCCTGGTCCTGGGCGGTTGGTCGGTCTTCGTCTATGAGCACCGGCTGATGGACATTTCCTTCGCCTGGTGGGTGTGGGTGATCGCCATCTTCCTCGACGATTTCCTGTATTACTGGTCGCACCGCTTCGCCCACACCGTACGCTGGTTCTGGGCCGATCATGTGGTTCACCACTCATCCCAACACTACAATCTCACCACCGCCTTGCGGCAGCCCTGGATCAGCCCTTTCACGCTGAAATTCCTTTGGTTGGGCTCGGCCATGGTCTTCCTCGGCTTCCATCCGGCCCTGGTCGCCTTTGTTGGCGCGCTGAACCTGATCTACCAGTTCTGGATTCATACCGAGGCGATCAAGAAATGCCCGGCCTGGTTCGAGGCGGTGTTCAACACGCCCTCGCATCACCGGGTCCATCATGCCACCAATCCGCTCTATCTGGACCGCAATTATGCGGGCATTTTCATCATCTGGGACAAGATGTTCGGGACATTCCAGGCCGAGCTGGAGGATGAGCCCTGCCGCTATGGCATCGTCAAGAATCTGGGCACCTACAACCCGCTCAAGATCTGCCTGCATGAATGGCTGGCGATCGTGAAGGACATGGCGGGCGCGAAGTCGGCAAAGCATGCCGTGATGTATCTGGTCGCGCCGCCCGGCTGGTCGCCCGACGGATCACGCGAAACCTCATCCCAGATCCTCGCCCGCTGGAAAGCGCGGCAGGGGGTAGGTGAAGTGGAGAGTGGCAAGGCCCCGACGGCGCCCGAGGCGGCGGAATAGGGCAACTTATCCCTGTTGCGTGCTCCACAAACGTCATCCTGACGAAAGTCAGGGCCCAGTCTCGCAGGCGTGATTTCGTCAATCCTGGCAATAGCTTGCGTCGCAGACTGGGTCCCGGCCTGCGCCGGGATGACGGTGTGTGGGGCAGGCTTTTGAAGAAAACTTATCCGCACCCCCTCCGCCATGCGGGATAATGCTCGCGGTTTTCGGGATGGGAGGCACGGGCCCTGTCACTTGTGCCCGGAAACGAGCGGAGCCTGTCCGCGCCTCGGGGATGACATCCCGATGCTCCGGCAGGGCGTGCGACCGGGTCGCGGGGCACTAAACGACCGACCCCATCTACCTGGCGCATTGGAATCGGGGTGGAGACAGCCCGGGAAAACTCCGCAAGCGGGATGCCGAGGACACCACGGACACCGCAGACCAGCCACA
>Ga0189274_100165_pt1 | contig 38381 bp, 42 predicted proteins | sample N5B1minimetaG_FD_130323 | JGI IMG/M metagenome (GOLD analysis project Ga0189274, IMG submission 130323) | Marine microbial communities from the Costa Rica Dome - N5 B1 mini metaG | ecosystem: Environmental > Aquatic > Marine > Oceanic > Photic zone | place: Costa Rica: the Eastern Pacific...
AGACAACATTATCTTTCTACGCCGTGATGACTTTTGGAAAACAGATGAAGAAGGCATGATTCCGGTTTTATGGGCGGCCTTGCCAGATGATGAGGGCAATTACAGCATTCAACAAGTAGACCTCTTCAACCGCATGTTAGATTTAATGCTGACCCAAGAGCAGTTACCGCGTTTAAAGCAATTAAAATCAGAAGCCATTTATTACGAATCTATCGCGCAGCATTTGATGAATGCCTTTGAGTTGAGAGGCGATTACGCCTACACCATCAAGGTGTATGACAAATTTTTGAGCTTGGTTGAATATGCAGAACCTAACGTAGGTTGGACGATCTTAGACAAGAAAGACTACAAAAGAGCCTGCAAACTGTTTGGCCAAGAAAAAATCAACGAACTCTACGACAAGCACGCCTTGTATTATTAAGCGATTCACTGACTGCGTATAAATACGGGAATTTTTGGATGGGCGGAGGAAGCGCGTTAATTTTTAGTATTTTGGGTGTGCAAGGCAAATAGCTTTATACAATCTTAAATAAAGCTATTCGCTTTATAAATATGTTGTGCACCATTGCGATCATGGAGAAGAATAAAATAATTGAATGGCTAAATAAGAAAGGTTTTCCTTTTGAAATTGAATGTTCCAAAAAATTTAAATCAAAACAGTTTATTTGCCAGCATTCGTTGCACTACACTGATCTTGAAACTGAAAAGTCACGTGAAATTGATATATGTGCTTATAAGCAAATAAACATTGGTAATTTTTCTTTCAACGTATCATTTCTGATAGAATGCAAAGATTCAGAGACTCCTTGGCTCGCCATAAAAAGCACAAATAGTATAAAGGCAGAAGATTATTCCTCAAACATAATTGGTACTAAGAATACCAGATTTTTGAAACGCGCAATTGGAAAAAGTGATTTACGGACTTTCACATATAACATAAGTCCTGATGAGATGGTAGCCCATCATATTCAACAAATCACGACTAAAGGATCAAAGGATATGGCTTATGAAGGCGTACAGCAAGCTCTAAGCTGTGCATTATCACTTCGTGCCAAGGCTAATGAATCTCATCTCGCGTTTGCCAATCTTTATATCCCAGTAGTTATCACCAGTAGCCCAATTTACAGCCTGGATACGGATAGCGAGATGAATGAAGAAAATTTAATTGAAGAGAAATTTCTGAAATTAACCAATGTAAATTCTTTTTCTGACACTCCTATTTCAATAGTGCACTTAGTTGCTGGCGATCACCTCCAAGAATATTGTGATTTGGTCGAAGCTGAATTCCATGTCATGGGAAATAAAATGCAAAAGGAAATAACCCAGATCTCCAAGAACAATCCCACTAACCCAAGTACTGGAAAGTACACCGTGATATAGAAAAACGGTGCACAACACAGTAGGTAAAGTTTATGCCCGACACTCTGGCCACGCTTTTCCCTCCCAGTATGTGTACATATCCGGGCTTCCATCACTCGGTCGGACAAACCAGAATCCGGGGTTTTGGCCACCGCACTTCAAGACGGCATAAATGCCTAACTTTACCGAAACGTGTATGGGAAATTGCGATTTGACCTAAAATTAGCTCTATCTAAAACTTAAACCACTTCTTTCGGAGAAGTTTCTTTGAGGAATTGTAAGACTCCCTTAGTATTCTGAAATAATCTTGATTGCATTCATTTAATAGTTGGTAAGCTTTTTCCACTTCTTTCTCAGCATTCTTGTATGCATCTGGAAGAGCCTCAATGGTTCTTTGTGTTGAACTAATAGCATCCAAAATAACTTGCTCGAAATGTTCATAGCTTGAAATCATTTCTGGAAACATTTTATTCATGTCTCTCATCATTTCTTTCTCTACCTTACCCATTCGAGAAGCTATCAAAACTGCATTATTATATTGGTCATACTCTTTGATGAAAGTTTCACGGAACTTTACTAATTCTTGGCTCAACATTTCTGCATATTTTCTACTATAATTAGCACCACCTTTCAAATTTTTAGCAATTTTCTGGGCAATCTTGTTAGACTTGGGTCTTTTTAGGAGGCTATTCAACTCTTCTGTGTCAGAGTTAATTCTTTTACCATGATCTACAATAAGCCCAGTTATTCTTGAAATTATTTGTGATAATTCTTTTGAATATTTACTATACCCCTCCAAAGAATTAATGAGCATTTTGCTCATGTCCGTTTCCTCATAAATTTTATTTGTTTCCTCAACAAAATAATCAACAGCTTCCTCTGATACTTGATTCGGAACAAAATATTTCTCTTGTGCTAACAACATCAAATGCCTAGTAATTAAGACAGAAAACTCTGCTTGCTTTCTAAATTGAGAATAATAAACACCTCTATCACTCCAAGCCTCAAATAGCTCTTTTAACTGGTCAAATTGAGTTGGGTTAAATTGCTTTTTCGGAATTTCTGCTGTTTTCAAATAGAGCATCAAATTGACAGAATTATCAGCTTTTTGTCTTTCAATTGCTCGTTCAACTTCTTCTACCGTGCCAGATGGAAAGTTCGGAGTTGGTGTACCAACTTTTGACCAGAAAATTGCGACTAAAGCTTCATATTCATTTCCAAATTGTTTATTAATAACATCCTGTGGGTATTCACCAACAGATGGAAACGTATTAAATTTCCAATCTTTCGGAACAAGCTCCAATTTCAAGTGCTGTGCCAATATATTGATGTTTCCAATGGAATTCTTAACAAGTTCTTTTTCCTTTTCTACATCACCAGGACATGCAATTACTACTTCTAATTTCTTTTTGGAGCTCATGAAATAAAGATAGTGCAAATAGAAAACTACCCATAACACAATAGCTAAAGTTCATGTCCGACACTTGTCCAGCGCAAAAGCTCCCATTAGCGTATCCATTATACTGGGGCCATCACGGTCGAACAAACCAAAGTCCGGGGTTTCTTGCCAGCGCACATCAAGACGGCATAAATGCCTAACTTTAGCCAAACGCTAAAGTCCATCTAATTTAAGTTATGCATGAAGATTCTAAAATTGAACTAACTACTGGAGGAGCAGGTTTTGTAACTGACGCAACTTCAAGAAGTAAAAGTAATCGGAACGCTTTGCCCTCAAATAGGAAGACCTCCAAAACTTCTGGGAGTAATGTTCATTCAAAGAAAATCAGAGATAAAGAAATTTCGGCAGAGGAGCTTGCCAAGGTTAAGCAAGATATCAGAGAGCAATTTAAATCTAGAAAGAAGAAGGAAATTTTAATTATTGCTGCTATTACAATAATTGTTGTTTTGGGTTTACTGATGACAACTATTTAAAAGATGTTTTCAAATTTGATTCTAAACTTAATGTTTGCAATTCACCACTTTGTCCAGCTCGGCATCAATACCTAACTTTACTCAAACCATATTCACAATCACGATTTGACCCAATACTACTTAATATCTACCTGCCAATTTGGATACCCTCAACCGGAGGATGATTATGCTCAACAAGTATATTCTTTTGAATCTGCATGCCCAACTTGTGAAATTGGAAAAGAACAGCTTGCGGAATTTCGATTCAATTCAGATTCAGCACCCAAAGAGAATGATTTCACAGGTTTAAATTGGGTCTTCGATCAAATTTTTGTCCGGCAAAGGGTGAAAAATATACTTGAAGAGCACCATGTGTCAGGCATTGAATTCTCCCAGCCTCTTCACCACAAGAAAGGAGAGAAAATCCCTCAATTCTATCAATTGAGAATAAACACAATTCTACCTCCTGCTATTATCAATAACGATTTGAAGATGGAGATTTGCCAATATCCTAAGGATAAGAAAATTGCTGCTTTTCTAGAAGCCAACGGAAGCACCCTTGTAAAGGGACCATTTTGTGGTAGATCCAAGTTCAATTTCCCGCAAGGACAGCCATTTAGGTTTAAGAAAAGGGCTTTTGAAGGTCAACCCGATTTTGTCAGAACCAACGAGTGGTTTGGTAGCGGAGGTAGTGCAAGGAGACCTATACTTGTCTCAAGTCGAATCAAAGAATTAATCGAATTAAACCAATTTAAAGGCGCTCAATTTGAACCAGTTGAACTAGCGTAGAAAGCTTGAAACCATCAAGTAGTTACCCCCCCATGTAACATTCCCCCACCTCCAACTGTTTTAGGGGTGAAAAGTATTCAACGCCCATGATCCAAAACGCAATTTGCTGTCTGTTTGCCGCTCTGTTGGTGGTAGCCTGCAGTCCATCAGAAGAATTGGAACATTCAACAACCACTGAAGAGGTGCCAACAGAGAATCCCATCTGTTTCAATCACAGTTTATTGGTCTTAGATTCGGCCACTTATTTTGCGGCGGTCAACTCTGAATTTCTGCATGAATTTGCTTTTGCTGAAGAGCGCCAATTAGAGGGTTACAAGGGTTTTTATTTGTTTGGGCAAACCAATTATATTGAACTGTTTCACCCCAACAGCTTTGAGGGTAATGTAGAAGCAGTTGGCGGCATGTGGGTGTGTCACGCTTCACTCAAAGCCCATCATCTAGAGCAACTGAACCGAACGACTGATGATTGCATTGATTTTGAGTCTGATGAATTGTTTCAGTACTACTCTTTGGTGTTGAATGATTCGGTTGAGCCTATCATTTCAGCTTGGGAAATGCAGCCAGATTTTTACGAGAGCTGGACCAAAAAGAGCTATCATGACTCCCTCGTTTTTTTACCAGTTGATTATAACAGTCCAGCAGATACTGATTCGGCTGCTCATTATGTCATGAAAGATGTGTCCGGTATCGGCTTAAGCGTAACGCCAGCTGACAGTGCAAAAGTGGTGACTTACTTGCAAGAAATTGGGTATACGTCAGCTACTGCCGTCAATGGGCAAAGGAGAATGTCTAACAATGATCAATTCATTGAATTGCAGGTATCCGATAGCCATCATGCTCCTACCATCAATTGCTTTTACATTGAACTCAACCAAACAGTCGAACCGGCTAATGAAGTGATCGGCCACTCCAAACTCGTTTGTGAACGAGATCAGGCCATCTGGTATTTTGGCTTGGAGTAGGGGGTGAGACTTAAACTGACTCAGATAAATTGCTAGCTTTAGCTAAACGTTATAACCCAGTAGCGATATGAAAGAGATTCTCAACAATTTTACGACTTACATTTTATTTGGTTTGTTTGGATTAGGTCTCATCATGTTTCGCGCAGGAATAAAAAGCGACAATGGCTTATTTTTCTTTATCGGAATTATTTTAGTGGCTTTCGTAGGAATAGTTGTTCTTATCTATTTATTGTCACTCAAATCAAAACAAAAGAAAGTAGAGCGAGAATGGAAACAAGAACTAGAAGAATTTAAACAGAACTCCAAGAAGATCGTTGTAAATCTTGAAAACGTTGAAGTGAAATCAAACTCTTGGACAGACAATGTTGTTGTTAGCGAATCTAAATATGGAGGCCTTGATCAAATGGCTGGTTATGGAAACTCAAATGTTACCAAAGTAAAAAGAAACTTAAACGCCATTGAGATTTCAATTCCTCTTGAAGGAGAAACAATAGATTATTTAGTTTTCGTAGAAAAAGACCCTACGACATTGGCCATGCAACTTGCAGTCCAAAAAGAAACTTACCTCTACATAAATCGGCAAAACAAGCGTGAAGTTTATCTAGACTTAGAATTTCTGGAATGAAAAGCCCGATCCACCCTAACAAGCCAAAACTTCAACCCCAAGCCACTGGTATTTTGAGTTGGAGTAGGGGAGATTGACAAGCAACATGTACACCAATCCTCCATCTTCTGACCAGTATAAAAAATAAAAAAGTAGCTTTTGATGAACTACTTTATTCGTTAGCGTATTCCTAATTTGGATTCAAATCCCAAAAATTATGAATAAAGTAAAGCTTTTAGTGAGCGCATTGTGCCTCACTGCATTTATCTCCTCTTGTAAAAAAGATAATCTCGAAAATCCAGGAACGAATGAAATTCCGGCTGCAGAACTAAATCTTGGCTCAGCAATAACGGCAGATTTTGCAGGTCAAATATTGGATCAAAACAAAACGCCTATTGAAGGAGCCTTGGTAGAAATATCAGGGCAAAAGACACTGACAGACGAAAATGGAATTTTTAGAATATCGGATGTTAGTACAAAGGAGAAACTTGCCTATTTAAAAGTTGAAAAAGACGGCTATTTTGTAGGTGGCCGTTCCGTGATTCCAAGGGCATCTGCCACCAATATGATAAAAGTGATATTGATTGAAAAAACGCTCTCCGCTTCAGTCTTTACTGGCTCTGAAATGTCGGTTAATCTTTCAACGGGTCCTTCAATTGATTTTAAAGGAGAGTTTGTAAATGCAAATGGTCTAAGGTATGAAGGAGAAGTGAATGTGTATGCTTACTATTTAGATCCTACCATAGAACAAACCTTCTTAGAAATGCCCGGCAACCTTTATGCTCAGAACGTCCAAAGCGAAGAGGGAATACTGACATCATTTGGTATGCTGGCCGTTGAACTAGAAGGCAGTAATGGTGAGTTGCTACAGATAGCTAATGGTTCATCTGCTACCCTCCATATGCCAGTTCCTGAAGAGATGGCTGCAGATGCTTCAAGTTCAATACCACTTTGGTTTTTTGATGAAGAAGCCGGTTATTGGATTGAAGAAGGAGAAGCTATATTACAGGATGGAGATTTTGTAGGAGAAGTGAAGCACTTTACCTTTTGGAATTATGATTATTTCAATGACATCACGACTTTAGAAGGCTACAGTATTTCTACAACGGGTGACACCATAGGTAATCAAAGCTTAAGTGTCACTGCAGGCTCTTTCTATTCAATTTCTCAAACAAATTCAGATGGTTATTATTGGACTTACATTCCTGCAAATACAGCTATTGAATTCAGTTTTATAGATGACTGTAATAACGAAATCCCCTTTTCAACAGCTGGTCCTTATTCAGCCGGCACCAACAATTATCACGATCTGCTTATTCCGGAGCAAGATCTCTCCTTATCAATCATAAAAGGAAGTGTAGTCAATTGTGACGGTAACCCAGTAACAAATGGTGAAATTATAGTCCAATCTGCTTTATACTCGGGCTTTATTCCAGTAACGAATGGGTCATTCACTTTGGCATTATTTAATTGTGACAACAATGGGACCTTCACTTTGTTTGCGTATGATTACGATTCTAACACCAACAGTGGTATACTGGAGTTTACTTTTTCAAATCCTTCAACTTTTGTGGGAACTATTGATGCATGTGATACAGGCGGCAACTTCTCAGAAATACTGTCTTATTCTATTGATGGAAACCCAGATCAAGAGTACACCTCAAATATCTATTGTCATCAGCTCCTTTCAGGTTCTACCCCGTACTTTAAGATCTTCCCTGAAGATGATACTAGTATAGTTATACAAGGTTGGACCTTTAATATCGGCACGCATGAATTTGTGTCTTCATCACCAGGCATGAACATTGAGATACTTCCAGATGGAATAGATTTAAACGAGCCTTACGATATCACAGTTGTGTTTAACAATTATGGCGGTCCGGGAGAGCTTGTGAGTTTAAATTTCACGGGACATTGGTCTGACCAGTCTGCTGTATTGCACACCATTTCGGGGTACTTAGTGGCCTCAAGGGATTCGTGATGTTAGTAGAATTAATCAAATAGGTTTTTCTAAAATTATAATTGAAGTAATCCTATAAATCAATTCTACGTATAAATACGGGATTTTGGGAGGCTAGTAAGGCGAACATCTATTTTTTAGTAATTTGGTTGGGTAAGGCTATTTTGCTTTTTGAATGTGTTGTCTTACCTAAAAATATATGAAGAGCAAATCGAAAGACATAAACGAACAAATTGAATTTGGTTTAGATTCAATTGATCCAGATCAGACGGTTGAAATAAGACTGAGAGATTTTATGATGATTTATAAGACTTTTGAAGAGTTTAATAGATTTTTTCATCAACCGTTGAATTATCCATCAATTGAAGACATTGAAGTTTATCTAGGGAACAAGGATTTTGGAGCTTATTCGGTAATTAGTAAGATTTACTATCAAATTCTGCCCCAATATTTACCAAAAGAAATTGAAGAAAGATTCGGAGAAGTGAATGATCCTTTTGATATATCCAAGTACCCATATTATTACAAGCAAAAGAATGATGCTAACATTGATGACGGTACATTGAATGTGTCTGACAGAAAATCATTTTCAACTTTTGCTCGTAGTCTGATGAGTGAATACCAAAAAGGTGGAGAAAACTGGGAGAATAAGCGAATTGATAATTTTATCAAAGGAATTAGCTCTTATGCAGAAGACATAGATGGGTATTATCAGAACATGAACTTTGAAACTTCTGCAGACACTCCAACATGGAGAATTTTTGCGCAAATCTTGAAAGGGGCAACGGCTTACGAATGAAATATTAAAACTAACTCTATCTCTTGGCAAATCACTTTGAGCCAGATAAATTCTTAGCTTTAGCCGAACGTTGGATGTTATGGCAACTATGCAAAATACTAGTTTAACAAAATCAGAAGTTGAAGTCTTTAGAATTGATGTTGAAGCAGAAGATTTAGAAGTAATATGAGTGATTTTAAAAAAGGAAACATTACAATAGAAGAAGGTTTTTGGACCATGTATTATTTTCTTCTAGAACACTACGAATTGTCAGAAGGAAATATAGACGTCAGTGATATTTTAAGTTTTTCACAACCCATCAGGCGATCTGATCCGAATCTTGTAATTCCAGCTGACAGTTCCATGATAGAGTATTGGCATGAAGCATTGGAAAAGCTGAAGGAAAGTGGATTACCTGGGTTCAAATTTGAATAGAATCTCCCACCCCCCAAAAAAAAACAGCCACTAGAAAACTAGCGGCTGCTGATTGATTAATTTTTGATTTCTAATTGGAGCCTTTCAGGAAAAACATCCGTTCCTTCTAATTCTAAGTTGGGGTGCAATGAAGACACCAATTCTGACAACTCATAAACATTGCGGTAATTATAACCGTATAAGTTGATGAAGGTAGGTATGTTCAAGGCCAAGGTCTTGTCTAAGGTAACAGCATCTTCCAACAATCCTAAATCAGACAAATCAGGCATCACCACTTTAGAAGCAAAGTTCTGTGCAAAAAGCGGTTCTTGTTTGAAGTTGTTGTTACAGTATATCAAGATTCTCGTATCCTGACTTGGAATCATCTCCGCTAAGTACTGCTGGGTAAAATCAGCAAAATTGATGTGAATGGCACCTTTGATGTGCATCTTGTCATACATTCTTTTTGATCGGGTATCTAAGATGATGGTATTCTCATCTTTGGCATACTCAGTGAAGGTGTTGAAATCAATCAAGCGATCTTTTCGGTGCTCTTTTGCTTCTTTGGCTACTTCTTCAAAGAAGTCAAAGTCAACATACGCTTTGGGGTAAGATTCTTTCACAGTGTCGTCTAAATTTAAGGAGGTGGGTGTAAATTCCATGGGGTGATTATCTGGTTGTCCGTTTCCGGTATTAAAGGCCAGTGCCGGACCCATAATGGCAATTGCCGCTACAATGGCTACGATTCTTTTGTTCTTGCTATTTTTCATATGATTTATTCTTTAATGTTAAATACTACATTGACCTCATATCTGAGGGTTTGCATGGCTACGCCATCTACGGTACTTTGTCCACCTTGATTAGAGCTGATCACACTATTACTCACTACTGATGAGCTGTTGTTGTAGCCCCAATAGTAATAAGGTGATGAGGTGTTGTGGTCAGTGTTTACTTCAGTAATCGTCACCACAGAACCCAATTCTTCTCCCAAGGCTTCAAGCATATAAGATGCTTTTTCTTTGGCTGCTTTAATGGCCTCAATCTTGACTTGTTTTCTGTACTCCTGAATTCTTCTGTTTGACTTGTCAGTTACGCGTACTTGCTCTACCCATGATTCTTTCAAATCTTCCATCAATTCAATTGAATTCACGGTAGAATCAATAGTGACCGTGTAGCGTTGAACGGTATGGTCATAATAGCGTGAATAGTACCACCACCAGTTGCGGTTATTGCTACTCTCAAATGAGACCTTGTCTTCATCAACTCCATTATCAGCTAAAATTTTCATGAAGGCTTTTTCTTTGTCTTGTCCGGATGGTGAGCGGAGCACAATAGAAAGTTGAATTTCATCTGGCTGAACAGCCATTTCTGCACTTCCGGTTACTTCAATGGTGCGCGGTTCAGGCGGATCTTCAGAGTAAACGGTGCAACTTGTTAAGGCTATTAGTCCTGCTATGGCAATAAATTTTAATCGGATCATATCAATTGTTTTATTCAAAGTTTTGACACAAACTAACAGGAGAATTCAGGAAAATTAAAGGGGGAATGAGGGAACAGGTCGTTTTGATTAGGCTAGAAAATGATTGGATGAGTTTAAGCGGTAAAAGCAGTCGTCAGCGCACCATAATTCGGAAATTGACCAAAAAAAAAGCACTATTTTTAACTATCCAATCCAAGTGAATTGAGATTTTGTAGACTACATATCCTTTGCCTGTTGGGGCTATTGCTCAGTGCAGCTTCCCTGACTTTTGGACAAGCTGGATCATCTAGTTCGTCTTACTCCGCCTTGGATGAACCCAAAAAACACATCCAATCACAATTGGCTTATGCTGAGCAAATTTTTGAGGATAGCATCTCCAAAGCTTTGCAGATTATTGAAGAGAACCTCACCCTGGCCATCCAAAATGATTATAAAGAAGAACAAGGCTTGGCTTATACCACCTTGGGTAACTTCAACAGTTTGCTGAACAATGATGCTTTAGCCATCACCAATTATAAAAAGTCGGCAGGTATTTATCAAAGCTTAAACCAGAAAACGAAGGTATATCCGCTCTATCTAAAAATTGCCCATTCGGCTGAGAAAGCCAATCAGTTGGGCACCTCAGAAGTCTATTTTGAAAAGGCCTTGCTCTTAGCCGCTCAGCAAAAGAAAGAACGAGACGAAATCATCATTCTGGTCAACTTGGGTGAAGTGCTCTTGCTTCGAGATCAAACCAAAAAAGCCCATTCTTACGTTCAAAGTGCACTCAACAAAAGCCAGCAAAAAGAGCAGGTAGATTTAGAAATCCGCTCTAAAATTACCCTGGGAAAAATCAAAAAAGCACAAGGTGAAACAGATGAAGCAAAAACCTTGTTTACAGATGCACAGCTACTGGCCGAAAAAAATCAATTGCAAGAGTTGGCCAATCTGGCTTATACCCAATTATCAGACCTTTATCTTTTTGAAAATGATTTGACCAACAACATTGCCGTCCAGCAACAAGCCATTGAATTCAACCAGACCAATGGTAATTCCAATTTTGTATTGACCAATACCACTAACTTGTCGCAGACCTATCTAGAACAAGGCAAAAGCTCAGAGGCCCTGAAGTTATTGAATGAGAACTATGAGTTGCTCGAAGAAGAACAAAATCCGATTACCAAAATCGACTTTATCAAAACCCTTTCGGATGCCTACAATCAAGAAGGGTTAGAAGATCTGGCCGCCAATGAAGCCAATAAATACCAAGCCCTGCTCGATTCTTTCACCGCCAACAAAATTGCCAAAGAACAACAACTGGCGCAGAAAAATGAGTTTTTAGCCAGTACCGAGAACAAGATGCTCCTCATGGAAAAAGACCGAGAGCTGAATGAAAAAATGATTCAGGTCTTGCAAAAAGAGCAGGAGCTCAACAATGACACCATCAAACGACAACGCCTCATTACAATAGGACTCATTATTGGAATCGGAATAATCGCCATTCTGGCCTTTCTTTTATTCAGAAACAGCAAGCAAAAACAAAAAGCCAATCAACTCTTGGTGCTCAAATCATTGAGAAGCCAAATGAATCCGCATTTCATTTTCAACTCTCTCAATTCGGTCAATAGCTTTATCTCAAAACAAGATGAAAAATCAGCCAATAAATACCTGGCCGAATTTTCAAAATTGATGCGCGAAGTGCTCGAATGTTCTGAGCAAGATTTTATTTCACTGTCTAAGGAAATTGAAATACTGAAACGGTACTTGAATTTGGAACATTTTAGATTCAACAGTCATTTTGATTACAGCTTTGAAGTCGATCCGGGCATCAAAGCAGAAGAATATCAGATTCCGCCCATGTTGTTGCAGCCTTTTATTGAAAATGCCATCTGGCATGGCTTGCGATACAAAGAAGCCAAGGGGCAATTAACCGTGAGTTTTGTGCAAAAGGAGGATTCGATTGAAGTCACCATAGCAGATAATGGAATAGGACGAGAGCAGTCTAAAAAAATGAAGACGCTCAACCAGCAAAAAATGAAATCAACGGGTATTTCGAATGCCCAAAACAGATTAGAAATCATCAACGAAGTCTTTCGAAAAAATCTGGAAATCACCATTCAAGATTTGGATGAAAAAACGAAAGAAGGAACCATAGTCACGCTTAACCTTTACTAGAAATGTTGAAAGCAATTATCATAGAAGATGAAGAAATAGGGAGGGAGACCTTACGAAATTATCTGCGCACCTATTGCCCAGATGTAGAGGTGTGTGGCGAAGCAGCCAATATTCATGAGGGCGAACAGTTGATCTTAAAAAGTGATCCGGATATTGTTTTTCTGGATATTGAAATGCCGTTTGGCAATGGCTTTGACTTACTTGAAAAACTCAAGGACATTAACTTTGAAGTGGTGTTTGTGACCGCCTACAGCAACTATGCGATTAAGGCCTTGAATCAGAGCGCGGCTTACTATATTCTCAAGCCTATTGATATTGATGAATTGGTGACAGCCGTGAATAAGATTAAAGCCAACAAAAAGACGAACTCGGCATTGCACAGCACCCAAATATTGGCCGATAACATTAAAACCATCAACAATCGGGAGCAGAAGATTGTGTTGCCGCAGCTAGATGGATTTGAAGTGGTGCAAATTAAGTCGATTGTCAGGGCAGAAGCAGATGACAACTACACCATTCTATTTCTCGATAATGGTCAAAAGTATACCCTTTCTAAAACACTCAAATATTACGAAGACCTGCTAACCGACTTTGGTTTCTTGCGTTCGCACAAATCGCACCTCATTAATTTGGAGCATGTAGTGAAGTACAAAAAAGGCAAAGTGGGCATGGCTAAAATGTCAGATGACAGTGTGGCCTTGGTATCCGCCAATGCAAAAAAAGCCTTGATGGATTACTTCACCAACAGCAAGTAAGTTGGGGGAGATGTTGGGGTACGCGTTTTAATTTTGGATTGGTTTTTGCGACTTTATTAATATGCTCAGAATCATTTTTCTTCAGTTAGTATTTTTCTATTCATGTAATTGCCTCTGTCAAATGAATGATTGTGAGGATATTTTTGATTTCTACAATGTGGATTCTGCTCTTTATACCAATTTAAATTCACCTTCATATTGTGAAGGAGTGATTGAGTCTTATAACAAATCAATCCCCACATTTTTAATTCCTGAATCGAGTATTTGCACTTATTGGGCAATCGAAAAAAATGGTATCAAAATCGTTGAAAATGATTTAGATATTGCTCCTCTTGAGTTCCATGAACGTACTTCTGGCTTCAACTATACAACCATACTGAGGGTAAAAAATGATTATAAGCTAGATTTTGATTCGCTTCAGACGGTTGACTCGACCTGGATAGAATTGGATGACTTTGAGTTCGCAGCAATGTTAATGGATTGTTTTGATTTTGTCAAAAATGAAGCCGGCAGAACGAGCGTATTTCTAAATGAGGCCAAAGTTTTAAAAACTGATTTCGATAATTTGCGCGGAACTGAGTTTACAAATAAAAGGACAAAAGAAAGATTTACGTACGAAGTAATGACCGCTGGAATTGAACTATCAGAAGTTGATTTGGAGAATGGTATAGTTTATCTAGAATTCCATTTTGAAAATTATAGAAATCCAAACAACGTATGTTTGCTTCGGTACACTGGATACACTGTTCCAATCAAGGTGAAAAAAGCTCCCTAACACAATAGGTAAGTTTAATGCCGGACACTCAACCCACGTATAAATACGGGATTTTGGTATCTCCCAAAGTCGAACTTCTATTTTTTAGTAATTTGGGAGGGGTAAAGCGGTGAGCTTTATGAACGTTGGTAACAATTAAAACATGAATCAAGCGACAGAATTTACATCTGAAAGAGAGTTTAAGAAGTTTGATTTAAATCATATTGAAAAAGGAACTCTATATAAAGAATTGAAGCTAGATACTCCTTTTGACATAAGTATTAAAGACTTCCTGAAATTAGAATGGATAATTTTATCATTTGGAAATTATTCGGATAATAAAGTCGCGTTAAAATTTTCCAAAACTACTAATGAACTTTTTATAGGTGATATGAATGATGGCGGGCATGTGCCTAAATGCAGGATCATTAAGGTACTAAGGAAAGACATTTATAATTCAAGTGAAAAATTGATTGAATGGACTAAAAATCGTTCATACAATATGTGGAGAGATTAAAATGTATCAAGTTTCATCAATAACTGTAAAAGAACTGGTTCTTTCCGAGTTGGGTCCAGAAGGTAAAGGTCTTCATTTTGTCTACAAGAAAAATTAAGATGCATACGTCTAGTGAAATTTAGATCCACCCTTTGAACCACGATCCTCACACCACAAAATATAATTCCTAATTTTAAGCAAAGCTTATTATAAACACAAGTTGACAAAAGAGGAATTCATAGCACAGCTGTCTCACTTTTCTGGAAAAGAAATTTACTGGGCGCAAGAAGATTTGGATTTCATGATTTGGGATTCAAGTGAAATTGCATATAAGAACAAGGTGTATGAAGTGGAGGAAAGTCTACCTGGTCACATTGCTTTTGGAACAAATGGAGGAGGTGAAATGCTGTGTGTAGAATTAAGTAGTGGCATCTGTTATGCGGTTCCATTCATTGGGCTTGCAATTGAAGATCGTATGATCGTTGCAAGATCCGTGAATCAATTGAAATCAATAATTTAATCGTTTCATGTTTAAGCTCCTACCTAACTCAAACTCATAAAAAACAAATGAAAAAGCTAACTCTCATTTTGAGCCTGATTGTTAATCTCACAGTTTTCTCACAGCAGACTAATATGCGAGCCGATCTGTTGATTCCGTTCAATGATAAGGGCTCATGGGGATGGTGCGATACTTTGGGCAATATTATTATCCAGCCCAACTTTTCAAGTACCGGGTTCTTTTACAAAGGTCGCGGACATTCAAATGAATCCTGGTACGCTACTGTTTATTGTAAAGGAGCAAAGAATGAGTTCGTATTCAATGAGGGCTTGTTGATTCCAAAAAAGTATGCTCAGGTAAAAAACATTACCTACTTAAATGAAACAGGTAAAAAAAATAGAGCCTTGTATGTGGTTCAAGATAAGAAAGCACGACTCGGCATTTATCATACCCAATCTCAAAACTTTGCATTAAAATGCAGTTATGACAGTATTTATGTCCCTAGGTGGAATGCAAAACGCATTTACTTGAAAAAGGAAAATGACGAGTTCTTTTCAGAATTTAACCCTGCTTTATCTACAATGAAAAGTACTGATATCGTTGAAATCTCAAACTGGACTCAATATGTTCGAAATTCAATGGATTACCTTGTACTATTCAAACACACAGATGGTAGTTGGACAAGGTTAAAAGGTGATACCCATATGGTTGAAACTTTTGAAAAAGGAGAATGGGAGAAGGATGCCACAATTTATTTAGCTGATGTGTCTTCAGTTCCTGAAAACAATAATGTTTCAGATGGTTCAAAACCAAAAGAAGCTTTACCAGATAAAATTTTGTACGTAAAAGATTTTTCTAGGTACCCTAAGATTTACAAAAAGTATGGCTTCAAAAAACTCATCATTTCTAGAAAAAATGGTCGGGTAGGTATGGCGACTGAGAAAGACAGTATTGTCATTCCGTATAACTATGATGACATTGCTTTCAGTGATTACAATGCGACTTATGTAAAGCTTATTCAGGATGGTAAAGAAGGAGTGAAGTTAATTTTTTCAAGCTACCCAATAATTGAGGCCAAGTATGATAAAATAAAGAACTTTGACTCTCCTCATAATATCACTGTAAATGACCATTGGTCGTTCATGGTTTTTAAGGTTCAGTTAGGTGAACAAGATGGATATGTAGGCGAGAATGGCGTAGAGTATTTTCAGTTTAAAGAGTAATTGAATGAGATCCTAAAGTGGTCAAAAAGTTACAGTGCTGATGGCTTTCTGAGTTGTTAGCCAAACCAAATGTTGTAGTGCTTTGACAAAAATTTTAAATAAAATAGTAGACCTGAAGCATTGGCAGATATTTCTGTTGATTGTTGTTCCTTTGATGTTGCCGCCCATTCATCCTATTGTTAATAAGGTGCTGAGCATTTTTAGTTTTCTTTTTATGCTCATTTGGTTTTACGCAATTGTTCAAGTTCTGAACGATAAAATCTTAAAAGAAAAGTACCCGAAATCAGGGTATTTTAAATACTCGATTTTATTAATGAGTTTAATCCTTGTCAGTCTCGCATTTACTCCAGAAGGAGGCATTCACATTACCAATTCAAATTATAAAGAGTTTGGAATCTGGCTATGGCCAATAGTAGTTTTAATCATTTATTGCATGTGGCAATTCCTCTATTTTTTTTACTGTTGTTCAAAAGTAATTTCCTCAGCGCACATGCAGGTTTACGACACAAAAGAAAGTATTTCGCTGAATTATTTTTTCGCATTCTGGTTCTACATAATTGGAATTTGGTACGTCCAGCCCAAAATTCACGAGTTACTAGATGCGCAAAAGGCCCAACGAAATGCCCCTCCACGAACTGATTTTTATGGGAACATGGGAGAGCCAACCACGGCAGAAGAGTATAAACGTAAGTATGGAGTTTATCCGCCAAACTATGATGCAAATGGCAATCGAATAAAAGATTAACCTAACCCACGAACCTCTGCCGCTTTGTCATGAAAAATATAATGGCAAGGTATTCGTCCATAACAATTCATGAGTAAAAAGCGCGTATCATTAGCATGGGCATTTAAAGAGTTTATCTGGCCCAGAAAATATATCATTTTATTGGGTCTCGTCTTGATCGTCATCCGTAGTTCGGCAGGCTTGGTTTTACCTTATTCGAGTAAAATCTTATTAGATGAAATTGTCCCTAACAAAGACATGCAAACCCTGACCTATCTGATTATTGCAGTGGTTGCGGCCATTCTCATTCAAGCCATTATTTCATTCTCACTGGTGCGGCTGTTGAGTTTAGAAGCGCAGCGCTTAATTGCCATCATGCGTGCCCAAGTACAACAGAAATTATTGAAGCTGCCCATCAACTTTTTTGATGATAACAAATCAGGCGCATTGGTGTCACGTGTCATGACAGATGTTGAAGGAGTGAGAAATCTAATCGGTACCGGTTTGGTGCAGTTAATTGGCGGAACCATCACCGCTATTTTCTCTCTGATCATCTTGATCAATATGAATGCGAAAATGACGCTATTTGTCTTGGTTCCGGTCACCATATTCGCTTTCGTGGCCTTTAAAACCTTTGGCTACATCCGCCCTATATTTCGTAAAAGAGGCAAAATCAGTGCTGAGGTAAAAGGAAGGCTGACTGAGAGTATGAATGGGGTTCGAGTCATTAAAGGATTCAATGCCGAAGAGCAAGAAAATAAAATTTTTGAAGAAGGAGTAGATCGCATTTTTCAGAATGTCAAAAAGAGTTTGACGGCTACTGCATTGATGACCAGTTCATCTACTTTTTTAATTGGATTAGCAACCACTGGTATCATGGGTATCGGAGGTTACTTCATGATGGGCGGATCTATGACTACAGGTGAGTTTTTGTCCTTTACCTTGTTTTTAGGATTCATGATTGCACCCATTGTTCAAATGGGAAATATCGGAAGCCAATTGACTGAAGCCTTGGCGGGATTAGACAGAACCCAAGAGTTGATGGAGATGGATGAAGAAGATGATCCTACGCAACGCACCAAGCATTTAGACACCTTGAAAGGCGACATTCTATTTGATGATGTGCACTTTGAGTATGAAGAAGACAAAGAGGTGTTGCACGGCATTTCGTTTTCGGCTCCTCCGGGTTCGGTAACCGCCTTGGTCGGATCTTCAGGTTCAGGTAAAACGACCATTGCCAGTTTAGCGGCTTCATTTTTAACGCCCAAAGCAGGAACCGTAAGTGTAGATGGAATAGATTTGTCTACCATTAACCTCAGTTCATACCGACAGTTTTTAGGCGTGGTGTTGCAAGATGACTTTTTGTATGAGGGCACGATTCGGGAAAACATCTTGTACCCAAGACCAGATGCTACTGAAGAAGAGTTGATGGCAGCCGTGAAAGGCGCTTATGTCCATGAATTTGCAGATAAGTTTGAAGACGGATTAGAAACAGTAATTGGAGAAAGAGGCGTGAAGTTGTCGGGAGGTCAACGCCAACGCATCTCTATAGCACGTGCTATGTTGGCTGATCCAACAGTGATTATTTTGGATGAAGCAACTTCAAATCTCGACAATGAAAGTGAAGCCTATATTCAAAAGAGTTTGAATGAGTTGATGGATAATCGTACCACTTTTGTCATTGCCCACAGACTGAGCACCATTCAAAAAGCTGATCAGATTTTAGTCATTGAAGACGGCAAAATCGCCGAGCAAGGCAAACACCAAGAGCTGCTAGATTTAAAAGGACGCTACTACGATTTGTATACCTACCAGAGTAGGATTTGATGGTAGTATAAAAACATGGTCTGTTTAATGACGGAGAGTGAGGGTCAGCAATTAATCCCTATCTTTAGCTCAAACCCATAAGCAGATCAAAATGAAAAAGTACGCATCCATTTTAGGACTTCTTGTAATACTGGCATCATGCTCGGTAAGTAAAAATGCATCAAAAGATGTGAAACATGAATTGCGTGACAACGGCACCTTTCTAATCACAGAAATATCAACCGATAAAACGTATGGATTATCTCCGAAAAATCCAGTGGAGGTAGGCGGAGTAGATAAGAATGTAGGTCCCTTAAATGAAAGAAGATACCTCAATGCGCTGGCAGGTCCAAACGGAGAAACAGTCTCTTATTACCGTGCTGGTAGTTGTTGCGCAATTCCAAGTGAAAAAGCGATTTTTGGAGATAAAGTGCTCCTGGATAATTACAGAGTGACTTGGGAAGGTTCAAAAGACACCGTTTCCATTTACATCAACATGTACGATTCAGGCAAATTGCAAATTCCGGTTGGTTTTACAGCGAAGAAATAAATTTGATCAAAACACCCTAATCGTGGAATTCATACCCCTTCCTGAACTTTCAAAAGAGGATAAAGAAACAATTCTCAAACTTTGGAATGAAGAGTATCCGGCATCTTTGTCTTATACCTATTCCGAATTTGAGACCTATCTCGAAGCATTAACAGACCAGTTTCATGTAGTCGTGAAAAGCGAGAATCAAACCATTGAAGCCTGGTACTTTGACTTTATTCGTGAAGGTGAAAGGTGGTTTGCAATCATTGTTGGTTCTAGACTTCAAGGAAAAGGACTTGGATCTAAATTGCTTGATTTGGCAAAAGAAAAAAGAGCTGAATTGAATGGATGGGTAATGGATAAAGAAGCTGTTCAAAAGAACAACGGAGAACTATACAAATCACCTTTGCGTTTTTACTTGAAAAATGGATTTGACCACCATGAAAATGAACGACTCGAGAATAAAAAAATGTCTGCCGTAAAAATTAAATGGATGAGAACACCAAATTAAAAAGACGGACCAAATTCAATGACCAAGTTTAAATCACGCATACAACCAACTTTTAAGTTCTTCTATATTGGAGCCGTTATAATCACTGTTGGGATTTGTGCATTCTCAGTAAATATTCTAGGTGCCATATTATTGATAGTTTTTGGAATTTTCTTGTTGATGTCGCTGAGTAGCGTGGTCGTAGATGTGGATGCTAGTCGAATTAAAACATTTTACTTATTTCTATTCTTCAAAGTTGGCAGGTGGCAATCCCTTAAGAAGTTCACGCATTTGGTGATTGGACCAAATAGCAGTAGCCAGATGATTGGGCGAACGAGTACAAAATTTAGAACTGATTCATATTCTGTTTCTATATTGAGCCAAGAAAATAAACTATTCGAATTAGCTGAATTCACCGATATAGAGAAGGCCCAAAAGTTTTTGAAAGAAGCATCAAATCAAATTGGTCTTCCTATCATTGATAAGATTGAAATTATGAAACAAAGAGCAAAGTCTGAACGCGCTAAGCGCAGGTGAAATGTAGAAATACCCCTGAAGTGGCAATCAACTATGACTCGAGTTTCGTGAATTGAATGATAAACACAACATTACTTAAATTATGAACGCAAATAGAATTACTGCCTTGATCTTGTTCTTCTTTAGCTTTGGAGCTATGCAAGAAACATACAGAATATTGACTTCAGATGCGCCAGACATTGCAAAGAATAGGGCGTCTTTATTGCCAATGGCAATTGTATTGACAATGGTAATTCTCTTTTTTGCCTTCAGATTTTGGAGAAAAAGCATGAAATAATTGATTAATACTTAACCCAATCCAACCATGTCAATTTTAAAGTGGATTAGACAAATTATTGGTGATGACGATTCAAGCTCAACTGAAACCGAGCACGACAGTCTTCAGACACAAGAAATCTTCCATAAATGGATCATTATCAATGAAGGAGGTTTTCAAATCGTGAGTGAGGATGAGGTAGAAATCAAAAAGTATTGGAATGATATTGAAGATGTTGAATTGAGAGCAGATCATGTTATTCTGAAAGTGAAAGGTCACCCAGATATCAATATTCCAAACACTTATTTTGAATGGTACAATTTTATACAACAAGTTCCGCCTGGTTTTCAAAGTTTCGATTACCAAGGAGTTCAAGATATTATGGCGCAATTAACACCATGTTTTGTGTGCGGTTTGATTTCTGTAAATCACACAAGGTGCTTCAATTGTGGATTTGATTCTTGGGAACCAATGAACTATAATTTACCACCTAGAGAAGAGTATTATCGAGAAGCTCAACTCCACTATTTTGAGCCATTTGAGGGTGAACCCCTGAACCTTTCTAATGCTGCGAAATCTGGGTTTAAAACTGATCCTAAATGGACCTGTCTGGTTTCCCCAGAGGATTTTGGAAATTGATTTTTTTGGATGTTCGGTTAAGTAAATGCGCATGCTCATCATAGAATAAAGTCTTTTGCTAAACATTGGAACCTTTTTTGCTAGTTAAATAGAAAATTCAATTTTCGGATGTCTAGAAGAATTATAATTATTTGTGGTTTGATAATTTTGGTTGGTTATACCATATTGGGGCTATTACTGCCTGATAGTTGGCAACAAACGTATTCATCAGAGAATTTTGATTTGCGCACGGTAAATGGCTTACCTAAACTTGATGATTCTTATCAGTTAGATACTTTTAGTGTTAATGAAGAAGGAGTGATTGTTGAATCTTGGAAGCTTATTTCGGGAGAGGAGCCCAGCCAACCCTTTCATTACAGAAAGATTTTCTATTATTCAAGCAGTTTTTGGTTGTGGGAAAATGAGTTTTTAGGAGAGTTCAACGATTACAGAATTCCGATTTCTGATGAGAAAGAAATGTTGTTGAAATCGTTTTATGATTCTGAAAATGATTCAATTGAATATTCATATAATTTATCTTATACTGATTTCGGGATTGAACAAAAAAGAATGAGAGATATTGTATCAGCAGCACAGGCTATTGAACTAAATGAATACCTGTGCGGAACTACCTTGCTTGAACCTGAAATGCTAGAGATTAATTATATTACACGAACTGAATTTGAAAGTATAATTAACCATTGGGACCATATTTTATCAGAATGAATTTAACTTTCCAAGCAAACCGTTTTGAATTCTTGTTTCATAGATTTCCTAGATATTTTCCTCTTTTAATTTTCTTGCTTTGTGCTGGCATGATTAACGCCCAAGAAACTGGCTTGGGCGAGCCGCATAATTCCAAGTTTAAAGATTATAAAGAGGGAAATTTTGAGGGAACCGTCAATGGAGTGCTTAGTGTTAAAAAAGAGGATGGTTCAGCCGTGATAATCGATTTTCAAGGAAGTAAAGCTCAACTTGATATTATCCATGATCCTGAAGAAATGTATGATGTGAGCACAAAAAAGTTTACAGGATTTTCGACAAGTGGTAAAACGAAAATTGTATATCAGTTTTATCAAGGCGCAAATGAGTTTTCAATTGTTCTCTCAAATCAAATTTTTTCAGTTGGAGTGATGGATGGAGCTCATGATTTGGTTGTTCTTGGACTTTCTTACAATTACTTCCAAGAAAAAGGGATGGAGTACCTTTCGCTGTATTTTGAAAAAAACATTCAATTGTCCGGTAAGGGAAAGAGTAAAGTAACCATTGAAAAAGGTTCAGCATTAGTTTTTGCCATTAAAGGATGAGTTTTGTTTGAATGCAAATTCATGCTTTGTAACACATTACTCAATTGACTAATAGCAAACTAAATAGTATATACTCATTTCTTAAAAAAAGTTAAGTCTGTAACTTTCAGGCATATCCAATTGTCCTACCTACACACGGCAAAAATTTGATGCATCAGAATTGTCGGCCAATTTTTTAACACGTAAAACAAATAGTATGAAGAAGCAATTATTCTTTGCCCTTATTGGTCTCGCATTTCTAACCCTTTCTTGTGACAAACACCGTTCACATTACGGAACCTATGATTCAACTGAAACACGTTCTTATGATGGTGTGATGATGGCGTCAGATGTCGACCTTTCTGATCAAAACTACCTCATTAAGGCGGTAGCTGAAAATGAAAACAGTATTCTCTTAGAGAATATCTACGAGCACGGCACTGCCATTTCAACGGCCATTGATGGCTCAGCTTTAACCATCAACAAGCAATCTTTAGATGGCTTTCTTGAAATTGAAGGAAACGGTACCATTGGTGACGGCGTCATCACGCTCAACTATAATGTCATTACACCTGACGGCAATGTGGTGTGCAACCTCAATGCAGGTAAGGTAGAATAAATCTAGAAGTCCATAAAAAAGGGCACAGTGAATTCACTGTGCCCTTTTTTTAATGTCGTAATGACCTTAAGCCTTTACCAATAGTTTTCTCAAACTTACTTTCTCATCAATAATGCGGTGCAAGTCAGAAATCGCAACACGCTCTTGCTCCATAGTATCTCTATCTCTTATCGTTACCGTGTCATCTTCTAAAGTTTGGTGGTCAACCGTCACTGAGTAAGGTGTTCCAATCGCATCTTGTCTTCTGTAACGTTTTCCGATAGAATCTTTTTCATCATACTGACAGTTGAAATCTACTTTTAATCCGTCAATAATGGCTCTGGCTTTATCAGGTAAACCATCTTTCTTAGTTAACGGCATTACTGCTACTTTGTATGGTGCTAATGCCGGCGGAATCGATAAGACAGTTCTTTCTGAACCATCTTCTAATTGTTCTTTGTTGTAAGATTTTGACAATACAGCTAAGAACATTCTATCTAATCCAATTGAAGTTTCTACAACATATGGAACGTAAGACTCATTAATTTCTGGGTCAAAGTATCTCAGCTTTTTTCCTGAGAACTCTTCGTGCTGTTTCAAATCGAAATCAGTACGTGAGTGAATTCCTTCTAATTCTTTGAATCCCATTGGGAAATCAAATTCAATATCTGCAGCTGCATTAGCGTAATGCGCTAGTTTAATATGGTCATGAAAGCGGTAAGCCCCTTCATCAAATCCTAGAGCTTTGTGCCAGTTCATTCTGAATGCTTTCCAATGCTCATACCATTTCATTTCTTCTCCCGGACGCACAAAAAATTGCATTTCCATTTGTTCAAACTCACGCATTCTGAAAATAAATTGTCGGGCTACAATCTCATTTCTAAACGCTTTACCAATCTGAGCAATTCCAAACGGAATCTTCATACGTCCAGATTTTTGTACGTTCAAATAATTTACAAAAATCCCCTGCGCCGTTTCTGGTCGTAAATAGATTTTGGCAGATTCTCCTGAAACAGATCCCAACTCAGTTGAGAACATCAAGTTAAACTGCTTCACGTCCGTCCAGTTTTTTGATCCCGAAAGCGGACAAGCGATTCCAAGCTCTTCAATCAATGCTTTTAAGTCATCTAGCTTTTCATTCTCCAAAGCATCACGCATACGATCTTCAATACTTTTGATCTCACCTTCTCTACGCAACACATTCGGATTTGTCTTTCTGAACTTTTCTTCATTGAAGTCATCACCAAAGCGCTTCAACCCTTTGGCAACTTCTTTATCAATTTTTGCTCTAATTTTTTCAATATGCTCTTCAATCAACACATCTGCGCGGTAGCGCTTTTTAGAGTCTTTGTTATCAATCAATGGATCATTGAAAGCGTCAACGTGGCCAGATGCTTTCCAAGTAGTTGGCTCCATGAAAATAGCGGCATCTAATCCAACAATGTTTTCATGCATGTGCACCATGGCTTTCCACCAATAATTTTTGATGTTGTTTTTTAATTCGGCACCTAATTGTCCATAATCATAAGTCGCCGAAAGTCCGTCATAAATTTCTGATGAAGGAAAAACGAATCCATACTCTTTTGCATGTCCAATGATGTCTTTTAGCTTGTCTTCTTGTGCTGCCATGAATTAAAAAATTTGCTTGCAAATATACAGGTTTTAATGGTTGTGAAATACAATGGTAAAATCATTTTACTGGCTTCTTAAACTGTAAATAAAAATTGAAAGACCTGCTGAGATTAGTTCTATGAATGAGAAGTTTTCGAATTCATATTCATAGTTAGGCAAAGATGTGTTTTAGCGAACTTGTGGTAAGCTGTGCTTTGGTACCTTTTTTGATGCAAGATGTTCGTATGATCGCAAAAATGAAAACATCAATAGGTGCTTTAATCTTATTGTCCATGTGTGCTTGTGGCGTTTCGGTTAATTTAGAGTTATCAAACCAACAGCAGACTGACACTCAAGATGAGGCCGCTTTATATCAAGATTTTGAGTACAATCCGCTGACAATGACTTGGGTTTTAATCTCAACGGGTAAACAATGTGCACCACCAGTTTATAGTGATTTAAACGCTGCAATAGTTGCGCTGAAAAGTGATTTAGGTATCTCAGCTTTGTATCAACGAATGTTCGGAAGCTTTGCGACTTCTGTGTGTGGAAACAATTCAGGTAAATATTATGGTGCTGTAGTTTACCAACAAGAAGTATATAAATTGTACCAATCTGGATGGCTAACATTTTCAGAAGAAGAAATGGATAGTCTCGGCATCTATCCAATTAATTAGATCGTACAGTCTTGGATTACAATTCCTTGTAAAAGTATAGATTTATTTTCCCTCGGAGATTGCTCCCGCTTTTTCAAATTAGTTTTTCATGACAGTTAATGGTGGTTTATGAGCTACTTCTAACTCGTTTTGTTCTAGCTTTTCGCATTCAAGACATCTCACGCTCTTCACTTTTTGTCAAGGGACATTTTTTTGAGATAAAATCTAAAAATCATCCTTTTGGATGACAAGGAAAGGTTGATAAACAGGGACTTTTGGGGAAACAAAATTTAATTTTATGAAAAAGATTTTTTTAACGTTACCCGTAGTAGCCATCCTATTTTCTTGTGGAGGTGCTTCTGCAGAAAATGAAAACGAAGAAACCTCAATAGAGCAAACTTCATATGCTCCAGAGAATGAGCCTGAAGAGGGAAGTAACCGCGCCTTATTAATGGGCGAATGGTCGAGTAAGGATGGAAATTTGAATCTGACGGCATCCAAAACACATTTTACGCTATCAGACTCTACTCAAACCTTATTTGATTCTGACTATCAGTTGTCATACAGTGGTGAAAATACTGACTTGACCGATCAAATTGACCACGGTCATAATATTCACTTGTTGGATGAGAACAAGGTGTTGCAAATCAACATTCTAACAGAAACTAATTTATCATTCAATGTAGAAGGAGACCTCCAAGCCTACCGTTTGGAGAAATAAGAACTTGAATTAACCCTTGATTACAGCGCAAAGGCTGATAAAGAAATTTGTCAGCCTTATTTTTGAAAATCATCCTTTTGGATGACAAGGAAGGGCTGATAAACAGGGACTTTTGGAGAAACAAAATTTAATTTTATGAAAAATAAGAACAACCTAATGATCTTCGCTTTTGCCCTTACATTGCCGTTAGTCGCATGTAAAAAAGAAGATGACAATCAAAACAACAATGAAGGGCCAGTTTATTCTGAAACCACGCCTTCATTCAGTGCAAATTCTAATTTAAATGCAACAGGAAACACCCACTATTTTCCGTACGTTTTTGCCTCAACTTCTGACCCAATGGTGTTGTGGTCAGAGAAAGACGGGACAGATACAAAAGTGAGAGGTGTTAAATTATCAGGAACAGCTGCTAGCGGATCAACCATTGATGCTTTAACAGATTTGGGGATTCAAAATTCTGGTGAAAGTACCAACCATGCCATTGCGTTTGATGAAAGCACTTCAAAATACCTGGCGGTAGTCATGCATAATGAAACAAGTGATTTCGGAATGCGTGCTAAGTTGTTTACTTCAACTGATCAATCAGAAGTGTTGTTTGATGTTGAAGGACCATATCAATATGCGCCCACCGCAAACAGACCAGCAATCGCATCTAACAATAATGGTATTTTCGGATTGGTTTACCATACCAATTCAGGATTTTACAGTGATTCAAAAATTGCATTCAAAACAATCAACGCATCTACAGGAGAAGTGTCACCCGCAGCTGCTTCTGAATCTATTACCGGAATCGAAATTAGTGGGGTGCAATGTCAATTCCCTGATATCGCATGGAATGCTTCAGCTAACGTGTTTGGAATTGTTTACCATACCGGCGTGACCTCTTCATCAAAAGTGATGTTTACCTCAGTTGATGTAAACGGCAATGTCGTTACGGCCCCAACAGCGATTTACTCCAACGCAACCACAGGTCAATTCCCTAAAATCAAAGAAGATGGGAGCGGATTTGCAGTGATGTGGCAAGAATTTGGAGCGGTTAAATTTGGAGAAGATACTGAGTTGACTGGGGTTCCGCACATCATGTTCAAGCGAATCACAGCCACAGGTGGAGATGTTGCCGTAACTGGAGATGCGAACATTGTAGATACAGAAAAGAATACAGTGATCATGTCTAATCCTTACCTGGCTGAAGCATATATTCACTTTGATTTAGTGGTGAAAACTGCTGGTTCAGAATACGGTTTGGTTTGGGCAACGCAAAATGCACCTTACCAAATTCAATTTGCGAAAGCATTGTATTCAGGTAATGAAGTAACAACAACAGCGCCGGTTGATTTGAGCGTTTCAACAGAACAATCAGATAAACCAACCATAGATTTTGCAGCTGGTCAATATGTAATAACCTATGTAGGACATAACGGCAGCAAAAGTGAGACGCGAATAGTTGCGGGTAACTAATTCAAGTCTATTTTTCATAAAAGGAGGCGATTCATATTTGACTCGCCTCTTTTTTTCGGCATAATTTTTTCTATCTTTGACACAACTAATGAATAACACATTATCATATAATGCATATTATTGGACAATTCCTACGGATGGTCTGGGCGTTCTATGATGTGATATCAAATAATTAAATCGTAAATCCTGACCATATCGTCAGGATTTTTTTTGTGCCTATGAAAACAAAAGAAAGACAATTGATGGACAACTATACCCAAGAAGATTTTGAGGTGTGGAGATTGCTTTTTGAACGTCAAAAAGAGAACTTGAAGCAAAAGGGCGCTCAAGCATATATGAATGCGTTAGAAGAGATGAGCGAAGTGCTAAACCGTTCTGTTTTACCAGACTTTAGAGCTATCAACGCCTATTTCAATGACCAAACAGCTTGGCAAATTGAAGTGGTTCCAGGTTTGATTCCGGTTGAAGACTTTTTTGACCTATTGGCGCAAAAGAAATTTTGCTCCTCTACTTGGTTGCGTTCCATGAATAGCTTAGATTACCTAGAAGAACCTGATATGTTTCACGACATCTTTGGGCATATTCCGCTTTTGAGTAATGAAGTGTTTTCGGCTTTTGCACATGAATTTGGGGTGATCGGAAAACGATTTGCAGGTAACCAACAAGCAGTAGTGATGTTGCAACGCCTGTACTGGTTTACCATTGAGTTTGGTGTAATCTTAGAAGAGCAAATTAAATCTTACGGAGCCGGAATCATGTCTTCTTTTGGGGAGACGAACCGAATAGCTAACCGAGAATGTACCTTTTTAGATTTTGACATTGAGCAAGTATTGCGAAAGGAGTTTCGTACAGATGTCATGCAAGAAGAGTACTTTGTGATTGACAGCTTTGAAATGTTGTATAATTCGTTGGATGAAGCCGTGAAGATTATTGAAAAACAAGCATAAGATGAGTTGGAAACTGAAAGATGATAGGTGGTGCAAGACATATGAGTTGCGCAGTTTTGATGAGGTAATTGAATTATTGAATCAACTAAAAGAAGACGCGAAAGAGTTGAATCACCATCCTGATTTCAAAGTGCATGACTACAAATATGTCAGCTTTGAATTGTTCACTCATGATGAAAATCAAGTAACAAAAAAGGATTATAAGTTGGCTGAGAGGATTGATGAGTTGGTTCAACTAATTAAAAGTTAGCTGTTTGTATTTGGTGAATGAATCACTCAACAGATAGCTGATTTCGCTCTAATTTTGAGATATGTCTGAGGATAGAAGGAGCTTTTTGAAAAAAGCATCCCTAGTTGGGGTGGCGGGATTGATTCATCAGTCTGGATTTGGCCAGTTGGTGAATGATCCTGAAGAGATGGCATACGTCATTGAAAACGGGAGTGTTTTTATTGACCGCACTTTCAAATCGGTGACGGTGGGTATCACGCAAGATGGACGTTTCAAAGTGAGTGACGGTCCGCTCAAAGGTCAAGTCTACATTGATGCTACGGACAAAATTGTCTCTCCCGGATTCATAGATATCTTGGCTGATAATTCATCCAACCCTGAGAGTACCTATGAGATTTTTGAGCAATACAAAGTTTCAGACGGGGTAACCACTGCCTTACAATTGCACGGAGGACATCACAAAGCGGCATCCTATTACCGGTCTTTTTCAAAGAAAAGTCATTATATCAATTGGGGTGTATCTACCAAAGTGATGAACATCCGCAGAAATCAAAAATCGATTGATTCACGCTTAAAAACCATTGAGAAAAACTTGGCCTACGGAGCGCTCGCCATATCCCACAGTATCGAGTACCAACCAACTCCTTATTCTGAATTATTAGAGTATGGTAAATTGGCCTATAAATACCAACGCCCACTCTTTTTACACTTACGCTATTCTTCTAAAAATAAAGAGTTAGAAGGTGTGAGAGAAGCCATCCGATTAGCAAAAGACACTTCTTGTGCCATCCACATTGATCACCTCAATTCAACAGGCGGAACCTTTAATATGGAAGCGGCACTTGATCTCATTAGAAATGCCCGTAGTCAAGGATTGAAAATCACCACCTGCGTCTATCCCTATTCCTACTGGGCAACTTACTTGCACTCTAAAAGATTTGGTCCGGGCTGGAAAGAGCGATATGGCTTGACTTATTCAGATTTAACTGTGGTGGGTTCGGGTGAACGCTTATCGCAAGCTCGGTTTAATGAGTTGCGTCAAAAATCAGGGGTGCTGGTTGCAGTTCCTGAAGGTACTCAGCCGCTTTCAACAACTTCAGATTTAGCCATTAAAGAAGATTTTTGTTTGATAGGTAGTGATGGCGGAATCGAGCGAGCAGCAAGAGCAAATAATCATCCAAGAGGAGCAGGTTGCTTTGCGAAAGCCATCAGACATTTTCAAGATGTTGGTATTCCGCTTGAAGATATTTTGTACAAAATTACAGAGGCACCCACCAAATTATTGCGCCCAGCCATGATGCGAAGAGGGAAAATAAAAGATGGATTTTTGGCTGATCTGGTGATCTTTGATAAAGATAAAATTCAAGATAAAGCCTCAGTCGCAAATCCGAATCAATTCTCACAAGGCATTGATTATGTTTTTGTTAATGGCGAAATTGCCTGTAAAAACCAACATCTTAAGTTTAAAAACGGCCGCCAAATCAAAATTCAAGCGGCCCGAGTAGAGTAGCATTTTTTATCCGCGCTAAAGCCTTTCTAGTACCACATTATTAACTATTTTAGCAGCTAGATGAATTTATTCGAACACATAGGGAGATATTTCGTGATGTTAAAATCCGTCTTTGCTAAACCTGAGAAAGGAAAGGTTTTTAGAAAGATGTTATTTGGCGAGATTGATGCTATTGTGATCAGTTCGATTCCCTTAGTTGCCTTTTTATCCGTATTTATGGGAGGTGTAATTTCCCTTCAAACTGCAGCCAACATGGAGTCACCGCTTTTACCTGATTATACCATTGGGTACATCACACGTTCATCTACTATTCTAGAATTTTCACCTACCATTATTTCACTCATTCTAGCAGGAAAAGTAGGTTCAAATATTGCTTCAGAAATCGGTACAATGCGTGTTACCGAGCAAATTGACGCCTTAGAGATTATGGGAGTCAACTCAATAGGTTATTTGATGCTTCCAAAAATATTAGCCATGACCTTTTTCTTGCCGTTTGTAACGGTAATCTCAATGGTGCTTGGCTTGATAGGTGGTTGGATTGCAGGTGTGCAGTCAGGATTATATTCTACAGAAACTTACTTGCTGGGAATACGATATGCCTGGTATACGGAGCAAGGAAATTTGTTTTACTCTTTGGGTAAAACAGTTGTTTTTGGATTTTTGATCACTTCGATTGCTGCTTACTATGGCTACTACACTAAGGGTGGTTCATTAGAAGTAGGTAGGTCTTCAACTAAGGCAGTGGTTGCAGCATCTGTGGCTATATTGATTGCCAATTATGTTATCACTCAAATTGTACTCGTGTAATGATAGTTGTTGATGGCATAAATAAATCGTTCGGAGATACGCAGATCTTATTTGACGTTTCAGCCACTTTTACTGAAGGTCAAGTCAACTTGATTATCGGAGCATCTGGTCAGGGAAAATCGGTTTTGACAAAATGCATAGTTGGTTTACATGAGGTAGATGAAGGAGCCGTGTTGTATGATGGTCGTGACTTCTCAGCCATGAACCGAAAACAAAGAATTGAGGTCAGAAAAGAGATTGGAATGCTTTTTCAAGGTTCTGCATTGTTTGATTCAATGACAGTTGAAGAAAACGTCATTTTCCCTTTGAAAATGTTCACAGATATGACAGAAGAAGAAATGCGCGATCGTGCAAATTTCTGTCTCAAAAGGGTGGATATCATCAACAAAAATGACCTGTTTCCGGCAGAAACTTCAGGGGGGATGCAAAAACGTATCGCCATTGCAAGAGCCATTGCCATGAATCCTAAATATTTGTTTTGTGATGAACCAAACTCAGGGTTAGATCCAAAAACATCTATTGTCATTGATAACTTGATCAAAGAAATTACGTACGAGTATAATATCACTACCGTGGTGATAACCCATGATATGAACTCGGTGATGGAGATAGGAGACCACATCATTTTTATCAATCAAGGAAGAAAATGGTGGCAAGGAGATAACAAGGAGATTATCAAAACAGACAATAAAGAAGTGGTAGATTTCGTGTATGCTTCTAAGTTTATGCAGAATCTAAGAGAAAAATTGATTAACAGTTAAAAACCCAGATTATGAGTGAAGAAGAAGAAGGAGGAGGAACGTTTATTGACGCTTCAGCAGCAAAATCAACTCCAGCGCCAAAGCCGCCAACAAAAGAGAAAAAGAGAGATGGATTATACATCATTATCATCTTAATGCTATTAGTAGCAGGAGGGTTTTTAGGATGGAAACTGTCTGAGAAGAATGAGCTCATCAATGACTGCAGCAACGAGAAAGAAGAGATGCGAATTGAAATGGAAGCGCTCAATGAAATGATGTATGATACTGGTTTAGAAATGGGTGAAGATTTGAAAGAAAATCTAGCGAACATGCTAACCATGTATGATAAGATGGAGATTGATAATGCCGACATGAATGATTCGATCAATGCTCAAAAATCAAAAATCCAGCAATTAATGACCGAATTAGAAGATGCAAAAGGCGACAAAGCTTATTACGCTTCTAAGGTGAGAAAACTACAAGATGAAACAGATGTATTGCGTTCAATCATGAAAGATTACATCCGCACAATTGATTCATTGAATTATGCCAATGGGGTGCTGACCGAGAGTTTAGCAGAAACCATGAACAACCTTGAGAATACGCAAAATACCTTAAACAATGTCACTGAAGAACGCGATAACTTAAGCGATAAAGTGAGTAAAGGTTCAAAATTAGTTGCCTTTGGATTTGCAACTACCGGAATCAAGGAGAAATCAAGTGGTTCATATAAAGAAACCGATAGAGCAGGAAGAGCAACTCATGTAAGATCATGTTTTACAGTTGGGGATAATGCAATCGCCACACCAGGCAATAAGACCATATACATGCGAATTATTGCTCCAACTGGTACGGTCTTGAATTCGAGTCAGAGTAATGCTTTCAAGAATGAAGCCGGACAAAGTTTGTTGTATTCTGACAAGAAAACAATCAATTACCAAAATCAGGCAACAGACGTTTGTGTGTTCTATGAGTTGACTGAAGAAGCAGCAAAAGGAAATTACAAATGTCAATTGTATTGCGAAGGAGCCTTGATTGGTTCAGATGATTTTGTCTTAAAATAATGCGGCAGCTTGTTTTACTTTTTTTGATGGGTAGCGCCTGCTTTTATAGTTGGGGTCAGAACCAAAAAGAGCTGAAAAAAGAGGTGAAAGCTTTCCAGAAAGATTTGCGCAAACAATATCGAAGCAAAGAAGACTCACCATTAAGAACAAAGGCAGAACGCCGAGAATTTAAAGGCCACAAGTTTTACAAGTATGATCCAGAATGGGTGGTAAATGCTTCTTACGAAGTCATCTCATCTCCTGATACCATTGTGATGCCTACTTCTGCCGGTACAACCAAAAAGTTTTTGAAGTACGCCAAAATAGCATTCGTGAAAGATTCAGTTTCTTGCGTTTTTTACGGCTATCGCAATGTGAAATATATCAATCATGAAGAGTACGGACGTTACTTATTCATTCCTTTTACAGATGCAACAAGCGGAACAGAAACTTATGGAGGTGGGCGTTACCTGGATATTGAAATGCCAAGTTCAAATACCATCACCATCAACTTTAATTTGGCGTACAATCCTTATTGCGCTTACGCTACAGGATGGTTTTGTCCAATTCCGCCAAGAGACAATGATTTAAAGGTGTCTGTGAGGGCCGGAATCAGGGGTCCAGAAACCCATTGATGGGCAGTTTAACATTTCATTAACACACCGCTCATCAACTTGGGCGTCATTCTTGTACTTACTTTTCGTAAATTAGAGGTATGAAGAAAATTGGAATAGCATTATTTATTGGAATGATTGGATGGATGACGGTATCTTTTACTGCATCTGTGCAAGAAGAGAATGAAAAATTAGATTGGCATACAGACCTAGATGAGGTGCATGAGCTTTCAAAAAAATCAGGTAAACCAATTTTCGGATTTTTTACTGGTTCTGATTGGTGCGGATGGTGTCACAAACTAGAAAGAGAAGTGTTTGCGAAAGATGCTTTTGTGAAATGGGCCAACGATAATGTCATCTTGTTTGAATTGGATTTCCCAAGAAAAAAACAACTTCCGCCAGACTTAGCAAAGCAAAATCGTGAACTACAACAAGCGTTTCAAGTTTCAGGATATCCAACCATTTGGATTTTTACCTCTGAAAAAGATGAAAAAACAGACAAGTTCAATATGACGGCTTGGGGTAAACTCGGTTATCCGCGCGGAGCACAGGCTGGAAAAGAAGAAGTTAAATTCATCAAGGATGCTAATGCTGTTTTAGCAAAAGATCCAAGCAAAAAGAAATAATGCAAAAATTACTACTGAGCCTTCTGCTGGCTGCAAGCCTTAATAGCAGCGCACAATCATTTGTTGAGTCAGGTTTCGAATTAACGTATTCCTATGCTGGAATGGGCTCAAATGTGGGCAGTTGGTTCCCCGGCTTCAAAGTAGTTGGTAATGAATTTACTTACCAAGTAGAGCAAAACTCATGTTACTCAGGAGAAACAGCTCCGCCAAAAGAACAACTTACAGGCACACTTTCTGATGAAACTATGAATGGTTTAGAGGCCATTTTTAACAGTTTACCTGATACTGCAATTTATGCCACTAACGTCAGTGTAATGAGTGGAGGAGTGCATACAATTGTACTTGCCAGCCCGGTTAAAATGGTCAAGTTTACCTTACACAATGAGTGGCATGTAACTGCACAACAAATCGTTGACTTATTAAATCCATATATCCCAGAGGAGTATGCGAGATTGTGGTTGTTTGAAGACTTCAACCACAAAGATTAATTCATCTTTTCACTTAAGATTCTAATCTCAATGAATGGAGAAATCCGTTCATATATGATGTTGTTAACAGCTTCAACAATCGGCATGTCGACACCATACTCTTTATTGATTTCTACAATGCACTTGGTAGCGTAATATCCCTCAGCTATCATGTCCATTTCTAATTGAGCAATTTTAACTGAGTACCCTTTTCCAATCATGTAGCCAAAGGTTCTGTTTCTAGAAAACTTCGAGTAGGCTGTAACCAACAAATCCCCCAAATAAGCTGAAGATTTAACATCTCGGTGAATCGGGTGAACTTCATCAATGAAATTTTCAATTTCCTGAATAGCATTCGAGATCAATACAGATTGGAAGTTGTCTCCATACCCCAATCCAGAACAAATTCCACTCGCGATTGAATAAACGTTCTTTAATACAGCACTGTATTCGGTTCCGAAAATATCATCTGAAACTGTTGTTTTGATATAGCGGCAGGCTAAACGCTCAGCCATATATTCGGCAATGTCTTCATCTTCTGCCGCAATAGTCAAATAAGATAATCGCTCCAAAGCAACCTCCTCAGCATGGCACGGTCCACAAATGATCCCAATGTTATCATAAGGTACATCTAAATACTTGTGGTAATATTGGCCTGGAATCTCGTTTACTTCAGGTACAATACCCTTTACAGCACTGAACACAATCTTATCTTCTAATAACTCTTTTGGAAAATCACTAAACAAGCTATGTAAAAAGGCTGATGGTGTTGCGATTATGATGATGTCAGAAGGCTTAATTATTTCTTTTAAGTCCGTACTAACATTAATCCTGTTCAGGTCAAATTCGACAGACTGAAGGTATTTTGGATTGTGACGGTATTTAATGATATGGGCAGCTGAAGCTTCATTATGCATCCACCAATTGATGGTATGCTCTTGTGCAGTCAGTATCTTGACCAATGCTGTAGCCCAACTTCCTCCACCAATAACCGCTATCTTTTTCTCTTTGTCTGCCATATTTCAGGGGAAACAAAAATATAAAAATCCTACAAACAGCAATTGAATCTCCGCAGAAGCAAAATTGAATCTTAACAACTCATCAACAAAATGATTATTTTTGAGAACATTTGACAGAATTGCTTGTTTAGGTCTTAGTATGGCGAAGTATTCGATAAAGGATTTAGAGAATTTTACCAAAATTAAAGCACACACTTTAAGGATTTGGGAGCAGCGCTATTCTTTGTTGCAGCCCCAGAGAACTGAGACAAATATTAGGTATTATTCTGACAAGGACGTTAAGAAGATATTAAATATCAACTTGTTATATAAAAATGGCTATAAGATTTCTAAAATAGCTAGCATGTCTGAAAAAGAGCTGTTCGATACTGCAGCTCAGATGCTAATGGAATCTGATGTGAAGGGAAGAGACGAAATCAACTCTTTTATAGAGAACATCCTAGAATTAGATGAACAAGCCATTCAAAGCTCATTAAACAGAATCAATCAGGCGATAGGTACTGAGCGTTTATACACTGAGGTGTTGATTCCGCTTCTAGAAAAGATTGGTACATTATGGCAGGTAGATGCCATCTCAGTATCTCATGAACATTTCATGTCGAATATTCTGAGAGAATTTCTAATTACACAAATTACCTCACTAGAGACAAGCAGAGTTTCAAAAGGTAAAGTGGTTCTTTTCTTACCTGAGCATGAGAAGCATGAGCTCAGCCTGTTGTTCTATTACTACTTATTGAAAAAGAAAAATTACGATTGTTTCTATCTAGGGCAATCGGTTCCAATGAAAGACTTAAAATCTTTCGTGAAAGAGACGAATCCAGATATCCTCGTTACTAGTTTAATTGCTGAATTAACAGATGGGCAATTTGAACGGTTGTTTAGCGATTTGACTGAACTTATTGAGCCTTCGAAGATCTTTGCAGGGGGGTATCAATTAGTGAAGCACCGTCTCTCAGTTCCTGAAGAGGTAAATGTGGTGCAGTCAATAGAGGACATCACCATAAGAAAGAAGGTCTAAGACCTTTTATACTAACGCAAGTTTTGCGAAAATTTGTGCTGAAAGTATCAATCAAAATGATAATCTACAATTTTTAATCAAATTTTAATCTACTCGAAACCCCTTTAAAACAGGGGTTTTTTAATGCTTGAAATTAAAATGTTTAACAAAAAATAAAAATAATTAAACAAAAATTTGGAAATAATAAATGTTATCACATATATTTGTTTAACAAAAAATTAAAAACGTTAAACAGATGACAGCTTTTGAATTCAATGCACGCGTTATAGATCTAAATGATTTTATAAAAGGCTTCGCATTAAAGTACACGAGAAATGAAGATTTGGCACAAGATTTAGCTCAAGAGACTATCCTTAAAGCATTGTCAAATCGTGAAAAATTTAGAACCAACACCAATTTAAAAGGTTGGTTGAAGGTCATATTAAAAAATACTTTCATAAATTCATACAGAAAGAAGTCTAACCAGATGATAACCTATGATTCTGAGGACTTTAAAGTGATGAATGGGAAAACAGATTATTACACCCCAGACAACATGATGATGACTGATCATATTTGGGAGTTAATTGATGATTTGGATAATGATTTATCACAACCATTCACCATGCACATGGAAGGGTACAAATACCATGAGATTGCTGAAGAAATGGATTTGCCGCTTGGAACAGTGAAAAGTAGAATCCATCAAACAAGAAAAATTTTATCATCACAACTGTTGAATGACTAAGAAAAAAGTAGATATCATTGGCGCAGGGCTATCAGGATTATATGCCGCTTGCTACCTCTCAAAAAACGGATACGAAGTAAACGTTTATGAGAAAAACGAAAGTGTTGGAGGAAGATCCAGAACTTTTGAAGCAGAAGGTTTCACATTTGATATGGGGCCCTCATGGTACTGGATGCCAGAACTAATTGATCAAATGTTTGAAATGTTAGGCGAAAATCGTGAAGACTATTTCAAACTAAAGCGATTAGATCCGGCTTATAGAGTATTCTGGAAAAATCATGAGCCTACAGACGTTCCTGCCTCCTATGATGAGCTCAAAGAGTTGTTTGATTCTTTCGAGGCCGAAGGCGGTCAGAAACTAGAGCATTTTTTGAAAGATGCCCAGACAAAATATGACATTGCTGTAGAGCAATTCTTGTTCAAGCCAGGCTTAAAGTGGAGTGAAATTGTTTCGTTCTCGGTCTTAAAGAACGCCATGAAACTAGACGTTCTAAAGTCAGTAGACAAAGACGTTTCAAAGCGATTTTCTTCTGATAGGGCAAGAGCTATTTTGAACTTCCCAGTGTTGTTCTTGGGTGAGATGCCCAATCGAATTCCATCTCTGTATACTCTTATGAATTATGCAGACTTGAAACTCGGAACATGGTACCCTGAAGGTGGAATGGGAGCTTTGGCAAGAGCACTACAAAAAATTGCAAGTCAGAACGGTGCAACATTTCATTTCAATGCCGCATTAGAGAGTGTTGATTGTGATCAAGGACAGGTGAAGAAATTCAAAGTAGGAGGAGAGTTGCTTGATACAGACCAACTAATCGTAAGTGCTGATTACAATTATGTAGAGCAAAATATTGTTCCTAAAGAATATAGAACATACTCTTCTTCGTATTGGGATTCGAGAAAGTTAGCGCCAAGTTGCTTAATTTATTATATCGGATTCAACAAAGAAATCAGTGGGTTGACACATCATAATTTATTTTTTGATGAAGACCTGATTGAGCACGGTAAAACCATATATGACAATCCTTCTTGGCCAAAGTCACCACTGTTTTATGTCTGTGCTCCTTCAAAGACAGACAAAGATGTTGCGCCTCAGGGCCATGAAAATATTTTCATTTTAATTCCGGTAGCACCCGGATTAAATGATGAACAAGAAGTCAGAGATAAATACCTAGAAATTGTATTGAACAGAATATCAATGCACAC
>Ga0189274_100166_pt1 | contig 37961 bp, 31 predicted proteins | sample N5B1minimetaG_FD_130323 | JGI IMG/M metagenome (GOLD analysis project Ga0189274, IMG submission 130323) | Marine microbial communities from the Costa Rica Dome - N5 B1 mini metaG | ecosystem: Environmental > Aquatic > Marine > Oceanic > Photic zone | place: Costa Rica: the Eastern Pacific...
CCAATAAATCAAATTTCCGAGCTGGCATAGCCCACCTCCGATTCCTTTGGTCACCTGTCCATTACTCAATGTCATTCCTTCAAGGTAACCTTTTCGCTTGGTGGTGCGACCTACTAATTTCCAAAGTGAAAACGTTTCTCCAGGTTGAATAATAATACCATTGATTGGCTTTATCGCAATCCGCAAATTGACAACTTTGTTGTGCTGAAGGTACATATCAACATCTTTCAATCTACGTAACAACTTAGATTGATGCTTGAAGACACTATGTGGCAGTGGGCTCAGGTCTATTTCTTTTGCAAACTTCTCCTTAGAAGTTATCCATTCCATTCTTTGCTTCAGACAGAAATACTCTTTCCCAAGCTTCTTTCTTAATGGACTTCTTTTTTTAGGTTGTTCAATTTGCATACCTCAATTTTACTCCAATTTATTCAATTTTAAGTTCATAGCACTTCTCCCTCACTCAGTTTAGATTGTCTAGTTATTTAATGATTTGCTTTTTCGATTATTCGTTAATTTGTGCTGAAAATGAGAAAATACTTCAACTCTTTGTGGATTCTGGGACTAGGTACTCTAGTTGTTTTTCCTTTATTGGCCTGGCCTATCTTTTACTTTACCGGCCAAAATTGGGGAGATGTCTTGGCTTGTTCATCAGAAAGTATTTGGTCTATTTTCAATTTCTTATCGGCCGGAATTATTTTTGGCTTACTGATGATTTGGATGACAGAGTTGTCCTATTTCGAACAATCACTCGCTAAATACAAAAACTTGCTCACCCAATTTGAACTGAACCGTGGGCATGTCATCTTCTTATCTATTTGCGCAGGTGTTGGTGAAGAAATCTTTTTCAGAGGAGCTATTCAACCACTTATCGGAATTATCCCAACTGCTGTCATATTCGTTGCGATACATGGCTATTTTTCACTGAAAGACATGAAGGTAAATATTTTTGCAGCTGCATTAACAGCTTTTATAATTCTGCTAGGATGGGCAGCTCAAGAACTAAGTTTATGGCATGCCATTGCAGGACATTTCGCCTATGACCTGGTACTCTTGGCTTATTACCGAAAAACCGCCTAAAACTTTTCTCGAATAATTTTACCACTCTCGGTGTAGTTGAAAGCACCTTTTAAATACACCTCTTTTGGTGAATGATAGCGGGGTAAGTAGGATTTTGTTTGCTCTAACAAATCTGCTACTTCAAACTCGCCTTCTATCAAAAGGATTGCTATCTCTCCTAACTTGTCGTCTTGTTTTGATGTGATGTAAAAATTATTGTGTGGAATTAGATGGGCAATCATTTTCTCCACCTTTTCAGGGTGAATTTTCACTCCCCCAGAGTTGATGACAAAATCCACCCTACCTTTCCACTTAAAAGACTTTTCATCTATGACATCAATGACATCATTCGTGATTAGAAGATCTTCAACAATTTCATTGGGTTGAATAACCAGACAAGAACGCTGATCAACTGAGATTTGGTAATTGGGCAAGCAGTTGTATATAGGAGTTCCTATTCTTCGTAAAGCGAAATGGGTAATGGTCTCAGTCATTCCAAAACTCACATAGGTGTGCTTGTGCAGAAAACTCAATTCGTTCTCAACTGGAGGAGGAAGCGGCGCACCACCAATAATAATGTGTTCAATTAATTGAAGCTTCTCAATTGTTTCTTCTTCCTCAATAATAGTTTGTATTTGTGAGGGGACAAAAGCCGCAAAATAAATAGGTTGCTCTAAATAAATTAGCGGATTAGATCCTAGAGGAGCAATCACCAATTTCATCTCATGTTCAATAGCCCTCACTATTTGAAGTTTTCCGGCAATATAAGAAGGAGACAAATTGAGTAAGATGGTTTTCCCTTTTTCAAACGCAAAAAAGGCTCCGGTTGCCTGAGCACTCAATCTAACTTTCTCTTTGGTCAACTGAATGTTTTTGGGTTCTCCTGTAGAACCAGAAGTTTTGACCTCAATGTAATCAGCATCATTTTCCCATTCCTTTATAAACTCAAGAACGTCTTGTAAGTAATTTTCCTGAACTTCGTCCAGAATAATGAGGTCATTGAGCATTGGAATAGAATTTGTTGTTCAACCTTAAATGTAACAATTCAAGTAAAACTAGTTAATTAGAATAGATGAAAAGATTAGCATTAATATTAGGAACATTAGGGATTTTTGGATTTAATTCAATGAGCCACGCCGCAACTCCATTACTAGCAACTGAAGGTCAAGTTCTTTCGAAAGTGATCTCAGACGAACAGGGAATTGATTTTATGAAAGGTAGCTGGGCAGATGCATTGAATAAAGCAAAGAAGGAAGATAAATTAATCTTTCTAGATGCTTATGCTTCTTGGTGCGGACCATGCAAGTACATGGCTCGAACAACGTTCACAGAGGAAAAAGCCGGAAAGTTTTTCAATGAACATTTTGTGAATTTTAAGATGGATATGGAGAAACACCCAGATGGACCAAGGTTAAGCAGAAAATATGGACTTGAAGCGTATCCAACTTTGTACTTTATTGATAAAAATGAAAAGATGGTACATATGTCGGTAGGAGCGCTCAACGTAAAGGAATTATTAGCTGAAGCTCAAATAGCTTTGAGGTGATGGACAGAGGTAGAGGAATAAAAAAAGGGCCGCAATGTTTTGCGGCCCTTTTTTAGTATGAATGAATGGATTATTTATCCGTTTCTACTTCTTTTAGTTGTTCAGCTTTGTACTTTCCAGCTTTTAAACCTTCTTGAACCTTTTTGAACGTTTCAATAGTGTATTCAACATCTTCCAATGTATGAACCGCCGTTGGAATCAATCTTAACATGATTACATCTTTAGGTACTACAGGGTACACCACAATCGAGCAGAAAATGTTGTAATTCTCTCTCAAGTCAAAAGTGATGTTCGTAGCTTCACCTAATGTTCCCTCAAGGAAAACAGGAGTCACAGCAGAATTTGTTCTTCCGATATTGAATCCTGATTTTTTCAATCCTTCTTGCAAAGCAGTAGCTACTTTCCAAAGGTTTTCTTTGTGCTTAGGTTGTGTTCTCAACAATTCTAAACGCTTTCTAGCACCGACAACCAATGGCATTGGTAATGATTTAGCGAACATTTGAGAACGCATGTTATATCTTAAGAATTCAACTACATCTTCTGTTGATGAAATGAACGCTCCAATTGAAGCCATTGACTTTGCAAATGTTCCAAAGTAAACATCAATTCCGTCTTGACAACCTTGAGCCTCGCCAGTACCTTGACCAGTTTCACCCATTGTTCCGAAACCATGAGCATCATCAACAAACAATCTGAAATCGTACTTTCCTGACTTTCTGAATTCAACAATCTCTTTTAAAAGACCTTGATCTCCAGCCATTCCGAAAACTCCTTCAGTAATCACCAAGATACCACCACCAGTTTCTTCTACTAATTTGGTAGCTCTTTCCATTTGCTTGTCAAAGCTGTTCATATCATTGTGTTGGAAAACAAATCTTTTTCCAGCGTGCAATCTTACACCATCAATAATACAAGCATGCGATTCAGAATCGTATACAATTACATCTTTACGGTCTACTAAACAATCAATAGCAGATAACATTCCTTGATATCCAAAGTTTAGTAAGATGGTATCTTCTTTTTGCATGAAATCTGATAACTCTGCTTCTAATGCTTCGTGCTCAGAAGTCTGACCTGTCATCATACGAGATCCCATAGGATAAGCCATTCCCCAATCTGCAGCTGCATCAGCATCTGCTTTTCTTACTTCAGGGTCATTTGCTAGTCCTAAATAATTATTCACACTCCATACCAAACACTCTTTACCTCTAAAGATCATTTTATTAGAAATTTCACCTTCTAACTTTGGAAATGTAAAATACCCGTGCACTCCTTTTGCGTGCTGACCAATTGGTCCTCTATTCGCTTTAATCTTCTCAAATAAATCTAACGCCATAATTTTAATTTCACTCGCACAAGACGAGACGTTACAAGATGCGAAATTAGAGCGAAATTTCACAATAGCCGCATAAAACACGAAATTTTATTCACATTTAGGCGTTTGTTATCAAGTATTTTGACAATTTTTAAGAGTCTTGTACCGAACATTAAACTATCTTTGCCTCGATTATTATGGCCAAAACACGCTTTTTCATATTCGCCTCGATTGCCGCATTTGCTGTCATACTAGGTTCTTGCTCTGACTTTAACAAGGTACTTAAAAACGGAACAAATGAAGCGAAACGAGATTCTGCATTGAGTTATTTCGAGAAAAAGGAATACCTAAAAACGGTTACACTTTTAGAGGATGTGATTCCCTACTACAAGTTGACTCCGCATGGCGAGAATTTATATTATCACTATTGCATGGCGAACTATCGTATGGAAGACTATTACCTTTCAGGTTATTACTGGAAGCGATTCATCCGCCAGTACCCGACAAGCAAGCATGTAGAAGAGGCCACTTTTCTGAGTGCCATGTGTGCGGTGCACAATTCACCTGAATATCATTTAGATCAAACTGAAACCTTGAATGCATTAGATGAATTGCAAATCTTTGTTGATTTATATCCGGATAGCGAGTTGATTGACAGTTGCAATCAAATCATGGACAGGTTGAACGGAAAACTCGAAAAGAAACAATTCGAAAACGCTCGCCTTTATTATAAAACAGAACAGTACAAAGCAGCAGTTGTCGCATTTGACGGAATGCTAGAAAAATATCCGAATTCAACTTACAAAGAAGAGGTTTTATATTTGCAATTGAGAAGCAGTTATTTGCTCGCTATCAACAGTATTTCATCTAAAAAAATGGAGCGTTTGAATGCTACGTTAAAAAGTTATCGTACCTTTGTAGCCGCATTTCCAGAGTCTCAGTGGATTTCAGATGCTGAAAACATTAAGAATAAAACTGAGAAGGAAATCAACAATACTACAGCTAGTCAACAGTAATAAAGAAAGAGATGAGCATTAATTACAAAAACACAAATGCCGAGAAGACAACGGTTACCAGAGATACAAACGAATTTTCTGACAAGTCAGGAAATATCTATCAATCGTTGATTGCTATTTCAAAAAGATCAAACCAGATCAGTGCTGAAATGAGAGAAGAATTGACTAAGAAGTTAGCTGAATTCGCATCTAGCACAGATAATCTAGAAGAAATTTTTGAAAATAGAGAGCAAATCGAAATCTCTAAATTTTACGAGAGCCTTCCGAAGCCAGTAGCTATTGCAATGCAAGAATACTTAGAAGATAAAGTATATGTGCGTGATGCAAACGAAACTGCTACTGAAAAAGAAGACTAATCTCCCCTATGCTTTCTGGTAAAAAGATTTTGGTCGGAGTTACCGGGAGTATTGCTGCCTATAAATCTGCTTTATTCGTTAGAGAACTCATTAAATTGGGGGCCGAAGTGAAGGTCGTCATGACAGATGCTGCCTGTGAGTTTATTTCACCACTCACCCTCTCGACACTATCAAAAAACCCAGTTGCTATTGAATTCATTAAAGATGAAGAAACTGGTGAATGGCAAAATCATGTTGAGCTTGGCTTGTGGGCGGATCTTTTTTGTATTGCACCCGCATCTGCCAACACGCTTTCCAAACTAGTTAATGGCAACGCCGACAATTTATTGATTGCGACCTACCTCAGCGCAAAATGTCCCGTTTGGGTCGCGCCTGCAATGGACTTGGATATGTTTAAACATTTCAGTACCCGAGACAATCTGCAAAAGTTAGCTGACGAGGGGGTAAAAGTCATTGAGCCTACCTCAGGTGAGCTCGCGAGCGGACTCGAAGGAAAGGGGCGAATGGAAGAACCAGCAATTATTGCAGACTATATCAACGAGTTCTTTTCTCCTCAATCCGAACTAAAAGGCAAGAAAGTACTGATTACAGGAGGCCCCACTTACGAAGCAATTGATCCTGTTCGATTTATCGGAAATCATTCTTCAGGTAAAACAGGAGTTCTATTGGCAGACGAATGCGCCAAACGAGGAGCTGAAGTTATATTAGTGACCGGTCCAACACATCAAAAAGTTACGGATAAATCAGTTCAAGTTGTTGCCGTTTCTTCTGCAATGGAAATGTATGAAAGTGTACAGAAACACTGGAACAATTCAGCTATTGGGATATTCTCAGCAGCAGTTGCGGACTATAGGCCTGCTCAAGTTGCTGAAGAAAAAATTAAAAAATCAGATGATTCCCTGACGATTCAACTTACCAAGAATCCAGATATTCTAGCTTGGGCGGGTTCTGTGAAAAGGAAGGAACAGTATTTAGTTGGTTTTGCACTGGAAACAGAAAATGAAGAGCAAAATGGCTTTAAAAAGCTAGAAAAAAAGAACTTAAACTTGCTCGTGTTAAATTCTCTGAAAGATAAAGGTGCAGGATTCGGTCATGATACGAATAAGGTTTCTTTCTTAAAGCAAAACAATAAAATTCGTAGTTTTGAGTTAAAGGATAAATCTGCGGTAATGGCAGATATTATTGATGAAATTGAAAAGGATTTAAAAGCGTGAAGCACATCATTTTAATAGGATTAATGGTCATGAGCTATTTGGGCAAAACTCAAGAGCTTAACTGCGAAGTGCAGATTATCAATGCACCCGCTTTGACAGTAGGTCCGGTTGAGAAAGAAATCTTTTCTGAACTGGAACAATCCATTTATGACTTCATGAACAATACACGTTGGACCAATGATGTATTCGAAATTGAGGAGCGCATCAACATGTCAATCCTCATCACCATGACAGACATCCCCTCTAGTTCAACTTATGAAGGGAAAATTCAAGTTCAGACTACACGCCCTGTATACAACTCTTCATACAACACTATTTTGTTCAATCATGTAGACAATGATTTTAAAATTTCTTACGCACGAAACACAGCACTTTTATTCTCGATTGACCAACACAGAGATGACCTCACTTCTATCTTAGCATATTATGCATACATGGGCCTAGCTTATGATTATGACAGTTTTTCAATGGAAGGCGGAACACCGTATTTTACAAAGGCTCAAATTATCGTAAACAACGCTAAAAATTCTGGTGGATCAGGCTGGCAACCTCAAGGTAAAAAGAACAATCGTTACTGGATGGTGGACAATGCGCTTCAATCTGTATTTAAACCTATCAGAAAAGCTTATTATGATTACCACAGATTAGGTTTTGACGAAATGTATAATGATATTCCTGCAGCTAGAAAAAAGATTCTCGAAACCATGCAGTCATTGGCTCCGGTTCAACGTTCGAGACCAGGATCACTGAATTTACAAATCTTCTTAACCTCCAAATCACAAGAACTAATTGATTTGTTTTCACAAGCCGAAACCAAAGAGAAAAATGATGCTGTTAGTATCTTAAAAAGACTTGACCCGGCAAATTCTTCGCGCTACCAAGAAATTTTAAATTAGTCATTTTGAATCGTAAAAATGCGGTATCTTTATTCTTGAAATGCTGCAGCGACTAGAAATATCCAACTACGCCCTCATAGAGAATGTGAAAATCTCTCTGAATGAAGGTTTCACAGTTATTACAGGTGAAACCGGTGCCGGAAAATCCATTTTGTTAAAAGCACTGAATTTATTGTTAGGAGAACGAGCAGACACTTCAGTACTCAAACAATCCGACAAAAAGTGCTTTCTAGAAGCGGAATTCAACATTCAAAATTTACACCTTGAACCCTTCTTTAAAGAACATGACCTAGATTTTGAACAAGTCTGTATTGTGAGAAGAGAATTCACGAGCAGTGGAAAGTCAAGGTGCTTTGTCAATGACAGCCCGGTTCAAATGAGTGTTTTAAAGAGCTTAGGCGAACTGTTAGTAAACATTCATTCACAGCACCAAACTTTAGCCCTATTTGGAAAAGCTTTTCAAATAGAAGTGTTGGATTATTTTGCTGGAACTGCAGATCAAGCTCAAGCATTTAAAAAAGACTTTCATGCCTACCGCGCATTGATTAATGAGCGAATTGAACTTCAGCTAAAAGACAAGGAAAATAGAAAAGAAAAGGATTATCTAGAATTCCTGATCAATGAACTGAAATTAGCAGATTTAGAAAACACAGACCTTGAGTCACTTAAATCACAAGCTGAAAAACTAGCTAATGCAGAGAAAATATCCGAATCACTTGGTTTAGCAAACTCTGTTTTCAATAACGAGACTTACGGTCCGCACAACGGTATCAAAACCTTGCTGGAAACTTTTGAGGAGCTGAAAAGCTATGATCCAAATTATGCCGATATGCATGCGCGTTTACTCAGCTTAAAAATTGAGTTGGATGACATCCAGAATGAGGTAGATGCATTAGGTGATCAATTTGATTTAAGTGAGATTGATGTTCAATCAGTAAAGGACAAAATGGATTTGATGAATTCATTGTTGTTCAAACACAATTTAAATGAAATCCAACAACTAATTGAGCTCCAAGATGAGCTGGAAGAAAAAATGGCGGCTATTGTAGGATTTGAAGATCGATTACAACGGATTGAACAAGAAATTGCAGATCAAAAAGCAGGACTAGAAAAAAGAGCGGAAGAAATGTCATCCGTTCGAAAAAAATCAAAAGCCAACTTAGAGCAAGCCATCCAATCTATTTTAGCTGAACTGAGTATGCATGAAGCAGAGTTGGACATTCAAATTAACCCTGCCAACGAACTTACCCAATTCGGAATTGACGAGATTCAATTTCATTTCAGAACCAACAAAGGAGGACAATCATTACCGTTAAAAAAGATTGCTTCAGGTGGTGAGCTTTCAAGGTTGATGCTGGCCATTATGTCCATTCTGTCAGAAAAGAAAAAGCTACCAACTCTCATCTTTGATGAAATTGATACGGGTGTTTCTGGTGAAGTGGCCGCTAAAATTGGTCGTGAATTTGAGAAAATGGGGAAAAACATTCAGTTAATCGCCATCACGCACTTACCTCAAGTTGCAGCGAAAGGAGCTGCCCACTTACATGTGGCGAAATCAACTGGTGAAACCAAAACAACTACTGAAGTAATCGAACTTTCTGAAGAGCAACGCATTAATGAGCTAGCAAAAATGATTAGCGGAGAAGAAATCACCGCTGCAGCAAAAGAAAATGCCCAACAACTGTTAAATTTTTCCTAACACCCAAAACATGGCAAGGCATTTGGAAATGATGCGCCTGAACTAAAATTTATATTATGAAGTCAACCTTACTATTATTTACTTTTTTAATTAGCGGATTATCTTTTGCTCAAGGGCAAGGAGAAGTTACCGTTTACTCCAATACGGGAGAAAAATTCTTTGTCATTTTGAACGGCATCAGACAAAATGACCAGGCCGAAACAAATGTCAAAATTACGGGACTAGCAAATCCTTATTACAAGTGTAAAGTCATTTCTGCCAACCGAACATTTGAACTGGATAAAAACATTATCGTCAAACAGGACACCTTAATTACCTACGAAATCAAAGAGAAAAAAGGCAAATATAAATTGCGTTTTTACACGGAGACACCTCTGGCATCTGCACCTAAAGCAGATCCATCTCAAAGCACTATCGTATATCATTCAACTGACAATCCAACCACAACAAGCAGCAATGTAGATGTTAATACCAACAATAACACCCAGGTAAACACGAACATGAATACAACCACTACAACGGTTACTACGAACACTACTGCCAACAACACATCAACAGATATGCAGAATGGAAACGTCAACGAATCTATTAATATGAATATCAGTGTTGGCGAAAACGGTATCTCAACAAACGTAAATATTTCGGAAAATGGAATGAACGGAGAGAATGTAAACATGAACACCAACGTGAACACCTCTGAAACCATCACTACGAATACCTCTTCATCAAGTTCTACGATAAATGGTCAAACAACCTATGAAGAAACCATTACAACAACTACTTCTACTACTGAAAACGGTAACACAACTTATTATGAAGAAACGATTACCACCACTTCAACTTCAAATACAGGAAATTACAATGAAGGAAACATTTACCAAGATCAAGATATGGTTGTAACTATGGAACCGGTAGACAATTGCTACATGTCAGATCAAGAGGCAAGTAATTTAGCGAAACAAGTTGCGAACGAGTCGTTCTCAGATGACAAATTGCGAGTAGCTAATACGGCCGCTAAGAACAAATGCATGTCAGTTGCTCAAATTACTGAAGTAGTAAAAGGTTTTGATCATTCTGAAGATCAGTTAAGCTTTTTGAAAGCAGCTTATGATAGATGCTCTGACAAATCAAACTATTACCAATTGATGGAAACCTTGACATTCTCTTCAGACAAAGAAGAATTAGAAAAATACATCAACTCAAGAAGATAGTATTGTACAAGTATCACTAACTTTAATCCCGCAACCAAATTGCGGGATTTTTTTATGCATAAAAATCAAGTCATAGTCGCTTCCAGCTTTATCATGCTGTCTATTGTTTTAGGGGCTTTTGGAGCTCATGGGCTAGAAGGTAAGATTTCTGAACACGGTATTGATGTCTGGAACACAGCGGCAGAATATCAAATGTATGCAGGCTTAGGCTTACTAGCGGTTGGCCTCAATGCCGATAGATTTAGTTTCTCACTCAAATGGTTTGGTATTTTGTTGATTGTGGGAACCATTATATTTTCTGGACTTTTATACTTGACCGCACTTCAAGATTTGAATCCTTCGCTAAGAATTCTCGGTGCTTTTGTTCCGATTGGCGGAACGCTAATGATCGTCAGTTGGGCAGTATTGATTACTCAAGTCTTCAGAAACAAATAATCATTAATTCATCAGGCATCCTGAGATATTGTGGGCGTATACTAAAACTCACTTTCTATCACCACATTGACTCATTATATTCAGTGTATGAAAGTCATATTAACCCTACTTACACTGTCGATTGTCTTTTGCGGAAAAGGCCAAATTGCCAAAGCTCCAACTCTTTTGACGCCAAGAACATTTGAGGATAATTATCAGTATTTCAAATCCAAATTTGAAAAAACAAGCCTACCCTTTAGCCTAGATTCTGCCTCTTTATTGAGTGGCGAAGTTTTCAAGGTCACTGAAGATTCGTTCAACTATACCTCCTCTTACATCTCTTTTTCACTTTTAGAGAAATACCTTATTGATACCACAGACACCTCCATCACCATAAACAACTGGTACAGGGACAACAAGCAATTTATGTATGAAGAATGGAGCTGGTTTGATCTTCATTACGGAAAACACTTTAGTACTCATGGATTTGACTATTTTATCATTTATCAGTACAATCAATTTTCTGCAGTCAACGGAGGCGAATGGGACATTTGGCTCTATACTTTCGAAAACGAAGAACGAATTTCAGTGGAACATTTAGGTCATGAAGAAGTGTTCACCTCCACCAACATGAAAGATGATGATGAAGGTTACTATTGGCAACGTTATTACAATATTGAAACTACCAAATTAGACTTCAGCTGCACGCGAGACAAGCACATTAACATTGAACGTATTGCTTATTCTATTACTAAATTCGAAGGAGATTTACTGGATGAACAACATCAATTGCTCCGGCAAAAAAAAGCCTATCTAGATGCGGATAGCGTCTTTTGGCAAATCCACCCTAGCACAAAAACTGCCTGGTCACTTCCCTGATTCATTTGTTAGAAATCCAACTATTGCGTGAAAAAAGCAAGGAATTCAAGTCTGTTTTCCGTAGCTTTGCCTAAATCGATTAAATAGATTGTCCATGAAATCAATCCTACTTTTAAGCACACTGATATGCAGTGGATTAACAATTGCTCAAGACACGATCAATGTGCAAACCTTTACTTACGACTCTATATCTACTCGGAGAGCCATCTTTACTTTTCCTTCAGAATTACAAGGTGAAAGTTTTGAAAAGGTACTCATGTATTACAACATTAAATGTGATCCACTTACACCATGGGACCAATACAACTGTGGAGAATGGGATTATTTGGCGCACGCAAAAGTGTTTGATCATACTGGGGTGTATGATTCTGTGCTCATTGAAGGACCACAATATTTGGTCAATAATCAATGGAATAGTTCAGTTGACTATGTGACAACTCCTTATTACCACTATTATCAATCTTACCAAAAGTTCATTAATTATTCTGCTCAATTAGACAATGATTTTGCAGTTGGAGCAGGAAGTGATAATGCGAATTATCCGTTTGGGGCATCCAATGAAAATCAACGCACGCAAATTTTGTGGACTGCATCAGAAATTTCAGGTGCGGGAGTAACTGCCGGAACCATTGACAAATTAAGATTTGATGTCAACACACTTGGAGGGTCATTAGATGGGTTAACCATTAAAATGAAACATACTTCGGCAACTGATTTAACAGCCTTTGATGATGATGCTTGGACAACAGTTTACGAACTCAACACAGCTTTCGTTTCTACGGGAATAGCGACCATAGACTTAACATATCCGTTTGTTTATGACGGCTTATCGAATTTATTGATTGACATCTCTTTTGAAGGAAATGCGGCAACTGATAACAGTATAAACGCTACCACTACCACAAATAATTCAGTGGTATACACCAATGAGAAGCTAGGTTATTTGAATGTTCCTCAAAATGATTTTGTAGAAGTGGCCTTATCTGATTATGATTTTGGTGACGATATTACAGTTTCTTTCTGGGCGAATGGTGACGCAAACATTTTACCTGTAAACACTTCTGTTTTTGAAGCTGAAGATTCATTAAACAACCGAATTTTGAATGTGCATTTCCCTTGGAGCAACTCTCAGCATTACTGGGACGCTGGAGAAGGTAGCGGATACGATCGCATTAACACCACAGCTTCAGCAACTGAGATTGGTGGTGAATGGCATCACTGGGCGTTCACTAAAGACAAGGCAGATGGAAGCATGAAAGTGTTTAAAGATGGCGTTGAATGGTTATCAGGAACAGATAAAAACAGAGCCGTTGGTGTAGTCAATGCTTTTAAAATTGGGATCAATAGAAATCAAGGAAACGGCTGGCCAGGAATGATTGATGAATTCAGAGTTTGGGATGTTGCACTTGATGCAGCCGAAATCAGTGGTTGGATGAATCAAAAAGTTGATGCTGGTCACCCGAACTTTGGAGACCTAGTTTTATACTACGACTTTGATGGTGATCAAGCAGTGATTGATAAATCAGGAAACGGCAGAGACGGAATGATGTCTATGAGTGGTATGGTTAAATTTTACGAGCAATCACAAGCTGGTTTTGAAGTTTCAAACATCCGCCCTAACATCACTTTTGTGCAAGGAACATACACTTCAACTATCGATAGTGTGATGGTAGTAGATTCTGTTATGGCAGACAATATTGACATTACTGAGTTCATGGTAGATGGTCGTAAATTCATCATTAATGATATCACACATGCTTACCCAGAAGGATACAGTTATACTTTTGACCACCAAGGAAACAAAATTGACTCTACTTTCTTTGCAGCTGACGTTAGTTTTGCAAATGACAGCATCTCATACTATGAAGAGCCTTATGAAGTAATCGACCCGTTTGAAATCGGACGTTACATCACTCCTTACGGAATCGGTTTTGACTTAGGACCAAATGGATTCACTTATGTATATGACGTAACTGACTACCAGCAACTATTAATGGGAGATGTTGATTTTGCAGCACACAACACACAAGAATTAATTGATGTTCAATTCAAATTTATCAAAGGAACACCTCCAAGAGAAGTAATTAAAGTTGAAAAGATTTGGGGTAATCACGGTTCACATACCTATGCTGATCTAGACAATGATGTAAAGCTACCTTCAATGGACATTGATTTAGATCCGAACGGAGCAATGTACAAAATTAGAACCCGTATTACCGGACATGGTCACCACGGCTCAAACAACTGCTGTGAGTGGGGATTTGGGCAAGGAAGAGATCACGAATTATTAATTGATGGCGTATCTCGTTTTACTTGGGAAATCTGGCAAGAAACTGAATGTGGAGATAATCCCAATACAGGTCAAGGTGGAACATGGCCATACGCAAGAGAAGGATGGTGCCCTGGTGACATTGTTGAAGATTATGAATTTGACATCACACCATACGTGACACCAGGAAACACGGTAGCGATTGATTATGACATTGAAGATGTTCCGACCAATGACCAAGATCAAGGAAACGGAAACTATAACATGGCAATGCACTTAGTTTCTTATGGTGCACCAAACTTCACCAATGATGCAGCAATTGTTGACATCTTAAATCCTAACAGTTGGGAATACTATGGTAAATGGAACCCAACTTGTCAAAACCCTAGAGTGATTCTGAAGAACACTGGTTCCAACACCTTAACTTCGGTATTCATTCATATTTGGGTTGGTGGGTTTGATAACGTTATCGCTTATGAATGGACTGGAAATTTGGAATTTTTAGAAGAAGAAGTTGTTGAGATTCCGATTACAGATGATTTCTGGTACGACTTCCAAGGTTCTATGGAATTCAATGCAATGATTCACTTACCAAATGGTGTAGCTGATGAGTATGCACCAAATAACCAATACACTGTTCCGTTTGAAGCAGTTGAAGTGTACAACAACCCATTCTACATTTGGTTTAAAACAAACAACCGTGCATCTGAAAATGAATTGTACTTGAAAGATGAAGACGGAAATGTCATTTTCTCACGTACGTCATTAACAGATAATACAGAATACAAAGACACTATGTATTTAGATCAGGGATGTTATGTATTAGAATTGTATGACTCTGATCATGATGGATTAGGATTCTGGTACTCAGCTCAGGTTGAAGGTGAGACCTCAGGTTTCTTGAGATTAAGAGAAGTAAACGGACCAATGCTTGAGGTGTTTCAGAATGATTTCGGACACTACACGAGTCACAGTTTCTCAGTTGGATATGCCTTGGGTAATGAAGAAAAAGATTTAGGAGTTGGATTTGAAGTTTATCCGAACCCGTCTGAAGGATTATTCAATTTAACTTTAGATCGCTTTGTGGGTGATCAAATAAGCATCCAAGTATATAATGAGCTCGGAGCAGTTGTTTATGAAGAGATTATCTCTGAAAACAATCCTGAAGGTTACTGGATGAAAGAATTAGACTTACAGCATCTGAAAAACGGCTTATACATGATTCAAGTCACCTCAGATCAAAAGTCAGTTGCTAAGCGCATCATTAAACAATAATAAAAAAGGGTCAGATTTTCATCTGACCCTTTTTTTTATACCCTTATTCCTAGAAGAGAAATATCATCTATTTGATCATAACCTTTCGTCCAATCATCAAAAGTAGATTCTAAAGCTAATTTTTGATTCATCAATTGTTCATCTGAAACAGTGACGAGCAATTCTTTTAGTCTCTTTATTTTGAACTTTTTACCGGCTGATCCTCCGAACTGATCTTGATAGCCATCTGAAAAAGCATAGATCATATCATTTTTCTCTAGCTGAAAAGTAAAATCGTTGAATTTAAAATCGGACGCACTTTCGTCATTTCCAATCGCTTTTTTATCCCCTTTTAAAGTTATCACCTCCCCTTTTCTCACCACATATATCGCATTCTTTGCAGCGGCGTAATACATCTCCAATGTAAGCGGGTTAATTGCCCCCATAACGATATCCATTCCGTCACGAATGGTTTTACTTGAATGACCAAACGTCTGAACAATTCCTTGATTTAGGTAATCCAGCGCTTCTGCTGGAGAATTTATGTGAGAACTTACTGCTCCCAAATTAAGATAGTTCACCCCTAGTACACTCAACAGAGCTCCAGGAACACCATGGCCTGTACAATCTCCTACCGCAAATAATTTCAACTTTGTCTGATCATTTGTTGTCACATCATAAACCCAATAAAAATCTCCACTTAAAACGTCTTTCGGACGGTAAAAAACGAAAGATTCAGGAAACACCGCGAGTAATCGTTCATTCTCAGGAATGACTGCGCGTTGAATACGCTCAGCATAAACAATGCTATCTTCAATTTCTTTATTGTGCTCTTCTACCAGTCTCTTTTGCTGTTCCACTACTCGTTTTTGTTTTCGACTTCTCAAAAAGAAATAGATCGCAATAAACAAGAGGATAATAATAACCACGATTACTGCTACTCCAGACTGAATTAAAAACGATTGGCGCTTATTTTCGGCTTCTATTAGGGCTTTGTTCTCTGAAAGAATATCTTTTTCTTGTTCTAAAAAATTGATCTGGGCTTCTTTTTGTTCTTCTTCGAATTCAAATCTTAATTGTGCAATTCTATCGTTGTTCTCCTTGTTAATTACAGAGTCATTCATCATGACATACCAATCCAAAAACATAAAGGCAGAATCTACATTCACAGATTTGTATTCGGCCGCCAATAGCTTATATGTTTCAGGTAAATAAAAGAACTTATTATATCGCTCATAAATGTCTTTGGATACTAGCAAATTCGAAATCGACTTTTTACTTTGGCCTAACTTAGAATATACCTTACCAGCAGATTTGTAAATATCGGCTGTGTATTCAAAAAATCTACGATCGGATGTATCTGCCAAACTTAACGCCTCTTCTATTTGATTTTGTGCCAACGTATTTTTTCCCTCTATGGCATAGATTTCAGCAATATGTGCATAAGCAACTCCAGAAAGAAACAAGAACTTATTCAGGTCTTCAAATATTTTTGCGCTTTCAGTGTAATCCTCAATTGCACCACCATAATCCTTTGTTTCGAACTTATAATTAGCCAAATCTTGCAATACTTGACCCAACTGCGTTTGGTAATTAATTTCTCTACACACCTCTTCACATTTTTCGAAATAGGGCAACGCCAGCTCATTGTTACCCTGACTTTTGAGCACATGTGCGGTTTCAAAATAAGCAGATGCAAGTTGGTTGGATAGGGTATCTAGCTCTTTCAAAACACGTATACGATTCAGATGTGCTTCTAGGGTTCTTTTTCGATCGTTGTTGTCTCCAAAAACAAAAGCACGAAAGCGATAAAGACTATCCAACAGATAAGGACTATTTATTACGGCAGTATCCTTCAATGTCTCGTTTGTATAAGCGATTCCTTTTTTAGGATTGTCTTGAATTACAATGAAGCCATCATTGATCAATGCACGAACTCTGTCCTCTGGTGAATCTGCGAAGCTCACTTTTTGGCGAGTGCTGTCGGCAATATCAGAATTTTGAGCAAGGCCCTGAAGCGAGCTCAAACTCACCACAAAAAAGCAAAAAAATATTAAGTAGCTGATTTTCATCACTGATGAAAATACAAATTAAATCGATTGAAATAAAAAAGGGTCAGATTTTCATCTGACCCTTTTTTTATACTTGACACTTATTAATTGGACTCAACAACTTGAGCTTGGTCAATTAATGATTTGGAAAGCGATTTACCACCTTTGATTCCAAAATCCAAAGTTCTGATTGGGAAAGGAATCGAAATGTTGTTTTTGTCATATGCTTTTTTGATTGCCTTAATACCTTCTGAAATCCCTTTCAAATATTGATAATAGGTATCATATGGCACCCAATACCTAACTTCAAGATTAATTGAAGATCCTCCAAATTCTTTGTAGATCACTTGAACATCTGCATCCGCTACTCTTTTATCCATACTTTCAATGGCTTTTTGAGTAATTTCTTCTACTCTATCTAAATCCTCTGCATATGAGACCCCTACATCCAACTGCACCATTCTAGTTTTAGTCCTGTAGTAATTCTTCACTGCATTTTCAAAAAGATATCTATTCGGCAATAAAACTTCATTACCATCAAAAGTCTCAATTTCTGTGGTTCTCAATTTGATTTTTTTTACGGTACCAATGATATCGTTCACCTCAATCACATCTCCAATTTCAAATGGCTTTTTAGCCGCCATAAAGAATCCAGACACAAAATTGGCTGCCATATCCTGAAATGCAAAAGATAGCGCAATACCAACTACACCGGCACCCGCTAGTAATGAAGTTACTGTTTTGTCTAAATGCAAAACTGATAACGCCAGCATTGCTCCTACTGATATAATCGCAATCTGTACTACCCTACTCAATATTCTTGAAAGTTCTGAGTTGTCCCAGGCCTTGTTCATTAAGGTCATTAACCCCTTTCTGATATACTTTGCTGATAGAGCAAATGCGATTACCACTATTATTGCTACCACAAAGTTGGGCAACATTTCTATGATGGTATTCATCCAATTTTCTAATTTACCAACAATGGGATTGAAAAAGCTCTTTTCCATGTTTGTCAAGTTTAAAAATTAATAATATGTCAACTAAGGCTTGCGCCAGATGCAGTTTAGACTGCAAAAGATGATTTTATGGACGTCTTAAAGACCTATCCCAAAAAATGAAAGGCGAGTATAAACTCAAGCCCAATGGGACAATCACCTATCTTTAATATAGTGAAATTATTGAGAAATCCAAATTATGGAGTCAGAAATATCGATTGTGCTTGCTGAAAAAGGCTTATTTGTTTACCATAGCACCTACCACAATCTCTTCAATTACCTGTAAGGCGTAATCAATTTCTTCTTTAGTGGTATAACGGCTAAATGAAAAGCGTGCATTCGGTCTATTAGGATTAGCAGCAATTCCTCTAAGCACATGCGAACCTGTATTTGACCCCGAAGTACATGCAGAACCACCTGAACAAGCTACTCCCTTCAAATCCAATAAAAACAATAACATTGATTTATTTTCAAACTCAGGAAAACACACATTCAAAACGGTGTATAAACTTCTTTCAGGAATGGTTTCACCATGAAACTGCACATCTGGAATACGTGCCTCTAATTGTTCCATCATGTAACTTTTCAAGCCTTGTACATGCTCAATGTGACCTTGAACATCATCATTCGCTAACTCTAAGGCCTTCGCTAAACCAGCAATACCGATTAGATTTTCTGTTCCGCCTCTCAAACCGCGTTCTTGCGAACCTCCTTGGATTAACGGACTTACCTTCAAATCTTTGTTTACATAAAGAAATCCAACACCTTTAGGTCCGTGAAATTTATGTGCTGCACAAGTAATAAAGTCAGCTCCAATTTCTTGAACATCTATTGCATAATGTCCCATGGTCTGAACCGTGTCAGAATGGAAATAAGCATTATACTTCTTACATAAATCTGCGACTGCTTTAATATCAATCAAGGTACCTATCTCATTGTTAGCGTGCATTAATGAAACCAAGGTCTTCTCATCTGTTTTCAACAATTCTTCAAGGTGATTCATATCTACCGCTCCTGTCTCAGACAACTTAACCCAAGATACACGCACGTCTTTCTGATGACCGATTGAATGTCCTACTGCATGATGCTCAATTTCTGATGAAATGATATGCTTCACGCCAAAATCATTGACTGCACAGCTTATCGCCATGTTGTCTGCCTCTGTTCCACCTGAAGTAAAAATGATTTCTTTAGATTCTGCATTGATCAACTTTGCCACCTGACGTCTCGCAATTTCAATAATTGCTTTAGAATCTCTACCAAAAGAATGGATAGAAGATGGGTTACCATAATTGTTTTTCATCACATCAGCCATGGCCTCAATTACTTCAGGTGCCATAGGCGTAGTTGCTGCATTATCTAAATATACTTTCATCCCTTAAAATTGAAAAGGCAAAAGTAAGGAATTGCAACGAATGAATCAAAAAGTGGTAAATAATAAGAATCCTAGAATGTTGGTTCTTCTCTACGGTCAAACAACCTTAAATCGTACAAGATTTTGTCAAAGACATGAAACTGCCCAACTACCAATCTACCGTCACGCAATTGTACCCAAAGTCGGTCTCTATCCCATTCAATAAGGTTACCATCATAATCATACTTTTCGAACATCATGTGCTTTTTGAAGGTACGCACCTCATTCACATCTCCTTTGTTATCGGTCACCTTGAAAATAAACCATGGTGTTTGTGACTTAATTGAATCACCCGCCTCATTATCAGTTAAATAGTTGTGCTGCTCAAAATGGATTTTTCTAAAATTCAATAAGTAAGCACGCACATTTGAAGTATCAAATTTATCTACTTCTTCACCATTCGAAGTCAATGAGAATAAGTTGTCATCTATGACATCTATTTTGAAATTGTACTGTGCAGTATCTGGCGTTTGCACCTCTATAGATTTGATATTAGCTACGTCATAATTGAACACTCCCGTACATTCAAACTCTAGCGGATTTGTGATAAAACGGGTCTCTAGGTTTCCAAACATATTAGGTAAATACATAATGAAAGGCTCAGGTGACTTTCCTTTTTCAGGATCTTTCAACAACATGTATGTTCCGTACTGATCTGGTGTTGGTTGACCTACATACCATGTTTTTACCAATTCTCCTTTTTGGAAAATCTCTACTTTCTTGTGGTGCGTAGTCAGGTTTTTATTCACGGTCTCAATCCCGTTTTTCGGAACCGGTGATTTCACCTTAATATTTTTGAAAGTCATCAAAATGGTTTCAACCAAGTGTTGCTGGATGCAATCAAAGGTTTCTGAACTCCATGATTTATCTTCATTTCTGAATAGGGTCACTCCTTTGTTACCTTCAGTGTCCGTCATGACAATTTTGTCTACTGCGGCGGTATCGTTCACTGCAAAGTCTTTTAATGCTTCAGAAGATAATTTTGAATTGTCTGGTGCTTTAGTGCTCAATTTGTATGCCCAAACACCCAATAAAAGTACAGCTACTAAAATTAAAATCGGTCTCAACTTATTCATTTACTCAAATTTTGGTTAGGGGGTTAAACAAGAAAACTTCAGTTAAACAGTGTACCTTCTTCTTCTAATCAAGAGTTGCCCAATGGCCAATAGAATGATTACAAGTAATGGGAACGCAATGTTCAGGAACTTCCAGAACGAACGATCAGCTTTTACTTTACTCTCATTTAAATGTCTCAACGTAATTGTTTTGGTACGAATGTCAATCAATGAATAATCATCCAATAAATAATCAACACAATTGAGAATAAAATCTTTGTTGGCATAGGCATATTTAGGGGTACCATCTGGTTGTTTAACACCATACATATCTGTATTCAGTGGAATAAATTGATAAATCCATTTTTGACCTGTCCATAGAGAATCTAAAACGTCATTTCGAATCACATCACCATCTGAAACTACAATCATTTTTGTGGAGTCACTTTTGAATTTAGTCTGATAATCAGAAGATGTCAAGAAGGTTTCAGAGATCCCTCTGTTTTCAAAAGATGATTTGAATTGTCCTTCAAGCAATACTGCTGTCGGAAAATCACCTTGATTGCCATCATTCAACTTTGGTGGTTGTTGCGTAATGAGGTAAGATACTCTAGCCGGTGCACGATAGATAATTGAATTCACAGATGATTGTAATAGCACGGTTTTTTGGACGTCTTTATCAGAGGCATTTACAATTTCCATTGAAGCCGTGTATTGTCCCCTCACCGGATTCAAATTTGAAGTAATCATGTGTTGGTCCCCTCGCATGAGTGGGTAAAAGTACCAGTCTGTGATTTCATTTGTCTGTCCCCAGAACATTGGTCCGCATTCCTGATCTACAATTAAATCACTATTGATTCGCACCCCATATTTGAATAACATGTCTTTCTCAATGTTGAGTGGATTAGTCATTCCCATGGTTTGCCCAGTTCTGTATAATGAGTCTCTCGGAACGGTTAAGGGATCAATCAACCAGAGTACACGTCCGCCATTCATTATGAACTGATCTATAATGAACTTATCTTTTTCATTAAACCTAGTTTTTGGCTGCGCAATAACTAAAGCGTCTGTCCCATCTAAAGCACTCAATTGTCCGTTAATCGTAACTTCATCAATCAAGTAATGCTCACCTAAATCTCTACGAACGTCTTTGGTGTCATTCTCTCTTAATTCACCATGACCGTGTAAAAATGAAACGGTCTTTTTATTGGTGCCTGTTACTTTTCTGATAGCCGCAATCAGCTGATACTCCAGTTTAGAAATAGTTCCGTTAACAACATCACGCATCTGCATTTCATGCAAACGACCACCTCTAAAAAACTGAACGGTCCCCATGGTAGTTCCTTTATACTCTACCAGAGCACCAGGCCAAATAATCTTTTTACCAATTTCTGAACTTGAACTCATTTCAAGCTCTGTCCATTCAAGTCCTTGTTGTGCCAGGTTGTCTTGCATTTGCAAGTTAAACTGCTCATCTTCATTTCCTGAAGGGTCTATGAATTCATATTGAATGTTATCTCCTGCGTAGACAATGAATTCATCCAACATTTCCTTCACTGAATTGCGAAGCCTTCTTAAGTCTGCCGGCAAATCGCCATCCAAATAAACTTTAAAGAAAATTCGATCATTAATACGGTCCTCATTTTCTAACAAATCAATGGTATTTGGTGAAAGTGAATGACGTTGATCTTCTGTCAAATCAAATCGTCCAAATGAAAACGACAAGATATAATTCAACAAAAATATGATAGCAATTATCCCTATGCCAGTAGTGATATCATTGAGTCGTTTATTTGATTTATTCTCTGCCATATCTTACCACTTACGAGATTGTAAAATCAATTTGGTTAATACAATGAATACTGCCGTGAAGCTGATAAAGTAGACAATATCACGTGTATCTATCACACCTCTTCGCATAGATTCGTAATGCTCCATGATGCCCATGTTTCTGAACAACAAGTCTAAACCACCAAACTGCGAATAGACCGCTAACAAATCCAATCCTAAAAACAAAAACCACGATAAGAACATGGCTAAAATAAATGCTACAATTTGGCTATTGGTCACGCTAGAAGCAAAAATTCCAACAGCTACCAAACAGGCGCCTACCATGAACAAACCAAAATAAGAAGTGACTGTAGCACCATCATCAATAATTCCGACAGGCTCACCGAGCTGATGCACGGTGTAATAATAGATTAAAGTAGGTAACAATGAGATAAAAACTAAAGTCAAACCTGCCAGATACTTTGCCATGATGATGGTAAAATCTGTGATAGGCTTGGTAAATAACAACTCTATGGTCCCAGTTCTTTTTTCTTCTGAAAACGAACGCATGGTAATTGCTGGAATCAAAATAATGAAGATAATGGGGCTGATACTGAAAAATGAAAACAAGTCAGCTGTTCCACCATCTAATATATTGGTCTCATAAGAGAACACCCACAAAAACAGGGAGTTTAGAATCAAGAAGATGGCAATAAAAATGTAGCCGATAATTGAACCTAAAAAGCTTCTTATTTCTTTTAAATACAATGCCGTCATTTATTCTTTACCTCTTTTTGTAAGTCAATCTTCAAAGTTACAAGGATTGATTTCTTTACCACTCTAAAAGCTGTTAAAATTATTAATAATTAAATGTGTCTAAGTTGGCTCTTTGCTTTTTTTTGTACTCAAATTAAACCTTTTGCCATCATCTTGGTCATAAAGTAGAATTCGGCAAGAAGATTGCTGAGGAAACTATAACCGAAACCTGCTAGTTCTGTTACACTGAAATTTGTACATTAGAGAACTACCTAAAAACAAGAGATATGAAAATGATGAAATTGTTTGCCCTATGCGTAATGGTTGGATTAGGATCTATGAGCTTTGCCTCAACTGATGCTGTAGCCAAAGTACAACAAAAAGACTGGGTTAAATTAGGATCACGTGTGGTGAACATGCAAGCTGATCATGATGAAATTATGGTCACCGTAAAAGATGGATTCTTTACAAAGGTGCGTTTGAAAATTATGAAAGCTCCCATCCATTTGAAAAATATCAATATCATATTTGGAAACGGTACCAATAAAAATGTGGTGTTCAATAAAAAATTCGCTGCAGGATCATTCACAAGAGTGATTGACCTGACTGGAAATAAACGTATTATTAAGAAAGTGAAACTAAACTACAAATCTGTTCCGGTTGGAAAAGGTAAGGCAGTGGTCACTCTTTTTGGAAGACGCTAAAGTTTAAATTAACAATTAAAAGCTCCGTAAACATATGGTTTGCGGAGCTTTTTTTTACTTAATAGCTTGATGTAAGACCGTTTGAGTTGGGAAGGCCATTTCTAAGCCAGCTTGATTAAACTCTCTCAGAATATCCAAATTCATGGCGGTTTGTGTATCTAAAATATCTGCATCTTTTCGGATATAATAGATGAACAAAATACCTAAAGAGAAATCGCCAAATGCGTTGAAAGAAACAAGGACGTCATCTTCAATCTTATCATTGTGTTTGGCTCCTATATCCTTCAGTAATTGCATTGCTTGCTCCATCTGCTCTGCAGTCATGTCATAGGTTAATCCTAGATTCAAAACAATTTTTCTGCTTGGCTCTAGATCTACATTCTCAACGGCATCATCTGAGAACATGGAGTTAGGTACCGTAACGATACGCCCCGCCAAGGTTTCTACTCGCGTTGATCTTATGCCAATTTCTTTAACTGTACCGTCAATGTCACCAATCTGAATTCGGTCACCTACTGCAAATGGCTTATCCGCAAAAATCATGATTCCGCCAAAGAAGTTCTTCACCGTATCTTGCGCAGCTAAAGCAAAGGCCAAACCACCAATTCCAAGACCTGCAATCACTGCCCCAACATCATAGCCTGCATTGTTTAATCCGACTACAATACCGAGCACCCAAATAATGATGCGCAGTCCTTTTCTGAAAATAGGCAGTAACTGATCATCCAAATCTGACTTTGACTTTTCAGTAATGGGTACAACATACTCTTCAATCAACGCATCTGACAAACGAGCCACCATCCAAGTGATGTTGATGACCAATAAGAAATTGAAAAGATGATGAATAAAGTTTTCTACCCAAGAGTAGGCATTCTTGGTATAGGTTTGAAAATCTGAAGACATCAAGGTATTCCAATCTACCGTATCTCCTGTCTCTTTATGTACACCAACAATGTCTGTGATTGGATAATGCAATAAGGAGAGCGCATACCATGAGGCGCCTAAGATCAAACCAAAAACAACAGGTTCTTCAATTTTATCCACCAAGATATCATCCAAATTGGTTTTGGTTTTCTGTGTCATCTTCTTGATGACATTTTTCGAAATCCAATACAATATCTTAGCCGCTATTACCGAGCCAAGGATAATTCCCAATACAATTAGATAGTCTACAAGTGTGTTTCCGTAATACTTGGTTTCCCAGAATCCTGACATATAACTAGTGTTTTAGGGCAAAGATAACAATCTGCCTAAAAGCTAAAAATCAAGAAGATAATCTGGTGATTAGAACTTGAAGTTCACCGCTAAAGATGGCATTACCGGTAGTTGGTACACCTTTTCATTCGTAACTCTGTTTACGTAGAAGATGTTATCATAACTGTAAACGTTCGTCACCCCACCAATGATTTCCAATTTCATGAACTTACTTTCAGCAAAACTGATGGTCTTTTTCACGTTGATATCTAATCGGTGGTAAGTTGGTAAACGTCCTGAGTTGATGTCTTCATACAAGAAGGTCAATTGATCTCCGTTTCCTGCAATGTAATCTCCATCAATCGTATTGATTTCAGGCTCTTCAAACACCCCTGTGGTTTGTTTGAAAGGTAATCCTGTTCCTAAGTTCCAACGAGTAGCAACTTCCCAAGAATCTTCTTTACCAAATGTGTATGTTCCGATAAAGTTAAAGTTGTGTCTTCTATCAAATACAGGCGCGTACTCAACAAATCCATCCCATCTGGTTACTTTACCTAATGAGTAAGCCCCCCACAAGTACAATTTCTTAGTTGAATAGGTTAAGACAACATCTCCACCCCAAGCTAATCCTGTTTCAATAATGAAGTCTTTTTTCAAGGCATCATCAATTTGAGAATTGTCTGGTGTATCATCAAAGATTTTGTTTCTGTTCACGTTTGTCATTTGGTTGAAGTACTTATAGTATCCTTCAACATTTAGCTTCAACGTTTTTGAAAGGTCTACTTCAAATCCACCTACTGCGTGCCATGCTTTTTGTAATCCATTTACGATATCGATTTCATCTCCATTTTGCTGCGTGAAATCTTCAGGTAAGTTAGTAGGCGCCGTGATGAAACCGTAGAATAAGTTAACAACATCTTGATCAGAAGTAGTAGAAGTAAAGTTTTGCGTGTAGTATCCACCTGCTGCCTTAAATCTGAACACTTCATTGATGTTATACTTGGTTCCAATTCTTGGCTCTCCAGTAACTTGACCAACTGATGAGTAAGCCTGCGCTCTGAAAGAAGGTTCCAAAATAAACTTCTTGTTTTTAGAAACCCATCTATAACTTACATAAGCTCCAGCTTCAATGGTGTTATCATTTTGCTCAATCGGACGATTTACTTCATTGAATGTCTTAAACTCTGTTGAGAAGTAAGAGAAACCAAATCCGTAATCTAATTTGGTTTTGTTCGGTAGATAATAAGTGAAATCAAATGCTAACTCACCTCCAAAAATCCCTGATGTTCTTGGCTCTAGATTTTCTTCTTCCAAGGCGATATCATAACTCGAGAAATTCAATCGTCCTCTCATAAACAACTCTGAGTTTTGCGGAACAAAAATGAAGTTGGTTCCACCACCAAAGCTTTGCCAATTCAAATCAGATACCGCCTGATACCTTACTTGATCATTGAATGAAAATCCGAATACTGAAAATTTATTTGCTCCGTCTCCCTTGATAGATACCTTACCGTATAAATCCCAGAAGTTAAATGGTAATCCTTGTGTTACACCATTTTCATCTTGGTTGATGTATGGATATAATGTTTTAGATGTTTGCTCTAATACAGATGCTTTTCCTGACAATACAAACGATACGTTATTTGCTTTTGACAACGGACCTTCTAACAATAAATTAGAAGTGAACGGAGAGATTCCAACTGCTCCAGCAAACCTTTTAACGTTACCGTCACGGTAAGAAATATCCATGATTGAAGAGATTCTTCCACCGTACTTCGCATTAAATCCTCCAGTGTAGATGTCAGCTGATTTAATTAAGTCTGTTTCGAATACTGAGAAAAACCCAATAGAGTGAAATGGATTATAAATGGTCATACCATCTAACAAAATCTTGTTTTGGATTGGAGTACCACCCCTAACGTAAACCTGACCTCCTTGGTCACCTGTTGATACAACTCCTGGTACTGTTTGGAAATATCCTGCGATATCTGAAACACCACCTGTTACCGGAACTCTTAAAATGTCTTTTTTGTCAATTTTTTTAACCGATACTTCAGGATCAATTTTAGACTCTTGTGATTTGTGATCAATCACAACCGGCCCTAATGTTTTTCCTTTGGTCAACTCAATATTGAACTCAGCAATCTTATCTTTTTCAACTGTGATTTCTTGTGTAAACTCAGTAAACTGAGCAGCTGTAATTCGAATGGTATAGGTTCCTACTGGCACACCCGGAATTGAGAATAATCCGTCAACGTCAGTACTTGCGAACTTCTCAGCCCCCATGATTAGTACCTTAGCGAAAGGAACACCGTTTCCGTCTTCGTCACTTTTCACTGAACCTCTCACGGTTCCAGTTTGAGCTTGAACAGTACCTCCTACAAATACACCTAGTACTAGAATCAATAAAAATCGCAGCATTATAAAAAAATTTGTCCCAAAGATAAGACAATTAAGTTGTGAGCCGCTATTATTTAACAGTCGCTTATTTAAGTGTGAAGAATTATCAATGAATGGTTGCTGGAGGTGGTTAAGGTGTTAATGCAGCAGCTTGTAGACCAACTCGCGCATCAACTCAGCATCCGAAGTACCACCAGTTCCGACACCTTTTGAGAGCACATCATATTCTCTCAGTATACTAAAGTTACGTGAGATGATTTTTGCCGGATGCTTGCGCTTGTGTGACAGTAATTCCTTGGCAGGATATGGGTGAATCTTGAGAATTTTGGCCAGTTGCCCAGGATCATTTGTCTTGGCAAAATGTGCTTTAAATAAGCGTTGGTACAAGCCATACAATGAACCCATTACCACTGTAATGTGTGTGGCTTTCGGATTTTCTTCAAAGTACTTGATAATGCGATTTGCTTTCAAGATATCTTTTTCAAGAATGGCATTGTTTAGCTCAAAAACATTGTAATCTTTTGAGATACCAATATGCTCTTCAATATGCTTTTCGTTGATTTGAGTTCCCTCATCAACTATGATAAACAGTTTCTCTAGCTCATTGACAATGCGCGACAAATCATTTCCCACAAACTCTGCCACCAAAGCAACCGCTTTATCTGTCATGGCAAAGCCTTTATCTCGCACAAACTTGGAGATCCAAGCGGGTAATTGATAGTCTTTTACGGCCTCTGACTCAAATATTCCCGCCTTTTTTTGCAGCATTTTATACACCCTCGAACGCTTATCAAACTTCTTGTGCTTGTGTGCAATAATGAAGATGGTTGAGTTAGATGGCGATTGAATGTATTGTTCAAACTTCTCCCATTGAGAGCTCTTTTTGTACTCTTGTGCTTCTTTGAGCACCACCACGTTGAATTCACTCATCATGGGCAAACGCGCAGCGGCATCTACCACATCTATGGGTTGGGTATCTTTGGCGTACAAAACAGTTTGATTGAAGTCGCGTTCACCCTCATCTAAGATGCTGGTTAAAGCTAGTTTTGTTAAGGCATCAATGTAATAATCTTCTTCTCCATGAAAAAGATAAATTGGCTTGAAATTACGTGCCTTGAACTGTTTTTTTACTTCATCAAACGTCACCTGATAAAGTTACTTTTTTCTGAAGAAAATACGGATAGGAACACCTTCAAAATTGAATTCTTCACGCAATCTATTCTCTACATAACGCTTGTACGGATCTTTAATGTACTGCGGTAAGTTGCAGAAAAATGCAAAAGATGGTGCGTGTGTTGGCAACATGGTTGCATACTTGATCTTAATGTATTTTCCTTTGATAGATGGTGGTGGATTCTTTTTCACGATATCAATCACAAAATCATTCAACTTAGACGTTGAGATTTTTTGGATTCTGTTTTGATACACCTCCATAGCAGTTTCTAAAGCTTTGTGTAAACGTTGCTTTGTAATGGTTGAAGTAAAGATGATGGGCACATCATTGAAAGGCGCCAATTGCTCACGAATCTTGTCTTCGTATTCTTTTGTAGACATGGTATCTTTCTCTACCAAATCCCATTTATTAACCAATACAACTACTCCCTTTCTGTTCTTTTCAATGACATAGAAGATGTTCAAGTCTTGTTTTTGAATTCCTTCAGTTGCGTCTATCATGAAAATGCAGACATCAGAGTACTCGATTGATCGGATACTTCTAATCACCGAGTAAAACTCTAAATCTTCATGTACTTTTTTCTTCTTACGAATACCAGCTGTATCAATCAACTTGAAATCAAAACCAAACAATTGGTATCGCGTGTCAATTGAATCACGTGTTGTACCTGAGATGTTGGTAACGATATTTCGCTCTTCTCCTGTAATAGCATTGATGAAGGATGATTTACCCACATTTGGTTTTCCAACTACCGCAATTTTCGGCAAGTCAGATTCATCTTCTGGCGCTCCTTCAACGGTGAATTCAGTCATTAACTGATCTAACAACTCCCCTGTTCCGGCTCCGTTTACGGCTGAAATATTGAATAGCTCGCCAAATCCGAATTGGTAGAACTCAGCTGAGTCTAGTTGACGGCTTGCGTTATCTACTTTGTTTGCACAGAGGTAAACTGGTTTATCAGTTCTTCGCAATAAACTCGCTACAGATTCATCTAAATCTGTGACACCCGTTGTCACATCCACCACAAATAATATTACTGAAGCCTCATCAATTGCAATTTCAACTTGCTTGCGAATCTCCTCTTCAAAAATATCCTCTGATCCTTTCACATAACCACCTGTGTCGATTACTGAAAAATCAATTCCATTCCATTCAGACATTCCGTAAATACGGTCTCTGGTCACTCCACTCACCTCTTCTACAATGGCGGTTTTACTCTTCGTCAATCTGTTAAACAAAGTTGACTTCCCCACATTGGGTCTTCCTACTATCGCAATAATGTTCGACATGATGTTCTTTTTTAGTAGCCGTGTCTTTCTAATTTACGGTCGTCTCCTCTCCAGTCTTTGTCCACTTTAACATATAGTTCTAAATGTACTTTTTTGTCGACAAATTTCTGAATATCCTTGCGTGCATCAATTCCTACACGCTTTATTTTTTGGCCTTGATGACCAATGATAATACCTTTTTGTGTTTTACGCTCAACGTAAATAATGGCTCTGATTCTGATAATGGTTTCGTCTTCTAAATACTCCTCAACTTCCACTTGAGTCGCATAGGGCACCTCTTTTTTGTAGTGCATGAAAATTTTTTCACGAATCATTTCTGAAATGAAAAAACGCATTGGTCTATCTGACAATTCTTCTTTGTCATAGTAAGGCGGTGATTCAGGAATCAGCTCCAAAATACGTTTTCGGATGGGCTCTAAGTTAAAACCTTCTAATGCAGAAATAGGCAAGATCTCAGCATTGGGCATTTCTTTGTGCCAAAACTCAACCTTCTGTTCAATTACTTCTTGAGTGCCTTGATCAATTTTGTTGATGAGCACTAAAACCGGAATAGAAGTTTTCTTAAGTCGTTCGAGCGTTTCTGCATGCGCCATACCGGTTTCATAAATATCCGTCACTAACAAAATCACATCTCCATCTTTTAGTGCCGTGTTGACAAAGCCCATCATGTTTTCGTGCAATTTGTAGTGCGGATCTAATACTCCTGGAGTATCAGAAAAAACAATTTGATAATCTTCATCATTCACAATCCCCAAAATACGGTGACGTGTTGTTTGTGCCTTTGACGTAATGATAGAAAACTTCTCCCCCATCATCTGATTCATAAGGGTTGATTTTCCTACGTTTGGACTTCCAATGATATTTACAAAACCTGACTTGTGTGCCATGCGGCTGCAAAGCTACTAAATTTAATAGGTATGTGATTATTATTTCTTGGTTTTGAAGGGATTATTGTTGCCAAAATGATTTTAAATGGCTAACTAACTGTACCGCAACAGAAATAAGGGCAAGGATGTGTTTTTTTTCATTTTTTTCTTGCCAGATGAAATAAAGCTGACTATATTTGTCGCCCCAAGCGCGGAATTCACAGCACAAAGGTGCTCAAGATATATTGCGGGGTGGAGCAGTTGGTAGCTCGTCGGGCTCATAACCCGAAGGTCATAGGTTCGAGTCCTGTCCCCGCTACTACTGAAAACAGTAGGTTTTCTACAAAAAAGGCTTCCAAACGGAAGCCTTTTTTGCGTACTGGGTAACAAAACCGGGTAACAAAAATTCATTTTTGACACTTAATTTTTGATTCGATCGCCAATGTTGATATATTTGAAAGAGTTAGAGTTTTCTTTTTAATCTTGGTTGTAAGAAATGATTGTACCTGTTGAGAATATTGTAGAGACTGTTGATTTAACAGTTGATGATGCACTTTTACCAATGATGGAGTGTATTGTTAATTCAATAATCAGTTTACAACAATCAGAAAAAAGTAATGATGAAAAAATTATCCAGGTAAAAATCGTACGTGGGGATGAACCTAGCCAGACAAACTTTGAGAAAACAAGAACGATTCAATCAATAATTATCACAGATAATGGAATTGGATTCAACCATAAAAATTATGGTTCTTTCGAAACACCTTTTTCAAAAATAAATAAAGACTATGGATGTAAAGGTATCGGGCGCTTTACAGTATTAGCAGCATTTGAAAATTTCGTTGTCAGGAGCAATTATCTCGAAAATGGAGATTGGATGTATCGAGAATTCGAATTTAACTCAAAAGATGAACTTAAACCGTTACAATTTAGGAGTTCTGAAATAAATGACTACAAAACTGTAGTCGAATTGAATTCGTGTTACAATCCTATTGTAAAAGAAAAATCAGCACTGACTTTGACTCAAATTGCAGAAAAAATCATGCATCATTGTCTAATTTATTACCTCAATGATTCTCTGCCAAATATCGCTATTTATGATGAGGATGCCAATGAGGTTGAATATTTAAATGATTTTTATGAGAAAGTTTCGCAAGAGAAGGAACGAAGTTTTACAGTAAAGAAAAAAGACTTTAAAATCTATATAACAAGAACTCCAAAAGAGGGTAATAGAAAGAATAATTATATTCATTATTGTGCAAATTCGCGGGTTGTTGGTAATCCAAAAAACATAAAAAACTTTAATAGTCTTTTTCATTATCCGATATCAAAAGATGGTAATCTGTTTTTTCTAGATGTTTATGTAGTTTCTGAATATTTAAATTTAAAAGCATTTAGTACTAGAAATGGTTTTAATATTCCCAAGGAAAATGAGAATTTGCTTTTTAATACCTCCGAGGTATTAACTTTTCAAGATATCGAAGTAGAACTGGGCAACGTTTTAGAGAATGAGTACGATCAGTTTGTAAAAGCATCAAAAGTTAAAAGTCAAGAACGAATTGAAGGTTACATTACACAGAATGCACCTAGATATCGTAGTTTCTTGAGAAACCCTGAAGTTTTAGAATCTATTCCACCAAATCTTTCAGAAGATAAACTTGAAGAACATTTATATAAAATTTCTTTTTCAGCTCGGAAAAAAGTCGAAAATCATATTGAAAAGTTCATTGCTCAGAAGCAGATATCTGAGGAGTCAATTGACGAAATAAAAAATGATATCCGAGAAAAAACGGCATATGACATAGATAGCTTGGCTGATTATATGACGAGGCGAAAAGCTATAATTCAACTATTCGAAAAATTTTTAGATGCAGATGAGGCGGGTAAGTATAGTTTGGAAGAAGATGTTCATAATATAATTTTCCCAATGGGGGTAACTAACCTTGAAACATCATATGAAAACCATAATCTGTGGTTGTTAGATGAAAGATTTATCAATTATAAATTTATTGCCTCAGATAAGTCAATAACTTCTTTTTCTCAAAAGAAAAGTAGTAAAGAACCTGACTTACTTCTGACAAATAATCCAGAAATGTTTGAAAATCCTATCAGTTTCGGGAATAGAGGTGCAGGTGAAGTTAACTCAATGGTGATCTTCGAATTTAAGCGGCCAGGCGATATTGCTCATCAAAAAAATAAAAGAGATTACAGATGGCAGTTTTCAGATTTAGTTGAGCCTTACTTTGATGAATTTCTTTATAAACCCGACAAAAAAAATTATAAAGGAAACCAAGTAATTATTACCGAGGACACGCCAAAATTTGGATTTATTGTACTAGATGTTATACCACAACAGTTAGTTAAATTTAATGAGGGAAAAGGATGGAAAAAGACACCGTTCGGAACTTTCTATAAAATACAACCAGAGTTGAATATGCATATTGAGGTTATGACGTTTAGAAAATTGTTGGAAATAGCTCAGAATAGACATAGTGCATTTTTCGATAAACTTTTTACTTAATAAAACGAATTCAGGTAATTTATTTTTGTATTCCTGGAAAGTGCAACAACTAAAATTAACAAGTAATGAGAAGAGTTTTAAATAAGCATGGCGAAATCAAATCCGCTTTTGATAGTTATATGGGGACATTAAAACAAACTGAGGCTAGAAGGGACCTGTGGAAATCGGAGACTAAGGACAAACTACTTGATACTCTTAGTTTAATTGAAAAGGATTTCGAATTTGACTGGCACGTTCAGAAAATTGATCTGATGGACAACTATCAGACTGTTAACATTAGTTGCAATAATAAAAATAGTGGTATAGTAGAAAGAGAAATTGACTTAGACACGGGGAAGATAAAAAGAAGTAAAGCCCACGTTAAACGAGGTGGTTATTTAGCATATTGTCAATCATATAATGGTAAAATAAATGTGATAGTCGGCTTTCCATCTATTGATGAATTAGTAGACGAGAAGGAGGTTAAGGTAATAGCTAATATTGAACCAAAACAGCTTACCGAAGAGCTAATTTCTGAGCAAGTTATTGAGTTTTTAAAGTTATTGTCTGATTGGGAGGGAATGGACAGAGCACCTATAGGTTTTAAGTGAAAAAGCTATTACGACATTTGATTTAGCATAAAGTACTTAGGTATTTATACGGTTGACTTTTTAGTTTACATAAATTATTTTTAGAATCTTTAAATTAAACCATGGCTAAAGACAAAAAAGAACCGGTACGCTTCAATCTTTATTCTCTCAATTTTAAACCGTACAAAGAATATTCAGGGGCATTGACAAATACTTCCATAATTAAACAAGTGTTAAATGCGGCTTTTAATTTAGGTGAAAAAAAATCTCATCTTGTCGATAAGCATGCAGGAAATGAGAACAAGGAGGCAAGGGAGTTGTTCTTGACAAGTGTAGTGTTTATGCACAAAGAGAGGAGAGTTAGGTGTTCCATGGCTTTATTGAGGGCAGGTAGAAAACCTAAACTCAAAAAGCAAAATAAATTTGAGTTAATTCCTTTGAGTGAATTAGGTGAAGTGGCCGAAGAAACTCATTTCTATATTGATTTTAGTAAGGATTATTGTATTGTTTGTGTTGAATACAATTACCATGGACCAAGAATGTCTGATGTCGAGTTTTACATCAGAAACGTAGCTAGAGATGTTCTACGTCTCGCTAGAGCCACAGAAATAACAATGTATATGGATAACTCAATTGACAAAACTTTATCTTCACTGAGAAACGTTCTGAATATTGACATAAAAATGCAGCCGAAAAAGTTGGAACAACTTGACAAAGAAATTCAAAACAAATACTTCTCAGGGATGGGACAAATTTCGAAAAATTTAAATCCTAATTTCCTGAAAATTGAAGCCATGTTTCAAGTGCCAGGGAAAAGTGTTAAAAGTGCGGAACTGCATGATGAAGCAAATGGTATGATTAGAGAGCTTCTTTCAGTATTCAAAGAAAAGCCTTTAAATATTGATTCCTTTGATAATTTTGTTGTCAAATTCGAAGATAAAGAAGGAAATGAAGAGGTTTTAAACCTGCTTCATGGAAAGAAGGAATTCATAAAATATGTTGACCTTAGTACCATCACAAAAAAGAAACACCTTTATCGTTTGATTGAAACTGACTTAAATGTCTTTGTAGACTCCATCTGATGCTAGATAAATATTTTAAAAAACCTCTTTTTTGGGACTATCTATTGGTAGTTTTGGTTGTGTCTACCCTGTTTACACTTTATTTATTCGATAAGATATCACTCCCCGAGAATGAATTTGTTGTTACTATAAGCTCAGATGTCTCGAATATAGGGTTCACTTCATCTGGTTTCATTTTAACATTGCTCACAGTTTTGATCACTTTTAAAGGTAGCTCAAGAATTACAAAAAAAACTAGTAATACCGATTCTAGTGTTTTTCAGATGTTCTTTGCATCAGATTTGTATTTTGACACTGTGGGACATTTAAAAAATTGCATCAAATCTCTACTCGCGATTTCAATACTCGGGTATGCGCTCAAACTTGGGTTGCCCAAAAGTTACCTGTATGTGCTATACTTCTGTAATATCGCCGGATTAATCATTATAGTGGCAACCCTATGGAGGTGTTTATTGATTTTATCTAAAATTATTAAGATTCAGGAAGAAAATAATTAATTCAGCTCGCTTTTTTTAGTTAAAAACGGAAAAACTCCTAGAAGCATCAATCAATTGTTTATCGTTCGTATAATGCTTCTTCAAAACATTAATCCCCGAATGCCCGCTAATGATTGGTGCCTTATCTCCAAATTGGGCTACTAAAGCCGTTAGATAAGTTTTACGTAGATGTTTGAGTTGAACGTTTTTTTCAATTCCTGTTTGTTGCCAAAAATGAGTGAAAGCTTTTGAGACGAATTGTATTAGCGTATCTCTGTTCGAAATTTCATTTTCTCCAATCAAGTACTCTTCAGATTCAATTTTTTGATGTAATCCAAGCTCCAATAAGAGAAATTCAAGACCCTTTGTCACTGGAACATACTTATATTCTCCAGTTTCAGAATCGAACCCTTTAATACGATTGACTTTGAAGTTTTGGACTTTGATAAATTGAGGCTTTCCATTGTCATCAAAAAGAACATCAGAAAATTTTAGTGTCATAAACTCCTCTCTTCGCAGACCAGTTTCAAGAGCTAATCTAAAAGCATGATTCAACCAAGGTTTAAATAGAAACCTTCGCTTACCATTTTGATAATATTTGAAGCCTTTTTCTGGGCTTATTGAGTCCAGTAGGATTTGGAATTCTTCGAATGTGACAATACTTTTATTGGATATAACTTTTCTCCTGTTCACCCCGATAAAAGGATTTTCAATATCGTACTTTTTAGCTGAAATGAGCCAATTCAAAAATTGCCTGAAGAGTGCAATGATTTTATTGTAGGTTTTATTGGCGTAGTTTAAATCATCCAGTAGGTAAGAATGGAAGAGGGCAACAATCTTATCATTGATTTGATTCACCTTAAAAAAGGTGTGATCAATGCCGTTCTTTTTAAGGCATTTACAAAACTTCTCAAAATAGTATTCAACTTCGTTAATGTGTTTTCGTGTTCTAACTTTCGCCTTGTGTGTCTCAACTCCTTCATTGTTGAGGTAGGCCAAATACAGCCCCATACATTCGATTAAATATGTTGGTAGTGCTTGCTCGTTTTCAATACCGACATCTGTACTTTGGAATTCATTCGTAAGAAGCTCTTTTTCAAATTCAATTTTAAGCTCAATCGCCTGATTTAAATCGCGTGTTTTAAAGACTCTAGTTTTTCTTTTTTTACCATTGGTTCCAGGAACAGCAACTATTGACTTGAACATGTGTTTCTCAGTTGACTTGCAAGTTGAAAGACGTTTACCCGTATCTCCACATTCTCTGTTTTCAATGTTTCGTTGACATTTTTGGCAATAAGTAAATAGGCCTTTGACTCTATTTCTTTTATCAATAATTAATGGCTTCAAATCACTCATATCTTTTTCATTTTGTTTAAAAAGGACTTTTCAATTTGAGACTTGGGAGAGTATTTGGAGATAACAGGTTTATCCGTTCCTGAATCAGTTAATAGGGCGTCAATTTGTCCGCTGAGGTAATTTGTAACAAGCTCCTTCCAATTCTCTTTAGTCTTTTTAAGTCGATCAATTAATGGTTTGTAAAAAGCAAGTTTAAATTCGCTTCTATTTACAACATGATTATTCCCTTGGCTAATCACGTAAACACTATTGTTTTGACACCAATTAATCACCGATCTGTTGTCCTTATAATTCAACATTCTCTTTAATTCATCCAAACCAAGTTCAGTTGAGGTTCCAGATTCATTTGATCCCGAAAATTCAAACACCAAACTTCTGATTAGATGCTCAATTACAGTCTTCATACTCAGATACTGCGCCGCACTTATTTCAACTCCACTTAAAAGGGCTTTAACTAGGTCCAAATTCAAAGATTGTTCAATCCTTTTTGAGATAATTGATTCAATATGTTGCTTTGAGGGCTTCACTTGATTTTGATTGCTCTTTGAGCCATTAATTCACCATGATGGGCGCGGAGGTTAATTAACTTTTCGTTGGCCACTAAACCATTGCCTAAATCAATATTCTTGTCTGGTTGAATTACAATAGTTTCAAACTCTTTTAATAAAGTTGATCCGGAGTCAAAAAGGGCAATGTCATTGTACCACGATTTTGCTTGTTTCACCAAATCATTGATTTTTAGAAAGTGTTTGATGTCGTTATTGAAGATCTCTGTAAAAGCTATTTCGTATAGTGCTCTTGTTGCGATTTGAGCTACGTTCTTTTTTGAGAAATCTTTCGGGATGTTTGATCCTGAATGACAGTTGATAATAATGATTTTATAATCTGAGACTGGGTCAGCATTGATGTAATTAATCACATCTCCCAGGGGAGAAACATTGTTCACACCCCCATCAATATTGTTAATTGAAGTTTCAGCATTTTCTTTATTACGAAACGACACTTTTTTAACTGGTTCATAGACCATTGGAATACAAGCTGAAGAAAGAACACCTTTAATAAAATCATCATTGGATGAAAAGTCAGAATGAAGAACACTTCTATATTGACCATTATCTAATGAAACAAACCCACACATAAATTTTGTGTCTCTGATTTTCG
>Ga0189274_100167_pt1 | contig 37527 bp, 29 predicted proteins | sample N5B1minimetaG_FD_130323 | JGI IMG/M metagenome (GOLD analysis project Ga0189274, IMG submission 130323) | Marine microbial communities from the Costa Rica Dome - N5 B1 mini metaG | ecosystem: Environmental > Aquatic > Marine > Oceanic > Photic zone | place: Costa Rica: the Eastern Pacific...
AAAAGACAAACCACGTTACTTGATGGGGGTTGGTACACCTTGGAATATTTTAGAAGCTATTGCACTAGGTGTTGATATGATGGACTGTGTGCTACCTACACGAAATGCAAGACACGGAACACTGTATACCAAAAACGGTATTCTCAATATAAAGAACGCTAAGTTCAAAGATGACTTCTCTCCACTAGATCCTGACGGAACGTCATATGTAGACTCCTTTTATAGCAAAGCGTACGTCAGACATCTTTTTCATGCCAAAGAAACGCTTGCAATGCAAATAGCAAGTATTCATAATTTAGCATTTTACCTTTGGTTAGTAACAGAAGCACGCAATCAAATTGAATTAGGTACGTTTAATAACTGGAAAGACCAAATGGTTGCTCAAATGAGACAAAAACTGTAAATGATTTTTACAAAGCTAGATCGATTCATTATCAAGAAGTTCCTTGGAACTTTTGTCTTCATCTTGATTCTATTAATGATGATTGCAATGGTGTTCGATTTATCTGAAAAAATCAATGATTTCTTAGCTGGCGGCGCACCTTGGGACGAAATCATATTTGTCTACTACAGCAACTTCTTTTTGTTTTACGGATTTCAGTTCATCTACCTCATCAACTTCATTTCGGTTATTTGGTTCACTTCTAAAATGGCCAACAACACTGAAATTGTGCCGATTTTAAGTGCAGGTGTCAGCTTCCAACGTCTATTGGTTCCTTATCTCATTGCATCAAGCATTTTGGTTTGTGTGACCATTGTGATGACCAACTATGTGTTACCTGGATCAAATAAAGCGCGACTTGAATTTGAGGCTGAGTATTACAATTCAAAAGCCAGCAGACTGAACATTCGCGCTAGAATCTCTGAAAACGAAATTCTTTACTTCAGAAATTACCATGGGGTAACCGGAGATATCTCTGATTTTTCCTTAGAAAAATGGGATGGCGACTCCTTGGAATACATCCTCTATGCCAATAAAGCTAAAGCAGATAGCTCCACCAACATGTGGCACTTTGACATTCTCGAAACGAGAATATTTGGAGAGTTTAATGACGAAGTCATTATTTCACAAAATGTAGACACAGTTCTTCCTTTCAAAATTAAGGATATCGTCTTTCGTTCAAACGTAGTTGAATCAATGAACAATACTGAGCTAGATGAGTTCATAGAAAAAGAGCGCATTAAAGGTTCAGACCAGATTCCGCTTTATTTAATTGAAAAATATAAAAGATGGGCATCTCCTTTCGCAATCTTCATTCTCACGATTATTGGAATGTCAGTTTCAAGCAAAAAAGCGAGGGGCGGATTGGGCGTAAATATCGCCATTGGATTAGCAATTGCAGTAGCCTACATTTTCGCTATGCAAATGACATCAGTCGCCGCTATAAAAGTCGGATTTACACCATTTTTAGCGGTTTGGTTACCGAACATTATATTCGCCATTATTGCCGTCTTTATGTATCAACGAGCACCAAAATAATATGATTAACAAACACGCCCCATTAGAAATAGTCAACGCCATGAGCAAAAACACCTTACTAGAGGTGTTAGATATACAGGTTATCGAATTAGGAGACGATTTCTTGAAGGCTACAATGCCGGTTGATAAGCGCACGCACCAACCCATGGGACTACTGCACGGTGGAGCAACTGCTGCTTTGATTGAATCAATGGGCTCTATCGGTTCATCACTTATTGTTGACATCAAGAAACACGGAATTGTAGGTATTGAAATCAATGCCAACCACATCAGAGGAGCAAAAGAAGGTATCGTTACCGGTACTGCAAAAATTGTACACGCCGGCCGAAAAACACACGTTTGGCAAGTAGACGTTCACAATGAAGAAAACAAGTTGGTTTGTACCGGCAGATTAACTGTAATGATTACAGACCTGAAATAATGCCTTCTTTTTTCGCATACCGCCTGCCCAACACGCAAGAATGCAAAGCTTTTGAATTAACGGCATCAAGATCTACATCAGATTTATCAATTGTATCTTTCGAAGGTAGAGCGCAACATTTCTCTTTTAACAAAGAAATTGAACTCAATGATGTACTGACTGTATTGCAAAAAACTGAACTCAAGTCAACTAGTAAAGAAGACTACGAAAAGGGCTTCAACAAATTTCTGGGACAGCTAAAAGAAAGTGAACTTGACAAAATTGTTCTTTCGAAACTTAAATTGGTTGAAGGAAACTTCCATCCGATTAGCATTCTAAACCAACTAAATTTCTTCTACTCTAATACATTCAACTACCTTTTGGTTGATTCCGAATTAGGTTGTTGGATCGGCGCAACGCCAGAAACATTAGGCACCTATGAAAACGGAGTCTTTGAAACCATGAGTTTGGCCGGCACCATTGCTGAGGGCGAAAATTGGTCAGACAAAGAGAAAGAAGAACAACAGCTTGTCACAGACTTTATCGCTTCAAAATTGGAGGATTATTCTAAGCAGGTTCAGTACGGAGATACTGAAGAAATTAAAGCAGGTAAAGTTCGTCATTTGAAGACTGTATTGAAAGCAACGGTCGCAAACCATGAAGAAGCAGAGTTATTATTGAAAGCTATGCATCCAACCCCTGCCACATGTGGATTACCACAAAATGAAGCAAAGCAACTTATTTTGGAAACAGAATCTCACGACAGAGCACTTTACACAGGTTACATATCGATAAAAAATGCAGGCTTTATAAATGCTTTTGTCAATTTGCGTTGCATGCAGTTATTCAAAGACAATGCGGTTTTGTATTTAGGAGGTGGATTAACTGCCAAATCTGAATTAGAAAGAGAATGGCAAGAAACTGAACGTAAAGCACAAACTTTACTCAAAGTGTTAATTGATAAATAATTCATTAAATAAATTCAAAGTCCACCCTTCGATTTAAACTTTTCCCTTTCTTGGTTGCATTTGAAGTTGCCGGATCTCGCTCTCCTCTGAATTCAATCACAACTCGATCTGGTCTTAATCCTTGATCTACCAGAAACTGCTTGACACGATCGGCTCGTCTTTGAGAAAGATCAATATTATAAGCATCCGTGCCATTAGAATCAGTATGACCAATAATTTTAATCCGTAAATCTGAGTGACTTTTCACAATGGCTACCATCTGCTTTAAATAATCGTGAAAACCTTCTTTCAGAACATCCATGTCATGATCAAAATACACCGGAACAAACTCAAAATTGCGCATCTCGGCATCTCGCACATAATATGCCGGCCAACCTCTTCGTAAATCACCCACAAAATTGTCAAACCAACTGTGATACAAAGTATTTGTATCCGTCTTACTTAACTCGTACTTTGAACGGTATAATATGATTCGGCCGGCTTCTCTTTTGCACTCCTCTGAGTACCATTTCCCCTCTAAATAACCCGTCTCTTTATCATAGGTTAAATCCCCAATGTTTGTGCACCAAATGTATTGACCAGATTCTTTCTTTTTACGAATATTAACTTCATCAAAATGAATGGATGAATCACTCAGCACTTTACCTTTTAATGGCTTGTAAGCAAAATACTCTTTGTAAGGACTCTCAACTCTAGAAGCGCCAGATAATGTTCCATTCTTTTCATTTACCTGAATTTCCATCCACAAGGCATTCCCATCCTTTACCTTTGTCCCTTGCTGATAAATTACTCCTTGCCAAACCCCTTCAAGACTATGTCTCTGAGCGAATAAGGCGCTAGAACTTAACAGAATGATTATGAGAATCGATAAACGCATAAATTAATCAGAGCAAGGATTATACCTTTTATACGTTTTGACTGGAATTTGTTACGCTTACTCAGCAGTTTTTTTGACACGCTTTTTGCGCTTTTCATTCAAATTATAAGTAATTGACAAAGCATTTGATGCTCCAGCAGAGGAATAAAAAGCAATTCCGTAGTTAAAATGAAATTGTGCTAGATTTAGTCCCAATCCAAAACTCAAACCACTCGCTCCTTTTCTCCCATCTGGCCCAAGAGCATTTCTTCGCGCAAAATTATACCCGATTCGAATGAAAAAATTGTCTTTCGGTAAAATCTCCAATCCGTAATTCATATGATAAGCCAACTTAGTAACGAAATTTGCTTTTGGAACAGGAATCGTATCACCTGTCAATTGATCAATGGTTGGCACTAAAGTCGGGTCATTGTATGTCAAATCCCAATTCGTCAAATCAGTCCCCATTATGCTTAAGCGAAATGGTGCATGATGAAACTTATACGAAACACCTGCCAATACTTCAATTGGCAATGGTTCATTATTTTGCGGAGTAAACCCTTTTAACTGGTAACCAATATTTCTAGCTACTAACAGTGCCGTAATATTTGACTTCTCATCATAAAAAGTAGTAGCTACATCAACTCCTACTCCAACTGAAGTATACGTTTCATAATGAGAAAATAAAAAATTGGCATTTGCTCCAATCGAGAAGTATTTATTCAATGTTCTTCCGTAACCCACACCCAAAGAATAATCTCCAGCCGTAAAGGTTCCCTCCTCAATTCCTTGTTCATTTGTTCTGGTAAACTGTCCGTAAGACACGTATCTTAGGTGCCCTACAAAAGTACCGGCATTCTCAAAGTTCTTCGCATAATTTAACTGACCATAATTAATTCCTGAAGGAAAAAAGAAATGATTTAAGGACAGTTGGTTATCCATCTTATCAGAAATCAAAGCTGGGTTTGCAACAGCTAAATCAATATCATCATCTTTCACTGCCATGAAATCACCTCCCAAGGCCATAGCGCGAGCACTAAAATCTAAATCCAAAAACTGAAAAGTATGCTTCCCTCCCTGCTGCGCATTCAATGACAATGCACTTAATATCGATATGGCCGAAAGAAAGATTCTCATAATTTTTTCAATGCTAGAATGAGGCGATATTCTGACTCGCTTACAGAAACCCCTTCTTTAGGATATGGCGTAAAATCAGAATAATCAATTTGATAACCAAAAATACTCACTGACGTTTTTGCTGGATCATTAGAGATAAAAACAAACGAAGAGTCTACTTGGTTCGTTCGATCTGTAGCTGTCATTTCAACTTGCACAAATCCATCTGTAATACAATTTACACCTTCTGGACAACGCGAATCATTAAAATTATCAAACTTCAGCTTGAACTCTTTGTCAGAAATTTCTTCTCCTTTTTTCATGCTCATTTCGCCTTCAATCTTGTCGCAAGAAAGCATGGCTAAGGTTAAAAAGCATATAACAGTCAAAAATTTCATCCCCTAACTAACGTCTCAAATTTAGGTTTATTATTCAAAAAGCTGATCTGGAATTAAAGCTTCTGGTTTCACTCTTGGCCCTAACTCGATTAACTCCATGTTCTGGATATTCTTGTTGCTGATCTCGAAACGTAAAATTGTTTTCGTTTTATGAAACCCTTTGAAGCCACATGCGCCTGGATTCATCCATAATGCCTGAATTTTCTTGTCAAACTGAACCAAACAAATATGAGAATGTCCACAAACAAAAACATCTGCACCTTGCCCTTCTAATGCAGCCACCGTATCCTTACTATATTTATAAGGCTTACCCCCAATGTGCGTCATGACTATCTTCATGCCTTCAAGCTCGAAAACTTGATTTTTAGGCCAGGCAGCTCGCACTTTGTGGTCATCAATATTTCCGTAAACACCTCTAACAGGTTTAAACTTCTCTAGAACCTCTATCACTTCTAATCCACCAACATCTCCTGCATGCCAAATCTCATCTACATCTTTGAAGTATTCAAAAATTTTAGGATCTACAAATCCATGAGTATCTGACATCAATCCGATTTTCTTCATTTAGCAGAATAGAATGTTTGTTACTTTTGTTGTGATGAGCAGAAAATTCTTACATCTTGCTTACAAAGGAACTAATTTTTTTGGTTGGCAAATTCAACCAAATCAAATCTCTGTGCAAGAAGAAATTGAAAAAGCACTTACCAGACTAAACGGCAACAAGCCGGTGAAAATTACTGGATGCGGACGCACAGATACTGGTGTTCACGCATCTGATTATTACGCGCATTTTGACCAAGAATTTCAGTTGGACAGTGACCAACTTCAGTTCAAACTGAATAATATGCTACATCATGACATTGTCGTTTATAAGGTTATAGATGTTCATGATGATGCCCACGCCAGATTCGACGCAACAGCCAGAACCTACCATTATTTTATTCATCAAGAAAAAGACCCTTTTATCCATGAGATTTCATGGAAAAGAAAAGGCGATTTGGACATAGAAAAGATGAATGAAGCCTGCCAATTACTTCTAGAACATGAGGATTTTGAGTGCTTTAGCAAAGTAAAAACTGATGTGACCAACTTCAACTGCAACATCAGCCAAGCCATTTGGATTCCGTCAGACAAAGGATATATTTTTAGCATCACAGCCAATCGTTTTTTACGAAATATGGTGAGAGCAATTGTCGGAACAATGATAGAGGTGGGAGAATCAAAAATTACACTTGAAGAATTTGAAACCATTCTGCAATCGAAAAATCGATCTGAAGCAGGACAAAGTGTACCTGCCAATGGCCTCTTTCTCGCAAAGATAGAATACGACTATATTGAAGTCTGACGAGTAAAATTTTAGGGATTTATAAGTGTAAAATTTTAGTCAAATCACTCAATAACACTATTTTTGTACCATGATATTACCAATTGTGGCATACGGTTCTCCGGTATTAAAAAAAGAAGGAGAAGAAATTGACGAGAACTACGAAGGCTTAAATGAACTCATTGAAAACATGTTTGAGACCATGTATGAAGCCAATGGCGTAGGACTTGCAGCTCCTCAAATTGACAAATCAATTCGTCTTTTTGTAGTAGATGCTTCACCTTTTGCTGAAGTTGAAGAAGGAGAAGAGCCTGACCCTATGGCTGAAGGCTTAGAAGATTTCAAAAAAGTCTTTATCAATCCGATCATTGAAGAAGAAGAAGGAGAAGAATGGCCATTTGCTGAAGGATGCCTCAGTATCCCTAACATCAGAGAAGAAGTCATGAGAAAGCCAAAAATTAAAATCTCATACTATGATGAGAACTGGAATTATCATGAAGATGAATTTGCAGGTTATGCGGCGCGTATCATTCAGCATGAATATGATCATGTAGATGGAATCTTATTTACTGACCATTTAAGTCCACTCAAAAAGAGATTATTAAAAAAGAAGCTAACAAACATATCAAAAGGAGACTGCGAAGTAAAATACCGCATGAAGTTTCCGGCACAAAAAAGAGGTAAAAGATGAAAAAAGTAAACACACTATTTGTATTGGCTGCCTTTTTCTTGGTAGCATGTTCAGGAGAAGATGAAACAGTTTATGATGAGCAACAAGAGGACTACATTGTAGAGTTGGATCATGATGAATTACTTACCGAAATTGAGAATTTGGAGAGTGAAATCGCAGCATCTCAAACGCCTGACAAAGACAAAATGAATGAGGCGATTGCAAAATTTCAAGATTTTGCCAATGCGTTTCCAGAAGATCCGCAAGCACCAGATTTCTTATTAAAAGCGTCTGACTTTTCTTTGGCATTAGATTACCCTGAAAAATCAGTTCGAATCTTGGACCGCATTATTGAAGAGTATCCAGAATACAACAGAATGGAAGACGTCATGTATGTGAAAGCGTCTCATCTTGATCTCAACTTAAGAGATACCACCAAGGCAAAAGAAGCATACCAAGCATTCATTGACAAATATCCAAATTCTGAATTAGTAGATGACGCACAAACTAGAATTGAAAATATCGCGTTATCTATGGAAGAATTGGCCGAAAAATTCATCCAAGAATTAGAGGCACAATAGTGTAAATGAACATTTTCCTCACGTACGATTACGAATTGTTTTTCGGACACCCCACGGGTTCGGCTGAGAAATGCATCCTTGAACCCACCAATCAATTGAGAGCGATATCCAAAAGGACAGGTGTCCCTATGGTGTTCTTTATTGATGTTGGTTACATCAAGAAATTAAAGAAATTTGCTCCTCACTATGCCTCTGCAAAATCTGATCTTAATGCGGTCACTCAACAAATTGAAACATTAGTTGAAGAAGGGCACGATTGCCAGTTGCACATCCACCCACATTGGGAAGATTGTAGCTACAATGAGCAAGGATGGCAAATGATCACAGATCGTTACAAATTGGTGGACTTTGAAGAAGATGAAATCATCCAGATTGTATTGGAATATCAAAAAATTCTGGAGTCGATTACCAAGAAACCAGTCAACTCATACCGAGCTGGAGGATGGTGTCTCCAGCCATTTTCTAAAATTAAAAAGGCTTTCGATAAAGCTGGATTAAAACTTGATTCAACCGTATTTAAAGGAGGGCATTTCACTGCCGGAAACTATTATTATGATTTTAGGAACACCCCTGAAAAAGGTAAATGGAAATTCTCAAATGATTTAACCCGAGAGGATCAAAACGGTAAATTTTGGGAATACCCTATCGGCAATCATTACTACAAACCTTTATTCTTTTGGCGCCTATTTTTTCTGGGCAGATGGAACCCTAAAGATCATAAACCGATAGGAAATGGCTACCCAATGGCCTCCCCAGGATTGCGTAAAAAAATGTTGACACAAGGCATGAATCTCAGTGCTTGTTCTGATGGCTACTTTGTTACAAAACTATCTACCATCTTGAAAAAGCATGAGAAAAAGAATTTCAATGAGTTAGTCATCATAGGACACCCTAAAGCGAACACGAACTTCGCCCTAAAAAAACTAGAAACTTTTATCGAGAAAAATAAAGCCAAGCATAACTTCACTACATTTAACGCCTTAAATCTGTAATGAAGATTATTCACAGAGCAAATATTGACACTGAAAAATGGGATTATGCAATCGCTAATTCTGCTGTTGACAATATCTTTTGCTACAGTTGGTATCTAGATGCCACCGCGAAAGATTGGTGTGCGTTGGTCAGCGAAAATTATAAAACTGTACTTCCACTTCCTTTTTCAAAAAAGCTAGGTGTTAAACAATTGTACCAACCTCAATTCAGCAGAGAAATAGACATTTTTGGAGCTGAGTTCACCTGGGATGAAGCTTTACCTATCTTACAAAAAGAGTTTAAGGCTGTACAGTTTAGAACTGCCGTCAGGTTGAACCTAACTCAAACTGAACAAAGGGTGCATCAGATTCTAAATCTGAAACAACCTCTTCAGTTAAGCACGAACGCAAAGCGCTTGATTAAAAAGGCAAGTGCTTACACAATTGAACCCTCAAGAGAAATAGAAAAGTTAATTTCAATTTTCAAGGAGACCTCATTTAAAAAAATCGATACCATTTCTGAATCAGACCTTGAGAGGCTCTTGAGTCTAATGCAAAACGCCCTTGCAAATGATGCAGGGGAATTACTTGTGATCAAAAAAGGGAGAGAAGTTGTTGGAGCTGGTTTTTTCTTAAAAGACAAAAAGCGCATCACTTATCTGAAAGGAGCATGCTTTGAAGAACATAAGAAGTCTGGAGCAATGTTCAAATTGATTCATTCAGCTATCGAAGAGTATCAAGAAGATTATGAGCACTTCGATTTTGGAGGGTCGAACGTAGAGAACGTTGCGAATTTCTATCGTAAATTTGGCGCTTCAGACAGAACCTATTATAATTACCAATTGAAAGATTTGCCAAAATGGTACAAGGCAATAAAGCGACTGAAAAAATGAGAACAATCTTAATCATGGGCAGCTCAGGAGGATTGGGCAAACACTTAACCGATTTCTTTGCCGACAAAGATGTTCGCTTGGCGCTTCATTATTTTGAAAACAAACCCACTAAAGTACCAGCTAACGCACAACTGTTCAAAGCTGATATCAGAAAAGAAAAAGAGGTAAAAGACCTAATCGACTCTGTCATCAAAAGCTTCAACACAATAGACATCATTGTTAATAATGCGGGAATTTCAAAAAGTGAAATGAGCTGGAAAGCTTCACAGCAAAATTGGGAAGACACCATTGCCATTAACCTGACCGGACCGTTTTATGTAGCAAAACATGCTTTACCTCACATGCGTGAAAATCAATTTGGACGCATTATATTCATGTCTTCTATCGTGGCTCAAACAGGATTCATTGGTGCTTCAGCATACGGTGCTTCTAAAGCCGGATTGATTGGTCTGACCAAGTCAATGGCTAAAGAAGTAGCCAATAAAAACATCACGGTTAATTCAATTGCACTGGGTTATTTTAATGCCGGAATGATTAATGACGTGCCAGCTCAAATGCAAGAAGAACTTATGAAACAGATCCCAATGAATGAGCTAGGCGACCCTGTTCAACTCGCAAAACTAATCGAGTATTTAAGTACAGATGAAGCAGCATACCTAACGGGCCAAACCTTAAACTTGAACGGAGGTCTTTACAGCTAAAATTTTGACCCAACTTAATCGTCTTCAACCAAAATGATTCACGAAATCAGTAAACATAATTCAATTCTAAACCATTTCATTCGTGAAATAAGGGATGTTCATATTCAAAATGACCGCATGCGTTTCAGAAAAAACATGGAGCGAATTTCACAGATTTTGAGTTATGAATTGAGCAAATCCTTGCCATACTCTGAAGTTTCAATCCAAACACCTCTTGCAAAAACTTCTTCAAGCATAGTGCAAGATGAGCTGGTAGTTGGATCTATATTGAGAGCAGGGCTTTCTATGCACGAAGGGGTTCTGTCTTATTTTGACCAAGCCGAAAATGCATTTATCTCTGCCTACCGAGAAGAATCAGATGAGTCACATGAAGTTAAAGTGGTTATCGAATACCTAGCTGCACCCAATCTTCAAGACAAAACACTTATTCTTGTTGACCCTATGTTGGCGACCGGAACTTCGCTCATCTTAACAATCGAAGCACTGCAGAGCAAAGGTCAATTCAAGAACTTACACATCATGGCTGCTATTGCGAGTCAAGAAGGTGTTGAAAGAGTCCAAGCTGCTTTTCCAAAAGCAGACATTTGGGTGGCAGCTATCGACCCTGAATTAAATGAAAAATCATATATCGTTCCTGGACTTGGAGATGCCGGTGACTTAGCTTACGGAGAGAAAGAATAATGAATTGGACATTGATTAGTTTAGGTTTTATCATGGGGACATTCAAATTTTTGTTCTCTCATTGGATAGCTTATACAGCCGGAACAGCTGACATCACAACTATCATAGAAATTTTCGCATCCACCACAGCTGGGGCATGGTTCTCTATGTCTGTGTTTTATTTTCTAAGTGGATTTCTGATGAAAAGAGCCGCACAAAAAAGAAGAGAAGCAGAGCGCTTAGCAAAAGAAAAAGGGATTCCGTTCAAAAAGAAAAAAACCTTCACCAAAATGAACAAGTTTATTGTTTGGATAAAGATGAATGTCGGTATTTTCGGAGTAACTTTTTTGGCGCCTTTATTCCTTTCTATCCCAATAGGATCAATAATTTGTGCAAAGTTTTTTGGTAATCAAAAGAAAACTTTTCCGCTCATGTTAATGAACACTGCCATCTATAGTACGTTAATGTGTTTGTGGTTATATGCAACTCAAGGATGAAACACATCAAACACATATTTTTTGATTTAGACCACACGTTGTGGGATTTCGAGCGCAATTCAAAAGAAACGCTAAGTGAACTTTATGATGAGTTTAATTTGGAACCTATCATTCAAAACAAAGAACGTTTTCTAGCAACTTACCAAACTGTCAATGCCATTTACTGGAAAAAATACCGAGATGGGCAAATCGATAAGCAAACCGTGAGATTTGGCCGTTTTTCGGACACATTGAAAAGACTGAAAGTTGAACGTGCTGACGAAATCGGACAGATGATTGGAGACGAATATGTTCTCAGAGGTCCACATAAAAAGTATTTATTCCCAAACACTCACGAAACACTACAAAACCTACAAAACAAGTTTCCTCTGCACATCATAACAAATGGTTTCAAAGAAGTGCAAAGCGTTAAAATGGGAGGCACGGATTTAAATCGGTATTTCCAACTCATTTTATGCTCTGAAGATGTTGGAGTAAACAAACCGAATAAGCGTGTTTTTCAGCGTGCTCTAGAATTAACGAATTGTGACCCGGCACATGCGGTCATGATTGGTGATAATATAGAGGCAGATATTAGAGGCGCTCAAAAAGTTGGAATGTCAACGATTCTTTTTGATCCAAAGAAAGAACACACGGCATACAGCCCTCAAGATAATCACTTGATAATTCACGACTTAAAAGATTTACAATCCATCTTTTAAAACAGTTGAGAATTAACTCCTTATTTAGAATCATTCTAAACTAATGTTTTAGGCGTCCTAGACAAATAAAATTGGCCTTAGAGTATTAAATTTGTCCACTAATCTAATTCCAAAATCGATATGTCAAAGACTATCAAATTAAGGAAAGGCTTGGATATCAAACTTGTAGGAGAAGCTGACAAAGTGAAAACTGATGCTGGCAACTCACCTGTTTACGCTATCAAGCCACCTGATTTTCATGGGCTAACACCTAAAATGACCGTTAAGGTAGGTGATAAAGTAAAGGCCGGTTCTACTATTTTCATTAACAAATACCAAGAAGAGGTAACTTTTGCTTCTCCCGTTTCAGGTGAGGTTGCAGAGATTGTTCGTGGAGACAAGAGAAGAATCCTAGAAGTAAGAATTAAGGCTGATTCAGATATTACATTTGAAGATAAAGGAGCAAAAGATCCTGCTTCAATGTCAGCTGAAGAAGTGAAAACTTACATGCTTTCAAATGGACTTTGGCCATTTATTAAAATGCGTCCACTTGATGTTATAGCAAGACCTGGCGATTCACCGAAGGCCATTTTTATCTCAGCATTTGATTCCGCTCCACTTGCTCCTGATTATGATTTTATTCTTCATGGTGAGAATGAAAACTTTCAAGCAGGTATTGATGCTTTATCAAAGTTAACTGAGGGAAAAATCCACTTAACAACAAGAGGAGGTTCTAACCCTGACAGCACTTTTACAGGTGCACAAAACGTTCAACGCAACACAATCAAAGGAAAGCACCCAGCTGGTAACGTGGGAACACAAATTCACCACATTGATCCAGTAAACAAAGGTGAAGTCGTTTGGACGGTAAATGCTCAAGACGTGGCGTTAATCGGAAAAGTATTTAAAACTGGAAAGTTTGATGTTTCTAAGGTTATTGCTGTTACTGGTTCAGAAGTAAAGAATCCAAAATATATTAAAGCACGTGTAGGAATGCAAATTGCTGCAGTTCTTGAAGACAATGTTTCTCAAGAAAATGTGCGTTTCATCTCAGGAAATGTTTTGACTGGTGAAAAAGTTGAAGCTGACGGATACTTAGGTTTCTATGATTCTCAAGTTACTGTAATTCCTGAAGGAGATGATCCAAAGTTCATGATTACCAAAGGATGGTTAAGTCCTGGCTTCAGTAAGTTCTCTAACTCAAGAGCATACTTTAGCTGGTTGATGCCAAACAAGAAGTATGAGCTTGACACAAACTTAAACGGTGAAGTAAGAGCATTTGTGGTAACAGGTGAAATGGAAAAAGTTTTCCCTTTTGACATCTACCCTATGCACTTGACTAAAGCTGTCATGTACAATGATATTGATTTGATGGAAAACCTAGGAATCTACGAAGTAGCTCCTGAAGATTTCGCTTTATGTGAATTCGTTTGTACATCAAAGATTGACATCCAAGAAGTGATTAGAGGCGGTTTGGATGTGATTGAAAAAGAATGCATGTAATTATTCGTTAAACTTAAATTGAAATAAATTGAAGTCGATTGAAAAAATGATGCGTAAAATGGAGCCCGACCATGATGGGAAATGGGCTAAGTTCCACCCAGTATGGGATGGATTCTACACATTCCTTTTTACGCCAGGAGAAACGACCAAGCGTGGTGCTCACATCCGTGATGGTATTGATCTAAAAAGAACCATGTTCATGGTGGTGACAGCTTTGATTCCGTGCTTATTATTCGGAATCTATAACACTGGTCACTGGCACTATGTTGCAACTGGTGAAGCTGGTGCTTATTTAGATTTATTCGGAGATAAATTAATCTATGGATTGATTCAAGTATTACCTATTGTAATCGTATCATATGCGGTAGGATTGGGTGTTGAATTTATCTTTTGTATCAAAAACCAGCATGCCATCCAAGAGGGATTCTTGGTGTCTGGTATGTTAATTCCACTTATTATTCCTGCTGATACGCCACTATGGATGGTTGCCGTTGCAACAATCTTTGCCGTTGTATTAGGAAAAGAGGTATTTGGTGGAACAGGTATGAACATTGTAAATATCGCACTTACTGCAAGAGCATTCTTATTCTTTGGATATCCAACAATGATGTCAGGAGATAAAGTGTGGATGTCTGGTATTGGAGATATGAATCCTGACGATATTGCAGAAGGTGTTACCGGAGCAACACAGTTAGGTGAGCTAGCATCTTTTAATGGTGCTCAAGAAGATTGGGTAATCCAAGGAGGTCTTGAGGCTTTTCAAGCTAAATGGTCGATTATGGATTCATTCTGGGGATTCATCCCTGGTTCAGTAGGTGAAACTTCAGTAGCTGCAATATTAATTGGTGCTGCCTTGTTGTTGTTCACCGGAATAGCTTCTTGGAGAATTATGGTATCCTTCGTAGCTGGTGGATTCTTTGTTGGATGGCTAGCTAACGTATTCGGATCAAATCCATACCACATGTTAGAACCTATTAACCACCTAGTTATTGGTGGATTCGCCTTTGGTGCAGTCTTCATGATTACTGACCCGGTTACGGCTGCTCAAACCAATACGGGTAAATTTATTTATGGATTCTTAGGTGGTGCTTTATCAATTACTGTTCGTGTATTTAACGGCGCATTCCCTGAAGGGGTGATGATGGCGATCTTATTCATGAACGTTATGGCTCCATTGATTGACCACTACGTAATTAGTGCGAACATTAAGAGAAGAAAGAAAAGATTAAAAATTAAAGCTGCATAATCATGGCTGTAAACAAAGATAGTAACGTATACACCTTCGTCTTCGCCATTTCAATGGTGATTGTGGTTGGTGCTGGATTAGCTGCCGTATCTATGGGATTGAAACCTTTTCAAAAGAAAAATGATGAGGTGAAAAAGAAAATGGATATTCTGGGAGCACTTAACATTGAGTCTACAAGAAAAGATGCTGCTGCTCTGTATGACCAATACGTCATTGCTGATGAATGTGTTGTAGTTGACAAGCAGGGTAATCTTCTTGATGGAGAAGTAGCTTTTGACTTAGATATCAAAAAGCAATACAGAAATAAGAAAATCAAAGAGTGTGACAGAAAATACCCGCTTTACGTAGCAAATGTAGATGGAGGTAAAAAGTATGTTATTCCAATGGTTGGATCTGGTCTTTGGGGACCAATCTGGGGATTCATTGCGGTTGAAAGCGACATGGAGACAATCTATGGTGCTAAATTCGATCACAAAACAGAAACGCCTGGTTTGGGAGCTGAGATCAAACAAGAATTCTACTACAGTCAATACGTTGGTGAAAAAATCAACGGAAAATTGAAATCTGTAAAAGATGGTACCGGTAAAGAAGTAGGGAACGGAAAAGTTGATGGGATTACTGGTGGAACCATTACCTCTAAAGGAGTAGAAGAAATGGTGAATAGAACCCTTGAGGTTTATGTGAAATACTTTAAGAATCTTTAATTATGAGTGAAGCAAAAGTAAAAGCGCCAAAAGAACCTTTGTTCTCAAAGAAGAACAAAAGGTTGGTAACTGAGCCACTTGACGACAATAACCCGGTTACATTACAGGTATTGGGTATTTGTTCAGCTTTGGCAATTACCGTATCAATTGAGCAAGCTCTAGTAATGACAGGATCAGTACTTTTCGTACTTGGTGCTGGTAACGTAATCATCTCTTTATTGAGAAACTTGATTCCATCAAGAATCAGAATTATCGTTCAGCTAGTAGTCGTTGCATCACTTGTAATTATTGTAAACGAAGTATTAAAAGCATTCTTACCAGATATCGCTGAAAAACTCTCAGTATTCGTTGGATTGATTATCACCAACTGTATCATTATGGGTCGTTTTGAAGCATTTGCTATGGCTAATAAGCCTTGGCCATCTTTCTTAGATGCTGTTGGGAACACTTTAGGGTACGGAATCGTTCTAGTTCTAGTATCAGTATTTAGAGAAATCTTTGGTGCTGGTAAATTCTTCAACATTCCATTATTTGGAGACAGAATTAAAGGAACTGGATTGTACGAATATGGTTACATGGATAACAACTTCATTATCCTTGCACCTTTCGCTTTATTCGCGGTTGGAATCATTATTTGGGTACAAAGAACACGTAATAAGTCATTAATTGAAGACCATTAATAGAAAGAAATTATGGATCACGTAACAATCGCATTAAAAGCCATCTTTTCGGAGAACATGATTTTTGCCTATTTCTTAGGTATGTGTTCTTATTTGGCGGTATCAAAAACAGTTAAAACAGCTGTTGGTTTAGGTGCAGCAGTAATCTTCGTACTTGGAGTAACTGTACCTGTTAACTGGCTACTTGAAAACTATGTATTAAAAGAAGGTGCTCTAACTTGGTTAGGAGCTGAATATGCTGAAATCGACTTGAGTTTCTTGTCATTCATCATGTTTATTGCTGTAATTGCATCAATGGTACAGTTAGTAGAAATGTTAGTTGAGAAGTTCGCTCCAGCACTTTACGGAGCGCTAGGTATCTTCTTACCACTTATCGCTGTAAACTGTTCTATCTTGGGTGGTGCTTTATTCATGCAAGAAAGACAATACTCAACTATTGCAGAAGCAACAAACTTTGGTATTTCATCAGGGATTGGATGGTTCTTAGCAATCGTTGCTATCGCAGCAATTAGAGAAAAAATCAAATACTCTCACGTTCCTGCTCCAATGAGAGGATTGGGAATCACTTTCGTAACAACTGGTTTGATGGGAATTGCTTTCATGAGCTTCTCAGGAATTAACTACGGTTCAAAAGCGAAAGAAGAATGTGGGGATGGAGCAGATTCATCTAACAATTCAGAGGCTGTTATCGATACAGAAACTGAAACTGGAGATGAAACGACTATGTTGTACCAAGAAACTGAAGAAAACTAGAAGACATGGCTAAAGTTATTATTCTAACAATCATTGTATTTACAATTGTCGTCCTTTTATTGGTTGGACTTTTGTTATTCGTAAAAGCTAAAATTTCTCCTTCAGGAAAAATTAAAATTACCATCAACGGAGAGCATGAGCTTGAAGTAGACGGAGGAGGAACATTACTAAGTACACTAGGTTCTAACGGGATCTTTTTACCATCAGCTTGTGGTGGAGGTGGAACTTGTGTTCAGTGTACTTGTCAAGTACTTTCAGGAGGTGGAAACATCTTACCTACTGAAGAACCTCACTTCTCTCGTAAAGAGATTGCTGACAACTGGAGATTAGGTTGCCAGGTGAAGGTAAAAGAAGATATGGAGATCCATGTTGAGGAAGAAGTGATGGGTATTAAAGAATGGGAAGCTAAAGTAGTATCAAACTACAATGTTGCTACCTATATCAAAGAGTTCATTGTTGAGATTCCAGAAGATATGGATTACAAAGCAGGTGGATATATTCAAATTAAGATTCCACCATGCGAGGTTAAATATTCTGATATGGATGTAACTGCACATCCACAAGATCACCCAGGTGAACCAAACAAGTTTGAGAAAGACTGGGCTGAAGGACCTTATGCTATTAGACACTTGGTCATGAAGAATGACGAAGAAGTCGTTAGAGCGTATTCAATGGCTTCTTACCCAGCTGAAGGAAGAAAAATTATGTTGAACGTTAGGGTAGCTACTCCTCCATTTGATAGAAAAACTGGAAAGTGGATGAATGTTAATCCTGGAATTGCTTCTTCATACATCTTCAACTTGAAAGAAGGAGATCCTGCTATCATTTCTGGACCTTATGGAGAATTCTTCATTAATGAGTCTGATGCTGAAATGTTATACGTGGGTGGTGGAGCCGGTATGGCACCAATGAGATCTCACTTGTATGAATTGTTCAAAACCATGAAGACTGATCGTAAAGTGACGTACTGGTACGGTGGACGTTCAAGAGCTGAGTTATTCTACATTCACTACTTTAGAGAACTAGAAGAAAAGTTCCCTAACTTCAAATTTTACATGGTACTTTCTGATGCTTTACCAGAAGATAACTGGATAGAAAAGAAAGATATCCATGATGAAGAAGGAGATGGGTTCGTTGGTTTTGTTCACCAAGCTGTAATTGATCAGTACTTGTCACACCACGAAGCACCTGAAGACATTGAATTCTATTTCTGTGGTCCTCCTTTGATGAACCAAGCAGTAGAAAAGATGTGTGATGACTGGGGTGTTCCTCCAGAAAACGTAAGATTTGATGATTTCGGAGGTTAATCTGAAACACAAAATAAATTCAAACCCTGATACAACTGTATCAGGGTTTTTTGTTTTCGAAAACAAACCCAACAGGCCTACCTGACGTATCAATTAAAAACCAACAGTATGAAGACCCTATTCTTTGCTTTAATAGCCCTTGCAACCACATCTATTTGGTCACAGCAAACAATCACCTCCACTCAAAACGGAGACTTTTTTGCATTTGGAACTTGGGATTGTTTTTGTTTACCGGCTGATGGTGACACTGTCATTATAGAACATAGTGTAAACATGAATTTCGGAATCCCCTATACCATGGGTCAAATCATTGTGAATTCGTCAGGTTCATTAACTGACGGAGGAACAGACAAGGACATCTATATAAACGGAGGTCAATTTATTAATTATGGCTTGGTAGAACTGGACGGATTTTGGCTAGATTCTGGTTCATTTGTGAACGAAGGTAATATGATTTTAGATAGTCTTTGGACTCAAGACATTTCAACGAACAATGGAACCATCAGTACCTTCGATTTTTTACATGATCAATTGACCAGCTTTCAGAATAACGGAGAAATTACTGTCAATAACAATTTTTCTAACCAAGGTATTTTCAATAATAATACAGGTGCAAGCTTGTCTATTGCCAATGACGGATCAAACTGTAACATTCAAGGAAATAGTGCTTTGTTCGACAATTATGGAATTGTTTGTATTACCGGAGATTTCATCAATTGCGGTTCAGACACCCTGACCGGAAGTGGATTTTGGTTTGTGGAAGGACAGGCTTCAAATACAGGAGATGTTCTCGGGAATTTACAAATGCATTTCAATGGTGGTTCTTGGGCATTAAACACAGGAAATGTTGCCTCTAGCGTGACAATTGGTTCAGACCCTTGTTTCTTGAGCCTTGAGTCATCTGAACTCGAATGGAGCATCTACCCTAACCCGGCGAATAATATCGTTTGGTTATCAACTGAGTTTAAATCAGCAACTATTTATGACGCTAGTGGAAAAACTATTATGTCTGTATCAGCCGGCAAATCAATTGACATTTCGCAACTAGAAAGAGGGGTTTACATGATTCAAATTGTTACACACAATGATATGCTGACTCAGCAGCAATTGATAAAGGAGTAACTAAAAGTTGAATCCACAACCCAGATAAAACCCAACGGGCCATCCAACACCTGTCCTGAAAATCAAGCGATTATTAGTCATATTTTGAAAACGATACCCAATTGATAAAGTTGGTGTATACTGCGAAATCATATGACCTTGAGGCAAGGCACCATCCATCTCAAATAAGTTGATGGTAGCACCAGCATTTAACTCAAAATGAGAACGTGAATTACCACTTAACAGTAACAACCTTGCTGTAGGGGTGTAATGAGTTCCATCACTGAATGATTCAGATACGCCAAAACCGAATTGTGCTCCTAAAAACACCTCTGACTGAGTATTGGATAACTTAGTAAAAATGCGCTCATAGTTCAAATTCCACTCCCCATAAAAGAACCATGTACCCGCACTAATGTGCACAGTGTTTCTAGTATACCTCTGTGCTGACTCCAAAGAATCTCTTTGCGAAAGTCCTAAGAATGGAAACCCTATGAACAGAATAAAAAGTATGTTTTTCATTTGATTGCGTTTTATTCAAAGGTACTGTTGATTCTACTGATTGATCAATTAAAAAGCACCTATCAAATTTAACTTTTGTGTTTTTCGCAAACTCGCAATGTATCTGCCAGGGATAGAAACGGCAGCTTGGTGAAGCCTTGGCTCAGCAACTAAAGTAGATAGCCCGCCTGGGCAGCCAAAGAATTAATGTAAAACTATTCGTCTCATCCCAACCAAGCTTCCATTCGAACGAATGCGCAACAGATAGGTTCCACGTTCTAAACTAGAAAGATCTAAGCTCACAAACTCCTGAATTGCGTTGTAATCGTTGCTAAATACTTGTTGCCCCAGTGAATTGCTCACTTCAATTTCAAATCCATTCAGCTTGAAGAATTCACCTCTGATATTGAACACACCATTTGAAGGGTTGGGATATACTGAATAAGCAAATTGATCAACTTCTGTCAAGCCAACTACTCCCCAAGCAAACGGATCAGATAAACTGGTACATCCTCCAGGATAAGTCACTTCACAGGTATACCAACCAGGTGAAGTTGGCGTGATACTCTGACTTGTTCCTCCTACTATTTCAATTCCGTCAATAAACCACTGATAGGAATCTCCAGGAGGTGTTGCAGTCAACAAGCCACCAAAACCAGTGATTATTACATCTGGTTCAGGGTTAACGATAACATCAATTGTATTTGATGCACATGAGTTTTCTTGCGTCACAACATAAGACATATGGTCTTGACCCATTCCAAAATCAGTAGCACCCGTTAGATTAGGAATATAATTTGGAACATTTTGTTGCACTGTATTTTCAGTTCCTAATTGACCCGCATCATTTCGACCCCAAGTCCAAGTCGAATTATCTCCTTTAACCACTGCCGACTGATAGAAAGCTGCTTCAACATGAATAACAGCATCAAGAGTATCCATTTTTTGAGGATTAAATTCTGAGACTAATGTGCCATTTCCAAGCTGTCCAAAGTCATTGTTTCCAAAAGTGTACACCTTTTGATTAGTTGTCAAGACTATTGAATGATCTGTTCCGCCATCTGCTGCAAGCACATTTGGAATGGTGTTTTGCACCGGTACATTTGAGAACAACACGCCATTGACACCCAATTGACCATGCGCATTACTTCCCCAAACAAAAAGCTGTCCAGTACTGTCTACAGCAAAAGAATGATTATCTCCTGTATGAATGGATGCAATCCCTGTTAAAGTTGAAATCAGTTGTGGATCATTATAAGTCACTAAATCACCTAATCCAAGTTGACCATGCGTGTTGTCTCCCCATGAATAGACAGTACCATCATCTTTCAGTGCAAGCACATGGTTTTCACCTGCAGATACAGCTACCATATTCGTTAAACCGGTAATCGCAAAAGGGAAATTAGTCGTTGCAAAGTTACCTTGACCTAATTGTCCCATATCATTTCTCCCCCAACTCATTACGGCTCCAGTACTTAAAGCAGCAACACCAAATTCATGACCTGCAGAAACATCAACGGCGTCAGTAATACTTGTTGCAATTGGAACCAATGATGAAGAGAATGTTCCATCACCTAATTGACCAAATGTATTATCTCCCCAACTCAAAACAGCACCACTGTTATCTCGAGCAAGATTATAGGAGATACCTGATTCAATTTCAACAATGTTAGTTGCTCCTATTGTTTCAACAGCAGATAGCGAAGGGTCAATGGTGTTATCTCCTAACTGCCCATCAATATTATTTCCTAAAGCCCAAACTTCATCTACTCCTCCCAGGGTAACTTCAACATGATAAGTACCTTCATCATAAGCTTCATATTGAATATCCGTTTCTCCACCCAAAGGATTATTATCCCAATACCATTGATTCCAGGTCATGTAATCAGATTCCAATACAACAGAATCTCCTTCGCATATAGTGGTTGAACCTAAAGCTGAAATGACAGGATTATCCATCACAACGAACAGTTGCGAAGTAGGTGCCCATTGAGTACATCCAGTTGCGGCTAAGAATCCTTGTAAACTAACAACTTGTCCATCAGTCAAGGCTGATGTTGAATAGGTGTTCACTGCAGATGGACCTTGTACAGATGCGCCATCAATAAAAAATTCATAGGTATCGGCTCCAGTTCCTGTAAAGTCAACTTGATCACCCAAGCAGATGATGTTACCAGGAACTACTGTCAGCTCTATTGGCATTACATCTACTCCCATATTGATGGTAGTCGCAGATAACGCACCGCATTCTCCATCAAATCCCATGACAGTGATTATGTCTCCATTATTCAATTCATCAGAGCTAAATACATTATTTGTTGAAGGTGCGTCTTGCGAAATTCCATTGATGAAAAACTCATATTCATTTGCTCCACCACTTGTAAAATCAACAGGGTCACCAAAACAGATTTGATTATCAACATCAGATGATGTCAAAGTGGTAGTTGGGAATTGATTAACAGTGTAGGTAATTCCAGAAGATAAGGTGGTGCATCCTTGATTTCCGCCCTCAACAGTTACCACATCTCCATCATTTATTGTTGTAGTGATTAACGAATCTTGGGTTGAAGGCCCCTGTACAGAAACGCCATTCACAAAAAACTCAAAATCAAATGCACCTAAACCGATAAATACCACTTGATCACCTTGACAAATAGTTTCATCAAGATCATCTGAAATAATTGAAGTTACTGGATAAGACCACACCGAAAATGGAATTGAGTTTCCGTAGGTTGAACAAATATTATCTGTACCGTAAATCTGAACAATCTGTCCGTTTGTTAAAGAATCTGTGGTGTAAACAGGACCTGTAGTTGCTAAAATTCCGCTAACATAAAACTCATAGCTTGATGCACCTGCTGCATTAAACGTGACGCTTTCTCCAACGCAAATACTACTGTCTGCATCAGAAGAAGTCATGGTCACAACTGGATTTGGAATCACGGTGAAGGTGTATAGGTCATCTGATGTATTGAAACATCCATTAATACCGTCTCCTTGCATACTTACTTGATCACCATCTACCAAGGTGTTGATATTAAATACATTCGTGGTTGTTGCAGGACCTTGTGAAACACCATTAATCATTAATTCGTAAGTTCCTGAACCTGAACCGGTAATTGTCACAACTTCACCGTCACATACTGATGTATCTGCATCTGAAATGGAAACATCAATGTCTGGTAAAGCATTTACCGTCAAGGTGAAACTATTTGAACTTGCTGAACATCCCGTGTTATACCCTTCAACATAGATTTCTTGAACACCAGTAAAACTATTTGAAGTTAATACATTAGTTGGTGATGGTGCACCTTGAGATACTCCGCCAACAAAAAACTCATAATTATCAGCACCTGATGCAGTATACGTGATAGATTCCCCTTCGCATATAAAGTTGTCTACATCTGAACTTGATAATGCAGTAGGTGGCACTGGATCTACAGATATCGTGTAAGTGCTCAAACTATTGGATGAGCATCCACCCGAGTAACCAATGAGATCAATGACATCACCATCATTAAACCCATCACTAAAAAGCGTGTCAATTGCATTTTGACCCTGAGATATTCCATTAATTAAAAATTCATATGTTGTTCCACCACTAGCAGTAAAGATAATGGAGTCACCATCACAAATGACGTTATCAACATCAGAGCTAAGCATGTCAATTGTTGGAATTGGTGATACGGTAAATGACAGGGTATCATCTGCAAAATAGGTACATCCCAATTTTGAACCACTCAGTGCTACCTGTGGGTTTCCGATAGGCAGTGTAGTTAAAGAAAAGTTTCCTGTAGCATTAGTACCTTGAGAAACGCCATCAACAAATAATTCATACTGTGTGATTGCGGTTCCAGTACCTGTAAAGTCAACATTTTCTCCTGCGCAAATAGCGTTGTCAAAGTCAGAATCAAACAAGTTTACGTTGAACTGAGGAATAACCGTCATAGGAAATTCAGTGTCACTAAAATCAAAACAACCCGATTGGATACCTCTTACTTTGACAATATCTCCATTAGATAAATTTCCGTTTATATAAACATTGTTCGTAGATGACCCACCTGTTGGCACATTATTCAAATAGAACTGGTAAAGTGAAGCACCACCTGCAGTAAAGGTAACTGTATCTCCCTCACAAATAGTACTATCCGCATCACTACTCGTTAACGTCACAGTTGGTAAAGGATTTACTGTAAAGGTATTTATGTTAGAGAGCTGTGAACAGCCGTTTGAAGACCCCATTACTGAAACTTGATCTCCTGTAGTCAACCCACCATTTGTGTAACTCGGGTTACCTGAAGGACCTTGAACCGGTGCACCGTTTACAAAAAACTCATAAGTTGTTGCGTTAAAGGCGGTAAAGTCAACAGATGTTCCTTCACAAATGGAAGTTCCTGTATTGTTACTCAAGAGGGTATTTGGAATAGCATTAACAAAATACGTGTAATCTTGATCTCCATCATTTGGACAACCGAGGGTATATCCAATAACAGTTACATTGTCTAAATTATTTAAACTTGAAGTGGTATAATTAGTAGCTCCAGAAGGGCCTTGAACCGAAATTCCGTTTACAAAAAACTCATATTGAGTTGCCCCGGTAGCATCAAATCCAACCACATCTCCTTCACAAATTACCAAATCTCCATCTGTCGTGGTCAAAGTCGGATTAGGCAATGGATTCACAGTCATATTAATGGTCTGATTTGATTGAGATGAACATGAGGTCGAAGTGTCTACTCCAAGTAGTGTGATTACTTGCCCATCAATCAATGTATTTGAAGCAAATAAATTACTCGATTGCAACAAAGTTACCGGTGTACCATCAATATAAAACTGATACATTTCAGAACCACCTCCAGTAAAAATGACCAAATCTCCGTCACAAATAATATCATCTGCATCAGAAGAAGTTAGGTTAACATTCGGATTATTATTCACGGTGAAGGTGAAAACATTGTCGGTGGTATCTACACATCCGTTTGCATTCATGATGCAAGTCACCACATCACCATTCGTCAACACATCTGTAGTGAAGAGGGAAGAGTCTAGATTCTGTATTGATACGTTGTTAATTTGATAATCATAGAAGACAGTCCCAGTTCCATTAAAAGCCGAACTACTAAAAACAACAGTATCACCAAGGCAAATCGTAGTATCCGAAACAGAAGAGACCATGCTAAAATCTGGATCATTTACTCTTACAGAATCCAGATAAGTATCTGTGCAGAAATTGGTATAAGTTGAAGTGAGGGTGACATAATGCATTCCGCCCGTGGTGTACGTGTAAGTTGGATCTTGTAATGAGGACGTGTCCGTTGTCAAAGTATCATCATCAAATTCCCATTCAAAGCTTAACACACCTATTCCGCCAGCGTAAGCAGTTGATGTATTTGTAAAGCTTACCGCATCTCCAAGACAATAATCAAAAGTCACGTTAAAATCTGCCGTTGTAGCCGGAGCAGCTGAGAATGTTATCCCCGAGTTATTCGCAGTGTTTTTACTGAAAAGAGCAGTAATATTGGTAGACGTATTATTGATGCCTGTGACATCCACACATTCTATTGTTGCCGGATTCGCCAACGTAATATCGGTATCTGTTACGTCTCCAGAAGAGAAAACGAAAATACTGTCTTGACATGTTCCGACAGCTGTAAATTGTCCATTGACTGTTTGTAACCTAGAAGAATCAATTTCAAGCCTACAACCAGGGTTCAAGGTTAGGTCATTGAAAAAATTAGCCCCTGACATGAGTGTTGAAAATGCACCAGTTCCTGCCGATATGGTAACATCATAATAGGTTAGACTATCTCCAGCAAAAAAATCAACATCAGGGGTACCGGTTACATGGATGTGTGAAGTCCCAGAAAACAAATTGACTGCATTACTTAAGACTGAAAAATCATTAAAGTTTACTCCATTAGAGACTTCTATACTCGAAGCATTCAAGTGAATAATCTTATTCTCGATCCCACTCACCAAAAAGACCCCACAACGAATGGAATCAGAATTGGTATCAAAAATCCCTTTACCAACATTAAAGTCAGAACCTGAATCCATAAATAAATCACCATTCAATGTGAGTGAATCAGTAATATTTTGCGCAGCAAAAAACACATTGGCATTAATGGGGCGCTCAAATGTGGTAAACACCGAATTATTGAGGTCAGGGATAAATCTGATTTGGGCTAGCGTATCAGAATTTGTGATGGTCACGGTAGAGTTTAAAATAGCATCTTCTCTAATTGACACACTAGAAACTAAATCAAAAACAGGGTTCTGAGCATCTGAACCTGTCCAATCCATCCTGAAACATTCGGCATTAATATCAGCAGTTACGACATCACCAGAAGCCAAGAATGATGCACCGTCAAAATATACGGTATCTCTTATGGTAGGCAAGCAAGTAGCCGGTGTTCCTGAAGGAGATTCCCAGTGTGAAATATCCGACCAATTTCCAGCACCTCCTACCCAATAAAATGCAGTTCCTACAACAGGCAAACCAAATGTCCATCCCGTAGCATCATATTCTGAATTCGAATTCGTTGCCATGTTCACTCTTGTTACTGGCAAAGCATCAATAGTCATATTATAAATGTTGCAATAATCAACCCATAAGGTATCTGTACCTGTCTGTACAAAATTCCCTGGCGGACTAGTGTTGCTTGTCGATTGGATAGTTATCGGGGCAAGGCAAGTTCCGTTAGCATTTAGCGAATCAAATGTTTGTTCAGATCCTGTTTCAAAATTAGCTGTGATCCCTGGGTCGAGATAGAGCACCTCAAAAGTATTATTATCCCTAATCTCAGTTTGCAGGTTGAAAAATCTAACGGTAGCATAAGCTTCTCCACCTCCTTGAAAAATACTCAAACTCGTATTCGCATGGTTTATATTTATGTCGGAACCAGTTGAAGTGAAAGTTAAAGTAATCGGATTCAAATACCAGGTCTCTCCCACCCCATTTAGGGTAATTGTTGAATTTGAAATATCGATCGTCCTAGTTGCAGATGTATATGAATCAAAAGAATATGCAGTAATATCAAAACCTGCTGTGTTAAACTGACCAGAATCAATATAAATGCTCTCATTCGATTGAAAATTATCTGCCAAACTGAAAACTCCTGTAGTTGAGAAAAAATAAATATCACCATTGAGAGTGACGCCATCAGAAGTAAAGCTGGCTGCTCCATTTGCTTGCATGACATAATTCCCGGTAAACGAAGAAGTCATAGGGGCATCTAAAACAACTGACCCTCTAATCATCAAGTTCGAACTTCCACTCAAATCAGGGTTACCTGCTAATGCAGTCCAAGTCATGTTTCTGCAGTAGGCTATTTGATCAACTGTGGTGGTGAAATTTACGCCTGAAGCATTATCAAAAACCACATCATCATTCGGACCTGGTATACATGCATCAGCTGCTCCTCCTGAAGCCAAAGCCCAATGAGCTGGATCAGACCAATCCCCTGTGCCGTTCACCCAATAGTAAGTAATATTTGAAGGGTTTTCATTGATTGCCCAATTTGAATTATTCCCCTGATCAATCGAGTTTGCAGCATTATAAGTACCTGCACTTCCATTGATTCCTTCTACCGTAATATAGGTAGCATTCAAGGTTTGCCCTGACATATCCAAGAATGCTTGATTCGTTGAAGAAGAAGATTTCAAATCAACATAGTTTCCGCAATCACCGTTTAGATTTAACTGGTACACTTGTAATTCACTTGCTACCCCCTCCTGAATCCTCAATTCGCAACCGGCAGCTACACTCACAGTATCAATGTAAGAACCACCCTCAAAATTAAACTCGGCCACATTTATGTTAAACTGGGTATAGGAAATATTGCTTCCGCCAGGAACGGCATACACTTCATTGGCACCTGCATAGTTGAAGTTGAAAATCGTATTCGTAAAATCCTCATACAAATTGAATGAATGTGTCATGGAATAAGCATATCCATCACCATTGATGTTGACAGTTGAATTAGACAAATCAATAAATCGAGCCCCTAAAAAACTCGAAAAACTTCCATCTAGTTGATTTACGTTCAATGTAAACCCATTCATTTCTAAGTTACAATAGGTCACATCAAAGGTTTGCGAACAGGTCAATGTATTGTTCGCATAAATTAAACCGGCCGCATTCTGCAAATACATGTTCTGACAATTCGCCGCAATATCAATGTAAACGGTATCAGAAGTAGAAAAAGAAAAACCATCAAAGTACACATCATCCGTCAATGAAGGTATTGTTGTGTGAAAAGTTGAGCCATCTGAAGTTGTAGCCCAATGATTCGAAAAGTCAGACCAATTCCCTGTTCCTCCAACCCAATAATAATCGGCTGAATAAGCATTGTTCCCTAGGAAGAGACCAATAAAAGAAATAAGAAAAATTGTCTTTTTGAACAATAACATGAAGTGAAAAATCGGTTCAATTTTCATCAATAACGTAGGAAACACTACGTGGGTTGACTGAGCAAATATAAACCTTTCATTCAGAGGAAAAAATCATTCATCACTAAAACACTGAATATGAGTGCAAACTTAAAATTCATACTTTCGTCATTTCCAAACACCTAAAACTTTTAGATGCAAAACCACTACTAACGAATTAGTTAAGCGAATTCAAAGCCCCCTTTTTAACAACTAATTCTTTTTGAAAAAAAAACTTCACAAATAGGCTACTTACTCTTTCATTTTCACGTTATTCGTCATATATTGCGCCATCTTTTGAGCTCAAATGAAACTAACTATTTGTACATTATTGATAATGTTCAGCTCTCTTGCTGTTGCCCAAGTCACGGTCGAAAACGACCCAAAACTCGATAACAGGGTAGATTTAGCAGAACGAACATCCTTTGATTCGATCAACTTTTCGATTCAACCACCGCTTCATTACATGAAGCAAGATACCGGTTTTTTTGGGTTCATGAATCCTGCAATAGGTAGTGCATTGGCGATAATCAAGATTCCTTATCGCTCCTTTGAAAACGTAGGAGAAGAATATCAGCATGGAAATTTTGAAGCAGCTGGGTCACGTCTCATTAGTAGTGAACGACTCATGACTGACAAAGGAGTAAATGGTTATCTCTACCGCGTGCATTTCAGTATTCAAGGAACAATAGTAGAACGCATTGTGTATTTTGTTGGAACTCAAAAAACGACCTACATGATTTATGCGAATTATCCATTAGCCTTGGGTCCAGTTTTACTGCCTGTTTTTAAATCAAGTTTAGCTACGATTCAATTTGAAGAATAAGATTCTCATATCATTACTTTGTCTTTTTTCAAGTGTTTCGTTTGCACAAACGACAACGCATTCTGACAACGTTACTTTCTCCACTACGCAACAAAGTATTTGGGGACCGGGAACAGCATTTGTGTCAGATTTTGATGTAACACTCTTCAACCTCCCTTGGAATACAAGTTTCGGCCCTTTAGGTGGTGTAACGAACGTAGGTTACGGATTTGGAAGCTGGGGAGCATCTATTGCTGCTGGAACCTGGGGAAACATTGGTTCACGCTTCTACATGGAAGGAATCACAGCTGGTTATGTCGACATTGACTATCCTATTCAAGCAGACATCACTTATCCATCCGCAAACACAATTGATAGAGGGACCTGGGTCACCATGAATACAGACTACAATGTCACCAACGGATGGGCACTGAATTCATCTCCACCTGAAATTGGAGAGACTGGACTTGAAATGACCACCAATGTCAATGCATACATACACCCTCAAATATGCATTGGTGCTTGTTTATCTCCAAATGTTGACATCAATGTTAATGAGACTTTTCCAATCTTTAAAATAACATCTACAGAAGCTATTTATCCTGGTCCCACAGGTGCTTATTGGGCGAATTGCCCTGTTCCTGGAACTGGTTATTGTACTGACCCTCTTCCTTGCCCTACCAACTGCCTTCCCGCCTGGATAAAAGCAACAACTTTCCCAGTAAATATGCCTGACAATAACTTTGGTATTTACGGAAGTTTTGACCTCCCTACTACTCAAACAAATGACTACATCTATGGGAAGTGTCTAGGTGCTTATGGAAACAAGAATTATGTCGATCTCAACTTGGAGATTTTCAAATTCATGGGGAATTTTATTCCGCCACCGGTAGGAACTGTCATGCAAAACCTCTCGAATTCTTATGACTTTGGACCAGTGAATTTTACTTACAACCTCTTTAGTTCTTCATTACAATTACAGATTTACAACAATCATCAATTTAATTTTTGCCCTAGCGTTGAGGGAACTTTCAATTTACCCGTTCCCATGAATTACGAAGAAGTAGATCCATTCGGAACTGTAATTGCATCAGGTTTTAGTGATGAGCCTACTATTGAGCTAGGGAATGATCTTCGAGTAGAATACCCATGCAACTATGAGTTCATGGATATTGAAATGGATTACAGCATTATTCCTGAAGACAATTTCTCAAGTCACATCTATGACAGTCTTGCATTAAATTTTGTAATTGAAGCGCTTCAGTTTGACTTGAGCATGTCTGGTTTTCAATTATTCCCTGGAATTTGGGTACCTGAAGTTTGTATTCCAATCCCTTACCCTTGCCCAACATGGAGCAAGCCTTGGAGATGGTGTACCTCATGGCAATGTACACCTGCATTTTGGTTGATTCCACCAATCAATATTCCTGGATTTAGCTTTGGTACAGGCGGACCGCTAATCTCTGAGTCTTTTAATTTGGCCAATTTCAAATACGATTGGTACAATGGAACTTATCAAATGGGTGGGTTTACGGAACAATCTGGAACAGCCTTCACACTTGACGCAATGGAATATTCAGCTTCATCCGTTGGTGTTGATGTGGCTTGCAAAGGAGACTTAACAGGTGAGATGACAGCAACCGTGGTCAATGGAGTGGCACCTTTCACTTTCTTCTGGCCTGACGGAAACACAACTACCTCTGCAACGCAATCATCTACTTACTCTAACCTGCCTGCAGGTTATAATTATGTGACCATTGAAGACGCTAATAACTGCCAAGTAGTAACTGATTACTTTATCGAAGAACCTTCGCTAGATTTAGAAATCTACAATTCAGTCATTACACATATTGACTGTTTTGGAAATAATAATGGAGAAATCACAATTAGTGTTAACGGTGGAACTGCACCATACTCTTATGCATGGTCTGCAAGTGCTAGTACCACAAACTCAGCAACCAACCTGGCTCCCGGTAATCATACTGTAACTGTTACTGACGCTAATGGGTGTACAACATCAGGCACTTACACCGTCAACGAACCAACTCAACTTGCTTCTACTGTGCAAGTGAATCAAGAAGTTTCATGCTTTGGAGGAAATGATGGAAGCGCGACCGCCTTACCAACAGGAGGTACTTATCCTTATACTTACAACTGGACAACAGGCGGTGTTGGAGCCAATGAAAATGGAATTGCTGCTGGTGCGCATGCTGTTGATGTGATTGATGCCAATGGATGCTCTGTCAATGTCAACTTCAATATAACGGAGCCTGCAGCACCTCTTGCTCTATCAATTACCGGAACTGATGTTTCTTGTTTTGGAGGATCTGATGCGAACATTGACCTTACAGTTACTGGTGGCACAGCTCCATACAATTTCAAGTGGTTTGATGAGAACTTCGTTCAACTCGCTATGACTACGGAAGATATCTCTAACGTCAGCGCTCAAATTTATTACGTGGAAGTCGAAGACAATAACGGCTGCCAAGAGACGACTCAAATAACAATAACTGAACCGGCAAACCCATTAGAAGTAGTACTTACTTCTCAAACCAATATATCGTGTTTCGGTGGAAATGATGGTGCAATTGACATAACTACAAGCGGCGGCACAATGCCATATACTTTTGTTTGGTCAAACGCATCAACTTCTGAAGATCTTTCAGGACTAATTGCTGGGTCCTACACCTTAAACGTGACAGACAATAATGGTTGTACAGAACAAATTGATGTTGTTCTTACTGAGCCAGCTGCCCCTTTGAGCAGCAGCATAATTAGTACTGACGTTCTTTGTAATGGAGATGCTTCAGGCACAATCGATTTGACCGTTGAAGGAGGTACTACGCCTTATGCTTACAATTGGACGAACGGTGCAGTAACTGAAGACCAACCATCAGTTGTTGCCGGACTTTATGACGTAACCATCACTGATGCAAACGGATGTACCTTAAATGACAATGTAACCATCAATGAACCTACAGCCCTCACTCAAATTTCCAACTCTACTGCTGTCAGTTGTTTTGATGGGAATGACGGAGCAGTTAACGTGACTATTTCTGGAGGCATTCCGCCATACACTTATGTTTGGAATGACGATTTGAACAATCAACTTTCTGCGACTGCAGACAACCTAACAGATCTTTCTGCAGGTGATTATACCGTTGTAGCTACGGACTCGAATGGTTGTGAGATTACAAGTACAATTACCGTTAATCAACCATCTGCTCCGGTAGAGATTTCTTCAGTTGTCACGGATGTACTGTGTAAAGGTGACGACACCAGAAACATAGATATTACAGTGACATGAAGAACACCGACCTATACTTACTTGTGGTCTGATAACTCAACAAATGAAGATCTTCTTAATTATCCAGCTGGCTCGTACAAAGTTGTTGTGACTGACTTAAATGCGTGCGCAGATAGTATGGAAATTGAAATCGCTGAGCCATTGACAAACGTTGAAATCGTAGTTTCTAAGAAAGACATTTTATGCATGGGTGATAATACCGGATGGGCATATGCAACGGTTACTGGTGGAGTAGAACCTTATCTTATTAACTGGAGTAATGGAGAAACTACTGCTGAAATTGACAGCTTGCTAGCTGGGACATACACCGTTCAGGCCATGGATGCTAACGGATGTATAGCCAATTCAGGGACTGTCATTAATGAACCTGCCACCTATATTAATTTCTCGTACACTGTAAATGACGCAAGTTGTTTTGGTTTGGATGATGGAGAGATCACGATTACTCCATATGATGGTACCGCACCTTACATTGTCATTTTCGGAGATACGGCAGTGAATCTATTTAATAATAATTTGAACAGTTACACGAAAGGTGGTCTTGTGAATGGAACATATCCAGTTGAAGTTGAAGATGGAAACGGATGTCGATTCTTGGATTCTGTTACAGTTTCAGAACCAGATTCATTAAGATTAACCACTGAAATCTATGACGCACTTTGCTTCGGATCTTCTGATGGAGCGATTAACCTAACCATTAATGGAGGTACTACTCCTTACACCACTATCTGGTCTAACGCAACAACAAACGAAGACTTAGTTGGAGTACCGGCAGGCTGGTATTCTGTAAACGTAATCGACTTCAACAACTGTAGTGTACAAGGAACTTGGTTAATCGGAGAACCTGAAGACATCTCAATAGAATCACAAATTACAGAACCTACCTGTCGTGATAATGAAGATGGATCTATCACCATATATGTTCAAGGTGGAACACCAGACTATAGTTACCTTTGGTCAAACAACGAAATCACTGAAAGCGTCTTTGGTCTAGCTCCAGGAGAGTATGTTTTAATTGTTACTGACGAAAACGGTTGTGAAAAATTCGACACACTAAACATTAATGTAAATGACATTGATTGTATTGCGCCACCAAATGCGTTTACACCGGATGGAGACGGGTATAACGACACGTGGGTGCTTGACAATCTTGACAATTATCCTGAAGCTGTTGTTTCTATTTTCAACAAATGGGGTAACCAAGTATTTGAATCAAATGGAATTTACACGCCTTGGGATGGAACTTTCAATGGTAAAAAATTACCTGCTGCAACTTACTACTACGTGATTAATTTAAATAACGGAACTGCACCATATTCGGGAGCAGTAACCATTGTAATTCTTGAGTGAGAATGAGGAAGATTTTGTTGTTCATATTAATCCTATCTGTGAATTCTATTATGGCCTGTCCCACCATATTGCTTTCGGCAACGAATGTGACGTGTTATGGTGGATTTGACGGACAAGTAGACATCAACGTATCAGGGCCCAATGGGCCTTTTAATATTTCTTGGTCTTTGGGAACCCTCTCCGGAACTTTCAACAATGTTCCATCAGGAACAACAACACAGCAGGGTGGACTCCCTTCAGGAGTATTTTCAGTTTATGTGGTTGACCAACTAGGATGTACCTCTACCAAAACAATCACAATCTATCAAAATGATGAGATTACTGGAGTCATATCAACTGTTGATGTTGATTGTAAAGGAGATGCTACCGGCATAGCAGATTTAACCGTATCTGGCGGAACAGCCCCATACATTACAATATGGTCAAACGGTAGCACAAATGAAGACCTAGTGAATGTCGTGGCCGGAAACTATTCTGTTAACATCACAGATGTAAATGGGTGCTCTGCATCCGCAGCATTGCCAACAACCATTAACGAACCTGCACAAGCAGTTCAATCTTCTTTGGTTGCTACAAATGTCAGCTGCGAGTTTGGTTCTGATGGTAATGTTGACCTTTCAGTTTTTGGAGGAACTCCGCCCTATACTTTTAATTGGAATGGCGGAACTTACCTAACAGAAGATTTGACTAATGTTCCTGCAAACACTTATACAGTGGTTGTTCAAGACGCTAAAGGCTGTGTTGAGACCAATAGCGCCATTGTTTCAGAACCCTTAATGTTGACCTCCACCATAAGCGGCACTGACGTTCTGTGTAATGGTGAATCTACCGGAGCAATAAACCTCACCCCTCAAGATGGTACTCCTCCATACAGTTTTACTTGGACCAATAGTAGCTTTACTTTAGGAAACACTGAAGATCTCAGCAACATTGCCGCAGACGATTATGACGTCACAATCACAGACGCTAATGGCTGCACTGCAACTAACTCTATCACATTAACAGAACCTTCAGCAATTACGGCATCCTTTGCTACGACTGACGTCAGTTGTTTTGGCTATTCAGACGGTGAAATCAACATGACTACAACGGGAGGTTCTGGATCCAACACCTACATTTGGAAAAACTCAGGAGGATCGATAGTTGGATCAACTGAAGACCTGACCAATATTCCAGCAGAAACGTATACAATTGAAATTGAAGATGCAAACAACTGTATATTCACAGAAGACATTGTCATTAGTCAGCCCTTATCCCCGGTTACTATTTCCTACACTAAAGTGGATGTACTTTGTAATGGGGACAACACTGGCTCAATTGACATAACAGTTTCAGGAGGAACTCCAGGTTATGTTTACACCTGGTCGAACACCGCTATTTCAGAAGATATTTCAAATCTTTTTGCATCTACTTATTCTGTAACCGCTACTGACCTCAACGGCTGTGCAGAAAATGCTGTAATATCCATTATCCAGCCATTACAACCTTTAAACGCAACGTATGTGGTGCAGAATGTTCAATGCTTTGGAGACAGCACAGGATTGGTAAACATGACGACAACGGGTGGAACTGAACCTTACGATTTCAATTGGAGCAACTCAACTTACACACTTTCTGAGAGTAATGAAGACCTAGTTGATTATGGAGCTGACACCTATTTTGTGACTGTAATTGACGATAATGATTGCGAATTCACTGATACCGTAGAAATCACTCAGCCAGCTCAAATGACTGCCAGCCTTGATCCTACCCATGTACTTTGTTACGGAGAATCTACAGGGGCAATTAACTTAACTCCAAATGGTGGAGTATTACCATATGCTTACAATTGGTCGAATGCATCAATTGTCGAAGATCAAAACAACATCATTGCGGGCATGTACACTGTAACCATGAATGATGCAAACAACTGTATTCTAGTAGATAGTATAGAGATTACACAACCTGTTGACACTCTTGATGCCAGCTGGAACATTGTTGAACCAACCTGCCCAGGGTATACAGATGGACAAATTTTTTATGTTGCAGAGGGAGGAACAGCCCCTTACTCCTATTTTTGGTCTAACGGTCAATTTGCACCCAATTCATTCAACCTCTCTTCAGGAGTATATTACATGACTCTAACAGATGGAAATGGATGTGTTCGTGTAGATTCTATTTTCTTAACCCAACCTGATTTTGTGCAGTTTGATGGTATAGTTACTGATGTTTCGTGTTACGGTCTGGAGGATGGTGAAATTAATATTACTCCAACCGGTGGCAACCCTCCTTATGACTTTGATTGGACTAATTCCACCTATGAGCTAAGTACCTCAGAAGAAGATTTAATTGGTTACGGTTCAGACATCTACACGGTCACTGTAACTGACGTCAACAACTGTGAATACAGTGAATCCTTTGTTGTGAATCAACCAACAGAATTAGAATTTGAAATTGTTACACAGAATGTTTCTTGCGCCGGAGCATCTGATGGTGCTGTTGATCTAACAGTTACTGGAGGTACACCTGATTATGCGTTCATTTGGGAACACGGCCCTACCACAGAAGACATTGAGGGCCTAGCTGCTGGAACATATATCTTCTCTATCAAGGACCAAAATGCATGTGCAAAAGGAGATACGGTCACTCTTGAAGAACCTGCAGCCATCACATTTAATGCTGAAGTGACAGCAGTGTCTTGCCGTGACCAGGCTGACGGAATGATTGAATTATTCCCAGAAGGCGGATACGGAGACTTTACTTATGCATGGTCAAATGGGTCGTATGACAACCCTGTGAGTCCACTAGCTGGAGGAGAATACACCGTAATCGTAACCGATTTGGTTGGTTGTTCGAAAGACACAACCATTACTATGCCAGTAAATGATATCCAGTGTTTAGATATCCCAACTGCGTTCACGCCAAATGCAGATGGATACAACGACAGTTGGGACATTGAAAATATCTGGTTGTATCCGAATTGCTCTGTAACAATATTAAATGAATGGGGAAAGAAAGTCTTTGAACAAACCGGTGGATACATCAATGAGTTTGATGGAACATTCAGAGACAATGAATTACCGGCTGCTACCTACTATTATATTATAGACTTGAATACTGGCGCAGAGCCTTATTCAGGTGCGGTCACAATTGTAAGATGATGATGAAAAAACTGATACTTATATTCACAATCATACTTTGCTGTGCTAATGAATCACAGGCGCAACAGGTAGGGTTAAGCTCACAGTACATGTTTAACACTTTTCTGTTAAACCCAGCTGTTGCTGGATCTAAAGAATGGATTCCAATACACACTAGCGTAAGAAAACAATGGGTCGGAATTAATGAAGGTCCAGTTTCTCAGTCAGTAACTGCTCATGGTTATAATGGTTACAATTTTGGTATTGGGGGTGGAATATTCAACGAAACGACAGGACCAACGAGAAGAACAGGCCTTAACTTTTCAACAGCTTACCATCTCGTGTTAAAAGGAACAAATAGCCGTATGCATCAAATGACTCTATCGTTTGGCCTAGCTGCAACTGTTACCCAACATGCTTTAGATAAAAATTCTTTATCGACCTATTTACCTAATGATCCGACAATACTATCAGCCTACTCGTCTTCACTAATACCTGATGTAAATTTCGGTTTATTGTTGCATAA
>Ga0189274_100168_pt1 | contig 37277 bp, 36 predicted proteins | sample N5B1minimetaG_FD_130323 | JGI IMG/M metagenome (GOLD analysis project Ga0189274, IMG submission 130323) | Marine microbial communities from the Costa Rica Dome - N5 B1 mini metaG | ecosystem: Environmental > Aquatic > Marine > Oceanic > Photic zone | place: Costa Rica: the Eastern Pacific...
ATTATGAGCCCATTAGCACCATTATCAACATTCACACCTAGGTTATTTGACAAGGACGTGATTCCATCATGTAGCAAACCTATTTTGTTATTTTGAATTTTACATTCATTAGATCCATCTTCGAAAACCCCCATATCCAAGTTTCCTGAAATCACGTTTCCAGTTAAAATTCCTGGTGTACCGATTTTTGAAGAACTTCCTCTGTCAACAATTCCTTTGCCACCGTTAATTGGACCTGATATCCCAGACATTCCATTATCAGAAGTTCCAAACAAATTTCCTGCGACTATACAATTGAAAGTTCCTGCATTGATAAGAAGTCCACAGCCATCTGCGCCACCACCATTACCAGAAAAAACGTTTCTCTGCCAATGTTCTTTACCACCTACAATGTTATTGGATGCTCCACTAATTCTTAATCCTGCATTAATGTTTGGATCAGAAGTATTGAATTCATCAATTCCAAATACACATCCTTGAACCTTTACAGAGTCAGCAGCAACATCTATTGCCTGGTTTTCAAAGCCCAAAAACCTTAAACCAGATACTCTTGAGTTTTGAGCGATAGGTCCAATCTGCAAAAAGAACGCTAAAGTTTGATTGTCTTGGACAGTAATAGGAATACTGCCAGGAATTACTCCGGAATTACTAGTAGCCTCAGGACCTGGAATTAAACTCGACTCTTGACTAAACCCATCAATTATAATTGTTGAATTGAATCCGTCTACTAAAGCTGTTTGCAAAGGGTTGATTACAGCAGGCAAGTTACCTAAAGGAATATCAAATTCAATGTAATTCACAGGATCAGTTGCTTGTAAAATTGCCCAACCTAACATGCCCGGAACATTGTTATCCCCTCCATTTAGTGTTACTCTTAAAGGAGAATATTCAACAGCACCTGCATCTGATAAAGGAGATGAATTCCCTGTGATGATACGTGGAGCTCTTCTGGCGTCAAAAGGAGGTTCTGCAATTGCTCCGGCAATATTTGGTCGATCAACAACAGGACTATTTTCATCAGAGGGTACAAAATACTTCAAACCATATCCATCCGTTCTATGAGGGATTTGGAATTCCAAATTAGCTCCAGTAAAAAGGTCGAATCCTTGAAGCCAAGGATAAGCCTCACCTCCATTATCTTTAATTACATTTGACTCTTCAGAATTGACAGCACTTCCTCCAGCATCTACGATTTGTTGACCCGCTCCATTCCCTTCGACAGCATTTCCTTTTAGTATGATTACTGAACCATCTGATTCAAAATAGGCTGCTTGACCGTTTGACGCACTATTTTCTCTGAACGTGCAATGATTCAAAAATGAACCATCATAATTACTATTCATCATAACGGCTCCACCTTCTGCAGTTCCATTATTTCCAGAAAACGTACAATTGACAGCTTTCAGCATTCCAGATTCAATATGAATCGCTCCTCCCCTTACACCACTGTTGCCGAAGTATGAACAATTCACAGTAATTAGCTCTGAATCATTTGACCAAATTACCCCACCATCTGCGGAATTATTCATGTTTTCAAACAAACAATTTTTAAATTTTATTGGTCCAATATTAGACTCGAGCATTGCTACTCTGGTGTTTCCATTTGAGTTTGCATTTTGAAAACCGATATTCAGAAATTCAATATTGTTGGAACCTTGAATATCAAACAATTGACCTGACATTCCTGCATTTGGTTGAATGTTCAAATGTGAAGGATATGGCCCTATAATAGTCAAGCCATCATATCCAACAATATCAATCTTTGAATCTAATGTAATTACACCTGAAACATTTATAAGAATGGTGTCTCCACTGTTCGCATCAATAATGGCCTGTCTCAAAGAACCGGCCCCCATGTTTCCATTATTAGTTACTTCTGCCACAAACCCAAAAGACGTAAGGCTTGTAACAATTACAGCTAGCAGTAAAAGCAGTTTTTTCATGTACAAGGTATATATAGTAACATACTCATTGACGTATTTAAACCTCAATGAGTTGGACAATATTTTCACAATTAGTAATGCTAAATTAATAAATTGCTAGAAAGAGCTTTAGTTTAGGTTAGTCAACTTATGTTACTGATAGAAAATTACTTCTGTGGCCCCTCCCATTCCGAACCTTTGAAAGGATGCATCATGAAAATCTAGGTTGACGTCATTAAACTTCTTCAGAGATATAAGAAATGTATGTATTTCATTCTTCAGAACTCCTTCTCCTTTACCGTGCACCAATACGATCTTTTTCGTACCGTTTTCTATAGCGTCTTGAACAAACTTTTTACACACTTTCATTTGAAAAGTTAAAATCTCATGATTGGTCATGTTGGTGTGAGAATCAAGTAAGTTCTCAATGTGAAGATCTATTTCATTACTATGAAGAACCTTAGCAGAGGAAGACTCTTTCAAGAAAGCTATGGCGGTCTTTTCTATCTCCTCATCATCAAAGCTGTATTGATCTACAGCTACGTCTAATGCTAATTCATTAATCTTAAAAACTCTTGTAAAGCCATCTTGATCTTGAATGACTGCAGATCCATTCTCAAAGGATACAATTTCTCCTTTTAGCGTATCGTGAACTACCGATACTCTGTCACCTATTTTAAAAAGTCTGCTGTTCGACATAATTGTTGATGAATTCCCAATTTTCAACAATAATATAAATGGGAGCAACAATTGCGAGCACTAACAAGACCACAACCATAAACTTACCCGAAAAACTCAAGTCCTTGATGACCCTACTAAATAGTAAAGTTCTCACCTGTTCAAAAATTAACTTTTCATTCTCCCAAAGCTCCATACGATTAGGGATTAGCTCTTTTACTTTGGGATTATGGTCCAGAAATATCCGTCTCAAAGTCCAGTATTCGCGGTCTGTTAGATCTTCATAAGATTTATTGTAATCGAAATCAATCTCATTTAAATCATCATAGATCTTCTGGTTTTTTTGAATTGAACGGACTTTCAACCCCATGATAAACCCAAAGCCCACTAAAATCCAAAACTGCAGCCACCAACCTAATGCGATTACTGCAAAAGAACTAATTAAAGTGAAGTATAATTTTGCTTTTTGGTTAGAAGGAAAAAAAAGTGTTTCTAAAATCTTACCTCCATCCAAAGGGTCAATCGGAACAAGGTTGAGTAGATTGATAAAGACGAACAACATTCCCAATTCAAAAAGAAATAGGTTGTCAGTTGAACTAAATGCATACAATAATAGACTACATCCAATAATAATCCCAGGCAAAGGACCCATTAACACTACCCACGCTTTCTTTGTTTGACTTATAGTTTGCTTGTGCTCACTTTTACCATTTGACATTCCTGGAAGTACACTGAATTGATATGCTCTTGACTGTAATATTTTTGATGTTACCCAATGGCCTACTTCGTGAAGCGTCAATACTCCCAACAACTCAATAATCAATAAGTAATTCTCTTGAAATGCGACCAAGAAGAAAGCCACCATTAACAATACAGGAAGCAGAGATTTAATAAAAACTGTTCTATTATCCTCCCTGATTAATTGGGGCTTTGTTGGAAATATGTGATCATCTGAACTAAACACAGTGTAAAATTAAGCACAATTTGTTAATTCTGACTAATTTCGTAGTAGTGTTAGTTGCAAAAAATATTCATAAGAGTTACGGTGACCTCCCTATCTTGAAGGGCATTAATCTCGAAATTCACAAGAAGCAGATAGCTTGTATAGTAGGAGCATCTGGAGCGGGAAAAACTACATTATTGCAAATTTTGGGAACATTAGACCAAGCCGATATTGGTCAAGTGTTTTTAAATGATGTTGAGTTGACCGCCCTGAGCGGTAAAAAACTAGCGCAATTCAGAAACCAAAAACTAGGTTTTGTTTTCCAATTTCATCAACTTCTTCCAGAGTTCACAGCTGTTGAGAATGCATTAATTCCCGCAATAATAGGTGGCACACCTAAAGCTGAAGCGACAGAAAAAGCAAAAGAACTTCTGAATTTCCTTGGCTTAGGGAGTCGTCTAGAACACAAACCATCTGAACTCTCAGGTGGTGAGCAGCAAAGAGTTGCTGTGGCAAGAGCATTAATTAATGACCCGGAGGTTATATTTGCTGATGAACCTTCTGGAAACTTAGATTCGAAGAATTCACAGGAGTTGCATGAGTTGTTTTTGCAGCTAAAAGAAGAAATGGATCAAACGTTTGTAATCGTGACGCACAATCAATCATTAGCAAATATGGCTGATGTGACATTCACAATGAAAGATGGTTTACTTATATGATGAAAAGAGATGAGCTCAAAAGTTTGTTAGATCCTCTTGTAGATAAGTACAACCAGCCCAATTTCATTGCGTCAGACCCTATTCAAATCCCTCACCTTTTCAAGAAAAAAGAAGATATCGAAATCATTGGTTTCTTAACGGCAATAATTGCTTGGGGTAATCGACAGTCCATAATAAAAAATGCAAATCGCATGGTGGATATCATGCACGAGAGCCCTCACCATTATGTGCTAAATTATAATGGATCTGAACCTGAGTTTGTTCACCGAACTTTTAATGCAACCGATTTTGATTTTTTCTTGAGGGCCTTGCAGCATATTTACCTTGAAAGAGGGGGGCTCGAAAGCGTTATGAATCTTGAACTTGGTGCTAAAAATGCAATTATGAATTTGCGAAAGGTGTTTACTGAAGTAGAGCATCAATCGCGATCATTGAAACATCTTGCTAATCCAGAAAAAGGTTCATCAGCAAAACGAATCAATATGTTTCTTAGGTGGATGGTCAGAAAAGATGGTCATGGAGTAGATTTTGGTCTCTGGAACTCTAAATACATGAGAGAATTAATGGTTCCTTTAGACGTGCACACAGGTAATAGTGCACGAGCTCTTCAGCTAATTAGCCGAAAAGCAAACGATTGGAAATCTTTAGATGAATTAATGGAAAAGCTCAGAGCTCTTGACCCAAAAGATCCTTCCAAATATGACTTCGCTCTTTTTGGTCTTTCGGTGGACGAAAAATTAGACGGACTTCAAATTAAATAACGATATTTGAAGTATGAGTTTTGTATATCCAAACTTCTTATGGGCATATACCTTAATTGCGATTCCAATCGCCATTCACTTATTTAATTTCAGAAGATACAAAACTGTTTATTTTTCACGTGTTTCCAGCTTAAAGGAAGTTCAACAAGATTCGAAAACAGGGAATCAATTAAAACATCTTTTGGTTCTGTTGGCTAGAATACTGACCATTATTTGTTTAGTCACTGCATTTGCACAACCATTTATCCCAACTGGTGAGGGAGAAAAAACTGAAAACATCACATCTATCTACATTGATAACTCTTTTAGTATGCAAGCTAAAGGAAAAGATGGTGACCTTTTGAACGAGTGCAAAAACAAAGCAATTGAATTGGTCAAATCATTAGATATAAATGAGAAGGTAAATATTTTAACTGCAGATTTACTTGGAAAACATCAACGATTTTATTCAAAAACCGAAGCGGTAGATTTAATCAAAGAAATCGACTTTTCTCCAATGAGCACTGACTTAAGTACCATTTTATCAAACCAAATAGATTTACTCAAAAGTGCTTCAGAAAACTCAAACGAACGCATCATCTTGTTCTCTGATTTTCAAGCAAGCACGAGTGATTTGCAAGATTGGAGGCGACCAGAAATTAGCTGTAGCTACTATCAGGCCGAAGCTGAATTAGCAGAGAACATCTATATTGATTCTGTATGGTTCTCTAGTCCCGTGCACAGAATAGGTCAAGCCAACTTCTTAAACTTCAAAATAGTGAATAAATCAGGGAAGGATGAAGAAGATTTAACCGTAAATCTCACGATTAATGATAAAAAACAAGGGCCAAAAAGAGTCAATATAAAAGCGAATTCTTATACCATTGATCAAATTGAGTACATAGATCAGCAATCTGGCAAAAAACAGGGAAAGCTTGAAGTCTCTACAAATCAGCTCTTTTTTGATGATGAATTTTATTTTACTTACGACATAAAAGAAGAAATATCTATTCTTTTAGTAAATGGTGTTGAGAGCGATAACAATTTGAATCAACTCTATGCCGTAGACGACTATTACAATGCCTCTGTAAAATCAATTCAAACAGTAACCTCAGAAGATTTCAACAACAAAGAATTGGTGATTTATAATAATGTAAACACTATATCTAGTGGAATTCAAGAATTCAATAAGCAATTATTGCTCAATGGTGGTAGTGTTGTTTTTATTCCTGGCGAAAATGCAGAAATTGAGAATTGGAACAGTATGCTCAGCTCCATGAATCTGCCCAAACTAAATTCCAAAGATTCTGTAAAGAAGAGTTTAAACTATTTCAATTTTAATGACCCGTTGTATGATGGGGTGTTTGAAAAAGATCCATCTAACTACAAATATCCGAAAGTATTTGCCGCTTACCCATTCATTACTAACTCCTCTCATGATTTTATTACACTATTTGGATATGGAGAAACTCAAAAAATACCTTATCTCATCTCTGCCCAAAGAGAAAATGGTAAAGTATACGTTCTTAATAGTCCGTTAAAATTGGGCTATACGAACTTTCAAAATCATGCTTTATTTGCTGCCACATTTTTAAGAATAGCAGAAACAGCAACCTTCAACCAGCCTTTGTACGGAGTGTTGGGTGAGATTCCGAACTTTCCAATTTATGAAGATATTGATGAGAAAAACACCATTCATTTGATTAATGAAGAACATGGCGTTGATGTAATTCCTCTTTTAGTGAACATCAATAACAATCGTGCCATTTCGTTCAGTCATCTAGAAAATGAAATTCAAGCATCAGGATTTTATCTTTTGAAAAACGACAACAGTTTTGAAAAACAAATTGGGTTAAACTTTAACCGTCAAGAATCTGAGATAGAATGCTTAGATGCAGCATTAATTGAATCTCAATTTGAAACTATAGGATGGAAAATCAAAGCACTAAAATCAGAAGAATCAAATAGTTTAGAGCTAAACCAACTCAAAGCAAAAGAGTACTGGAGAATTCTATTAATTTTGGGGCTGATTTTTATTGCGATTGAAATTGCTCTATTGAAATTTTGGAAAAGTTGAAACGATAAACCATGAAAGTCCTTTTAAAGAACTGTAAGATTATTGACCAATCATCAAAACACCACAATCAGGTTAAAGATGTACTTATTGAAAATGAAACCATTTCATTAATTGGGTCGAGTATTACAGAATCAGCTGATCAAGTAGTTGATTTGGAGAACATGCACTTGTCAAATGGTTGGATGGATGCTCGTGTCAATTTTTGCGATCCGGGTTTAGAACATAAAGAAGACTTAGTAAGCGGCGTGAGAGCTGCTGAAAAGGGTGGTTTTACTGCCGTTGCTTTATCACCACAAACCGAACCATTTATTTCCTCAAAAAGTCAAATCGAATATGTGCTGAAAAAGACAGCCTATTCAAATGTGGATGTATACCCTTTAGGAACGGTTACAGAAAACGGAGGAGGCGAGCAACTTGCTGAAATGTATGATATGTTACAAGCAGGTGCTATTGGTTTCACTGACGGAGACAAAGATGTAAATGCCGGCATCCAGTATAGGGCACTACTCTATTGCCAAAACTTTGACGGACTTCTTGTTTCATTCCCTCATGAATCTGCGCTTTTTGGCAAAGGATACATCAATGAGGGAGAAATTAGCGTTAAAACTGGTTTAAAATCAATACCATCAATAGCCGAGACAATTAGAATTGAAAGAGACCTCAGTTTATTAAGATATACTGGTGGACGTATCCATTTCAGTGGAATATCGACCGCTGAAGGAGTAACATTAATTCGTAATGCTAAAGCAGAAGGGTTGAATGTTTCTGCAGACGCTTTCTTCATGAATGTATTGTTCAATGAAGAGAAAATGCTGGATTTTGATTCTAATTACAAGGTATATCCTCCACTAAGAACAGAGAAAGACAGAGAAGCATTGATCAATGGATTAAATGACGGAACAATCGATTTTGTTTGCAGCAATCATCAACCTGAAAACATTGAAAATAAAGATGTTGAATTCGACCATGCCGATTTTGGCGTAATTGGAACTCAATTCCTTTTTGCAGCATTGAATAGTCATTCGGAACTAGATTTATCTGTCTTGGTGAATTGTTTATCCAAAAAAACTAGGACAACATACGGATTAAGTACCGTTTCTATTGAAGAAGGGCAACAAGCAGATTTGACCTTTTTCAATCCAGATAAAGAATTTACGTTAGAAGCAGATCAAATTGCCTCAAAATCTCAAAACACCCCATTTATTGGTCAACAACTGAAAGGAACAATTTATGGCACATACAATAAAGGGATATTGACACTACAAGATTAATGGAGAAAGAGAAAAAACACCACAGAAGATTTTTAAATACCTTCTTTAATGAAAGAAAACAAGTTGGAGCAGTTGCTCCAAGTTAAAAGTTCTTAGTACGTTCCATGTGCAACAAAATAAACTTTGATGAATGTGATGTTATTTTAGAGCTAGGACCCGGAACAGGTGTTTTTACGCACGAACTATTAAAAAGAGCAAAAGCTGATACCAAAATCATCCTGCTTGAATTAAATGAAGAATTCTACAAATTACTTCAATCAACTTTTAATGATCCAAGAATAGAAATATTACTACGTTCTGCAGATGAAATTCAAGAGGTACTGGATGAAAGAAACATTCCACAAGTAGATGCCATCCTTTCTAGCTTGCCACTGACTGTAATCCCGAAAGAAATTAAAACGAAAATTGTATCATCTTCATTCAATGCATTAAAAGAAAACGGTACCTACGTTCAATACCAATACTCTCTGAATGCAAAAAAATTACTGAAGTCTTTTTTCGGCAAATTAGATATTGGATTTGTACCAGTGAATGTACCCCCTGCTTTTGTGTATACCGCTAAAAAGAAAAGCTAGTTCTCTAGCCTAGATTTTATTTCTGACCCTCCCCACTCTAAGTAAGTAAAACCTTCAGTCTTGGTGGCAGAAACTACTTTTGGTAATCCTAGGTAAATATCGCTTAAGTCATTGTTATACCCCTCCCAAATAAAGAATAATCTTGTCATATTATTTGGTGCAGGATGAATATTAACCTCTCCAATTCTTGAGTTGAACTCCTCATTATGCAAGAGCTCAAATTTGATGTAATCAAACTGTACTACTCTAGGCATCCAATAAGTTATAAAGTCTGTTCTTTCATTTGCGTTAAACCCACATTCTTTCAGGTAGTTCGCCATAAATTCTGTCAATGTATCCGTCTTAGCAAAACACTGGTCATCAATTGATGATGAAAAGTTGAGTTGATCAGTAGTTCCTTCCCAAAATAAATAGGGATATTGTTTACCATCTACCCAAATTTGGTTATTCGCCAATTCCACATTCCACATATCTCTATACTTAGGATAGGTAAATGTAAAATCTGAAGAATTCTGATAGCTAATTTCAACAGCTATATCTTCCGTTGACTTCAAATAAACAACTGGCTTCTCTTCCATTATCATCATTCCATCTGGCAATTTTTCGCTGCAAACGAAATGCATCTGAACCATATGTCCTCCTTGAAAATTATACTTCCAGCATACAATTTCGCTGTATTTTTCATGATAGAAAAATAGTGCTGTATCAAGTTTAGAAAGGACCAATCTGAAGTTTCCTGAACTATCAGTTCTTGTAAATTTAGACCGATCTAAAGTAGAAATGAGCCCGGAACTCACCTTTTCTCCTAAATAATCAGCTACTATGCCTTGAACAATACATATCTCTCCATCTATCGAATCTACTTTTGTATCAGAAGAAACATACCAATAATCTTTGGGTAAAGACTCAGCAACTGCCGTGATGGAAATAAATAGAGCGAAGGATAATATGAAGTTTCTCATAGTTCTCTTTTTGAATAATTGTTTAGTTGACTACCACCCCATTCTATCACTGTAAATCCATTGCGTTGCAGAGGTTCAAATTGTTGAGGAACACTCTTAAATACCTCTGGAATAGTCTCAAACCCTTCATATAACATGTATATTCTGTTCAGATTATCTGGACTAGGTTTAATTTCTAGTTGGCCAAAATAATCATCAATTGTTTCTTGATTCAAAAACTGAATGAAATAGGATTCTTGATTAATCATTTTCGGAGCCCAGAAGGTAATAAAATCCGTTTTTTCTTTTGAATTTAGTCCTAGTTCTGTAAGTGTGGTTTCAAGATATTCTACCACTTCATCTTTCTTCACGAACGTTCCATAGACATCTTCATCTTTTTTATCAAAGTATATTTCACCTGTCACACCTTCCCAAAAAAGATAAGGGTATCGTTCTTGTTCAATAAAAATCTGATTATCAGAGAGATTCACTTGCCAGTAATTTTCTTTCATAGAAGGATAAACAAATGCTAAATCACCTTTAAAATTCACTTTTACACTCACCTTTAGATCTTCAGCTGAGTACATGTAAATCACAGGCTTATCGACTTCTATTTGATACAAATCATATGAGGAGTAAAAGTTTAATTCTACATGATGACTTCCTTGGAATGAATAATTCCACAAGACAATTTCAGACAAACCTGATTTAAACATGAACAGAGCAGTATCTTGAGATGAAATGGTTAGGGAATATCTACCAGTTTCATCAGTCATTGTACTTACTTTTCCGTTAAGAGTGGAAATTTTTGCTCCAGAAACGGCCGCAGTATCATTGTAAACAAATCCTGTAATCAAAGTAGAATCTTTGTGCACATTTGAGTCAAATTGATCTGTGACTACCTGATATTTCAACGGTAATCGGGATTTACCAAATGACATCAAAGAAGAACACAAAATGAAAAGAAGAAGTAATCGCATATTCAAGTATTTACATTGAATACATACGCCAACAAAAAAGGTTCATTAAAAACTTTTGGGCAGTTTAACTTCAGCTCCGCCCCACTCTATAAGAACGAAGCCCTCCCGTTTAACTGTTTCAAACGTTTGTTCAATCGTTTCAAAACCAAAGTTCAGATCGTTTGATAATTGGTAGAGTATAAAAACCCTTTTTGAATGATTTGGTTTTGGTGTAGTTGTTAATTCGGCAACTTTTGAATCATAATCATGATCCATTATAAACTGAACAAAGGCGTACTTCTTGCTCGTCAAAATAGGTCCCCAAAAAGTAATAAAATCAGTTTTTTCTTTCTGATTAAATCCTATTGCATCCAGCTTATTCTCAAGTTGTTGAACAACTTTGTCTGAAGTATAAATTTCACCTTGAATCATCCCATCTCGTTCAAGAGGTTTGATGAATTCAGATTTTGCCTCCCAGAATAAATAAGGATATGACTTTCCGTCTACAGAAATACCATTTTCAGTTACGGTACCTTTCCAAGCATCATTATAAGTTGGGTAAGTAAAAGTGAAATCACCTAAAGGATCAAGGGATAGTTCAAAGTTCATCTCCTCCTCACTGTAAAGGTAAATCACGGGTTTTCGTTTTACAGTTTGACCAGGATCTCTTTCTATAATCATGTAAACATCCATCACTACCCTGTGTTGGTCTTTAAAATCATAGTTTTCAATGACTATTTCATTCCATCCCTCTTTGTGAATGTAAACCACAGAATCAGTGGCTAGCAGCTCAATCTCGAAGTGACCATTATCATCTGTTCTAATCCATTTTCCTGAAGAAGTACAACCAATTTGAACGCCTTTAATAGGCGATAAACTAGAAAACATCTTGACATCTCCTTGCAATACAAAGTGCCCCTTCTTGATTGAATGATCTAAGGTATCAGAAACGACATTATATTCTGTTGGGATGATTCTCATATCTTCAGCCTTTCCAAAAAACGCCCAAAAAAGAGCAATGATGCATACTATAGGTTTCATATCTTTTTTTAGTGTTTAACACTCAGGCCCAGAAAGGTTCAATTAATATCCTTCTTTGAGTCTTTTGAAGTGCTCATACTTTCCTTGAATATAAGTAATTAACTCATAATCAGTAGCACTTTTCAGAAATTCAGGATTAAGATGTAAGAATCTGATAAACTCTTCAAAGTCACTTTGCTTCAAGTTGATGATATCATTATGTACATACAAACGAAGTATTTCCTTTACGATATCATCTTGCTTATCTTGAAACTCCATCTCAGCTACTTTCCTCTTGGTTTTTTCGCGCTTAGAGAATGCAACATACAAAGCAGTAATTGGACTCGATATTGCATTTGTCACAGTTACTTCAGGAGTTTCTCTTTTGACAATTGCTGCTCGCTCCTCTTTGAGTTGATCAAGTGTTTTTAGCGGTCGAACGATAACTTCTTCGCTAGTATATTCTATTGGCTTTAGATAGACCTTAATTTTATATTTCGACTGATAAGAGCTGTCTTTAAAACAAACGGCTGCCGTTTGATATCCAACTACTGAAATACCAATTTCATCTTTCTTTTTCAGGGTGATTGTAAAGCTCCCGTCAGAATCTCCGAAAATTCCCTTCCCTACTGATTTATTGACAATAACCATATTGAAAAAGCCTGCATCAAAAGCCGTGTCCACGACTTGACCGTACACCGTCACAAGCGAATCATTATAGTTTGGTTTACTTTGAGAAAATCCCAAATTAACCACCGTTAAACACAGTATTAAAAGAAGCTTCTTCATTCAGAGTATAAAATAACAAAAATTACACCACTTTTCTTTTGATTGAAATGTTAATCATTCTAAATATTCCAATTAAAAATATCCAGATTAACTGTAAATTTGCACTATGAAAACAGTTGTAGTCGGATTATCAGGAGGAGTAGATTCTTCAGTTGCTGCCTACCTTTTAAAGGAGGAAGGCTATAATGTGATTGGAATCTTCATGAAGAATTGGCATGACGAAAGTGTGACTATTTCTGATGAATGTCCATGGATTGATGATAGTCAGGATGCACTGTTGGTGGCTCAAAAATTAGGCATCCCTTTTCAGACCTTAGATTTGAGTGAATCATACAAAGATCGTATTGTTGACTACATGTTTCAAGAATATGAAGCTGGAAGAACACCTAATCCGGATGTGCTTTGTAATCGGGAAATAAAGTTTGATTTATTTTTAAAAGAAGCTTTAAAACTGGGGGCTGATTTTGTTGCAACTGGTCATTATTGCAGAAAGTCTCAAAATGAAGATGGAAGCTTTAATCTACTTGCAGGTAAAGATCCCAACAAAGATCAGAGCTACTTTCTTTGTCAATTGACACAAGAACAACTTTCGAAAGCTTTGTTTCCAATTGGCGAGTTAGAAAAACCTGAGGTTCGAAAAATCGCCCAAGAAGCAGATTTAATCACAGCAGAGAAAAAAGATTCTCAAGGACTTTGCTTCATTGGTAAAGTCAAACTACCGGTATTTTTGCAACAACAATTAAAACCGAAAAAAGGAAACATTATTGAAGTCAATGCCGACTTACCTAAAGTTCATGCATACAAGGAATTAGCGGAAACAGAACAACATCATTCGCTAGCTGAACACTTTAATTTTGAAGCACAAGACGGGAAAGTAGTTGGGGAGCATGATGGCGCTCATTACTTCACAATAGGCCAAAGAAAAGGACTCAGAGTTGGTGGCACCCCTCTCCCATTATTTGTCATTGAAACCAATGTAGCGCAAAATCTTGTTTTTGTTGGACAAGGAGAAGACCATCCTGCTCTAAATAAAAAAGCATTGTTTATTGACAATGACGATATTCATTGGATCAATGAAAATGATAAAATGGAGATCGGTGAAAGACGTTCCTATGAGGTAAGGATTAGATACAGACAACCACTCATAAATGCAGAATTAATTCGTGAAGAGAATGGTTTATATATTCTGTTCGAACGAACCGTAGCTGGGATTTCACCTGGACAATTTGCCTGTTGGTATCAAAAAGATTCTGTAATTGGATCAGGGGTTATTGCATAAAAAAAAGCGACTGTAAAAGTCGCTTTCATTATAACCAAGAGTTCAAATAAACTAATTCAAACTAAAATTCGTCTCTGAGTTAAGATTTGCTATCGCTTTGGTGTTAAATCCGTTGACAACATCCAACAATTCGGCCACCTCTAAAATACTCAATGAAGATTTATTCCCTAATGACTTATGCTCTGACAATCTGCGTTTTGCAGAATTAATCATGTTTTGTTTTAGATCTTGTAAATTCATACTTCAAATTTTTGATTTGCGTGATTGAGGTTACGCTACCCTCTTATAAAAGGTTCTATTTTTTTAAACTTTTTATTTTTAAACACTTAGTTCAAAAGTTATACCAAAGTTTAACAACGACCTATATCTAATTGATTATCAGTTTATTCTACCACCCCTATAGAATAAGCTCTGTTAGCATAAAAAATGTTATATTTGGAAGTACCCAAACAGCATGATTTTAACCAAGGAAGATACAATTGCCATTGACCAACTCAATAAAGAGGCTTGGGATATTGTCAGAACCGATCCTTCAAGAACACTTGAACTCGCGCAACAATCTTTAGAAAGATCTCAGGAACTAGATTATCAAAAAGGAGTTGCTTATGCCTTAGGAAATATAGGTGCCGCCCATACTTGGATGTCAGATTATGAGTCAGCACTGAAGAATTGTTTTGATTCAACAGAACTATTAAGAGCACTTGGTGAGAAGGCACATGAGGCTCAAATCCAATACTATCTTTCAATCGTGTTTTATTTTCTTGCTGATGCAGAAAAGCAAATCCACCATGCGCAAATATCATTCAACATTGCTGAAGAAATTGGAGATATTGGAGCACAAGCCAACGCCTTGAATGGGATTGGAACTTCTCATTACACCACCGGTAAGAACGAAGAAGCGATTAAAGTACTTCTGAAAGCCGAAAAATTGGCCATCAAAAGTAAAGACGCAAATTTATTGGCTAGAATTTATGACGGCTTGGGTACCGCAAACACCAACTCAGGCAATTATGAGGTAGCCTTAGAATTCATGAACAAAAGTCTCAAGCTTATTGAGAAAACAGCTGTCAAACAAACACAGTCTTATGCTCATGACGGAATTGGAAACATCTATCGACATTTAAAGAACTATACTAAGGCCTTAGAACATTATCGAATCAGTTTTGAACTGAGGAAGGAAATGGGGTTTAAAGACGGCATGGGAATCACCATGCTTCACATTGCAGAAACTTATAGTGTTGCAGATGACAACCTCTCTGCTGTTCAACATTACAAAGAAGCCCTTCAGATAGGTCAAGAATTAAATTCGAATGAATTAATTTACAAATCGCATCAAGGATTATCTGAGCTCTACGAAGATATGGGAAACCTTACGCTCTTTGTGAAGCATTTCAAATCTTTTCATGCTGCTAAACAAGCTTTTTTGTCAGAAAATGAAGACAAAAAAATCAAAGCTTTTGAGTTAAAAGGGAAACTCGATCAAATAGAAAAGGAAAAGAAGGAACTTGAACGAAAGAACTCCGAATTAGAAAGCTATTTTAAAGATGTTCAGACGCTCAGCTCGATTGGCCATGAAATAACTTCGACCCTTGAATTGAAGCTATTTTCAATATTATTTACGAGCGTATTAATACCTTGATGGACGCCAATGGGATTTTCGTTGGTTTATGTAATTACAAGGAAAATAAACTTCAGGTTAAACTGGCCATTGACAACGGTAAACGTGACAATTACTTTGAATACGGATTGAACGATCGCAGACTATCCAATTATGTAGTCAAAGAACGCAATAGCATTCACATCAACGACTACCAAAATGAAGTTTATGACTTTTTTGAACAAGGTGAAGAGTTATTGCACAATGCTCCAGAATCTGTGATTATCCTCCCTCTGGAAATTAAAGGTGATATTATCGGTGTGTTTTATGCTCAGAGTGACCAAAAAAGTGCCTTTTCAAAGCATCACTACAATATTCTAAAAAGCTTTTCTTCCTATATATCAATTGCACTTGACAACGCTCAGCTATATGAACGAATGGACGAGAAAGTGCAATCAAGAACTTCAGAACTAGAGAAAATTTACCTCAATACTGAATTACTTAATAAGATTGGGCAAGAGCTAATTTCAACGCTCAATTTTGAAGATGTTTTTGAGCGCTTGTACCGAAATGTCAACGAATTGATGGATGCCACCATCTTTGGCGTTCGACTTTATAACCCTGAAGAGAACTGTATCGACTACCCATTTGAATACGAGAATGGAAAGAGATTAGGCGTGATGCGGGCCACAATGGATAACGACAATAATTATTCTGTTGTCTGTATCAAAAGAAATGAGCCAATTCTGATTAATGACAACTTAATCGAATATAAAAAATGGGTGGAAGAAATTGTAGTGCTTGATGGAGAATTACCAAGTTCATTGATTTTCTACCCACTTCAATCAGGAGATGAAGTTTTAGGAGTCATTAGCATTCAGTCATTTCAAAAGAATGCCTATACAGATTATCATCTCTCGATCATGAGAACTTTAGCTCAGTATACCTCAATTGCCTTGCAAAATGCACGCAATTTTGAGGTGATGGAGAAAAAAGTGGCTGAGCGAACAGCTGAAATTGAATTAGCCCTCACTCATTCTAAACAGTTGTCAGAAATTTCAAAAGAAATTGCCGCTGAGTTATCCGTAAATGATATCATTGACAAGGTTTATAGTAATGTAAACAAATTAATGGATGCCAGTGTTTTCGGTATTGGTATCTATCGCGAAGAAACGAATGACCTTTACTTTTCAGGTGCTATGGAGCAATCTGAAAAACTTGGAGATTTTTCATACTCGCTTGAAGAAGAAAAAATATCTACCATTTGTTTCCATAAAGGTGAAGAGATTATCATCAACGATTGGAAAAATGAGTACAAAAGTTATCTTGATCAAGATTACGAAGCCATAGAAGGAGGCATGCCTGAATCAATGATTTATTTGCCACTAATCTCAAAACAGAATAAAATTGGAGTTTTGACAGTACAGTCATTTCATAAAAATTCATACGATTCGCATAAAGCGGATATGCTGAGAACACTATCAGTAAATGTAGCTGCAGCATTAGAAAATGCAGGGCTATATGAGAGCATGGAAGAAAGAGTTGTCGAACGCACCAAAGAAATTGAGCAAGCCTATCAGAACACAAAACTGATGGGGCAAATTTCAAAAGATATTGCCGCTAGCCTAGAGGTTGAATCCATCATTTCTAGTGTTTATGAAAACATTAATTCATTAATGGATGCTACCTGTTTTGGTATCGGAATCTATGATCCTGAAAAGCAACGGATTTCCATGCCAGGCTTTATTGAGAAAGGTGAAAAAATGGATGAATTTGGATATGAATTATCGGATGATCGATTAGCCACCTATTGTTTTAACAATGCAGAGGAGATCGTCATTTCCGACTATTTTGAAGAATATTCAAAGTATATAAAAAGCGTACAGCAGCCTGTTTCAGGTCAAGACTCCACTTCTATTATTTACATACCATTATTCCTAAAAGATAAAACTGTTGGTCTACTAACGGTTCAAAGCTTTGAAAAGAATGCCTACACTGATTATCACTTAGATATTCTGAGAAATATAGCTACTACTATTGCTGCAGCTCTTGAAAACGCGCGTTTATACGAAAACATGGAAGATAAAGTGCGCGAAAGAACTGCAGAATTACTTGAGCAGAAAGAAATAATAGAGGAGAAAAACAAGCACATTACCGACAGTATTATCTATGCGAAGCGTATTCAAGACGCTACCTTGCCGAGTATTGGTAAAGTACGAAACTACCTGAATGATTCTTTTGTGCTCTTTAAGCCAAAGGACATTGTTTCAGGAGATTTCTATTGGATTGAAGAAGTTGGTGACATCATCTTGTTCTCTGTTGTAGACTGCACAGGACATGGGGTTCCAGGAGCATTTTTGAGCTTAATAGGCCACAACAGCCTAAATCAAATTGTGAATGAGCTAGGCATCACCCAACCCGCAGATATCTTATTTGAATTGGACAAAATCGTTTATCGCACACTTCAAAACAACCTTGAAAAGACTAATATCAAGGACGGAATGGATATGTCGATTGTAGCTTTCAACAAAGTAACAAAGCAATTGACGTTCTCTGGAGCATTTAATCCACTCTACTTAATTGTTGACGGAGAATTGCTAGAGATTAAAGGTGACAAAATTGCCATTGGTTCAGGGCAAACTGAGCAACAGTATAAGAGCCATCAAATTCAACTCAAAGAAGGTGATTGCCTTTACTTGTTCTCAGATGGATATGCAGATCAATTCGGAGGTCCGAAAGGTAAAAAATTCAAGTACTCTAAATTCAAAGAACTTCTAGTTCAATACTATGACCAACCTATGATGCGCCAACATGACATCTTAGATATGACTATTGATGAATGGCAAGGAGATTTAGAACAGTTGGATGATGTCTGTGTAATTGGTATGCGCGTTTAGTCTCGGTATTTATATGCGTTTTCACGCATATCTTTTCGAATTCTGTCCGCCCAATCCACTGTCATGTAAGGAATGGCAATGTCATCACAACCACACAAAGAATTGGGAGTAATCGCAAAGCTTTGTGTCCCTTCAATACGCGAGAGTGTGAACTGATGATCTTTATTTTGATACCTGAAAGTAATTGTTTTGTACCCTCTTCTGAAATTAACCACTTCTCCCCTGTTTATGGATAACTGTTTGTCATTGATAAACTGCAAGTAACGGTAAGGTTGAAATTTCAGGCTATCCACAGATTCATATCCAAAGAATCGCTCAGGATGCAAGGTGTCCATCTCAAATAAATGACTTATCGAAGATGGATTAAACCCAAACTCATCCAACTCTTTAATTGTTGCAAAATCCACTTCCATACGCTCATTTATACTGGTCACTCTTGAATACATTTTTACAAAAGTTTTATTGATAAAATGCATGGTAAACACTAGGGTATCACTATTCTTGCCGAGGAAGCTATAATTAGTTTCAATCTTTTTAGCTCCCACTTCGTGAATGATTTTTTTAGATGTTACACGTATCGGAAATTCGTCTGACTTCGCATATGGATAAAAATAGACTTTCAATTTCCCACCTTCGATAATAATAAATTCATCATTTGGCAAAAAATAGTTTTTTCCATCATACGTTTCTTGATCCTGATACATTTCAATTCCCAGCCAATTACCTTCTAAATTTGTTAGATAATCTGTCTGAGCAAAAAGACTTTGCGAAAAGAACAATATAAAAAAGTAGCGCATTGTTTTTTTTGAAGCAAAAGTAATATTTTCTTCAAGCTAATAGAATTTAGGAAGCTTTGCGCAAAATCTTGGTCAAATAAATCCCGAAACTAGGCGAATATTCATCAATCCAGGCGTTTTTATAAGACCCTTTAACTAAAGTGAAATAGTAGAACTTTGGATACTCTTTTGCCTCCATGTAAATATACTTTTCTGCCCCTCTCGATTTTGAGCCTAATCTCAAATGTACCTTGTCACCTGCTTCATATTCGTACTCGTAGTAAGATAACTCTCCCACAAGCAAGGTTTCCCCATCAATTGTTACATCATAGCCATCAATTGAAGAATGATAACCAAGAAAACCCACCAAATAAACCTTGGTATCTTTAAATAAACTAAGATTTTCAGCTCGGTGCTCCATCCTATTCCAGTAACATGAAATCTTGATGAATTTCTCTTCTGTGGTAGTATATATATCAGATTCTTCTACCATAAATGAATTAGCCCCAAAACGGTTTGATTTCTCTTTAAGCTCTTTAAAACACTCTCCTATCATGCCGGGAACGACCGTGTCAAATTGAATTGTCAAAGTTGCAATCCAAGTTAACTTGGTGGTATCAAAATCCTCATGAATGTAATCGAAGTTTTCTGCATTTCGGTACTTTTCAAAATCGCGATTGAATCCATTTACTTTAATCTTTTGACTATAGGAACATATCACAAGACTAAGAGCCAATATGGTAGTAACTAATTTCATTCTACTCAGATAATGCAAAATTCACACCAAATTAATCAATCTGGTCTGAAAATCATTTGTACTCACATTACCATACGTGTTTTTTCCTTGAATAGTTAAAAAAAAGCCTGATGAATCAATCCATCAAGCTTTTCATTCATTTTGACAATTTCTCAGTTGTCTTCCCACTTTATCTGAAATTCAACCTCATGTTCGCCGTCTGAAACTTCATGTTCAATGGTAAACTTTGCTCTGTCTGGCACATAAATAGCTTGACCTGCAATGCTAATTCTGAAATTCTCACCAGATTCAATGCTGTCCGCTAATCTTCTTAGTTTTTCAACAATTTCTTCATTCGAATACTCTTTTTCAATATCTCTGCTCGACATAATTTTTTTTCTTGAAATTTAATTAATAATCTCAAGTATTAAAACTAGTCTCAGAAGATTTGCAGTTTTTTGCGAACAGTTCCTTGCTCAGTTGAAAGCTCAATTATGTATGTTCCAGGATCGTCTTGAACGGTAATTTTTTGAGTAGATGATTTGAGTTCAATTTCCTTCACTAAAGCACCACTCAAATTGTAAATTTTTAGTTTACCCGAAACCTCTGAAGCCACTGTAAATTCTGATTTAGCAGGATTAGGATAAAGGTTAAAACTAATTGATTCTTGTTTTGAGATATTCAAATTTTCGAGCACTCCTCCTTCATCATTAGCATTTACAAATTCATATGAACCATTGTTATCTCTCCAAATGATTGTGAAAACTGATAAATGGTTTAGGATCCATTCGGGATCAATCGGAATACCAAATTGATGCGTATAACTAGAGCCATTGTTGATGGTTCCTGAAGCAACCAAAGATCCAAATGACCCATTCAACGAAGTTCTCAATATCTTGTTGTGCCAAATATCACCAGAACCTCCGCTTCCATAATTCGCTTGATAGTTCCAAATACTGTCTTCTAAGACATAAACCCCCAAATAGAAATCACCCATTTGATCATCAAAAAAGGTGGTTTCTGTAACAGCATGAATAGAATCATTTTGAATCACGCAATTAAACCCCGCATTAACACCTGCATTTCCTGAAGAGTAAAATGAATTGATTGAATCCTTGATGTCCTGAATATTACCTGCAGAGTAAGGCCCAACTACTTCACCATTCAATGTAAAAATAGGCTGACCGGCCACTCCCATTTCGTTGGCAATGTCTGCAGCAGTGGAAGAGTATAAATCAGAAGATGCTGATCGGTGCAAGACTGCATAAACAGCTCTTGGAGCGGTGGTCATAATAACATCTTCATTTGATGGCACACCGTATTGACCACAGTTACCGCACCAAGTGGCTTCAACGGTCGCATAAAAAGATTTAGTTGTTGTGGGAACAATGATTTGAGCCGCACTCATAAGGGGAAATATCAGCAAGATTGCTGCGATTGATTTCATCATGATTTTAAGTTTGATAGCTTGGTCGTAACCAACTTTAAATCATTACAAAACGGGCTAATACAAAAATGAATCTGGCTTAATCAATTCAATTACTACAGAAATAGATTCAGTTTTCTATATATGTCCTGGTATATCTGCAATCTTGAATATCACAGACGTGTTCCAACGATAAATAAATTTTGTCACTATTCGTTGAAAAAAACCTGAATTGAATCAATGAATCATTTTCCCAATAATTCAGGATATCCTTATCGAAATTATAATTTGAAGAGTTTTCTATTGTTAAATTTAACTCTACAGGAAATTCTCCTATTTCGTGCTTTAAAGAAGGGTCGTAATTATCTTCATCCGATAAATTCCATTTTTTCTGAAAATACTTCCAATCAACCCTGCTTGATTTAAGTAAATCAATTTGGTTTTTATCTATATTTGCTTTTAGTAAATAAAGGTCCTCATAGTGTTTAGCCCTTCTACTCTTTAGAATTAAGGTATCGCCAGAAAACCGCATGGAAAATAGCTGTGTGCCATCAAAACTTGACTGATTTATAATTTCTTGTTCGTCCACAATTCGATACTTTCCGAGATATCCATTGTAAAAAGGGTAATGTGAGAGCATCATACTATCCTTGAAAAATGTATAGTAGTTATACTCATTTGGGTGTCTCTCAACAGGGCTCATAATATCTACTAACGAAATTAGCAGATTTTCTTCTTTTACTACTTTCCACGTCCCCTCTATTAATTGAGAACTGTTGTCTTTGCATGAAAGAAACGATAAACCAATCAAAATGAGAACACCTCTAGCTATAACTTTTAAATATATCATGCGCCAAAATGTAATTGTGATAACATTAAATCAGTCTTTTATTTCTGAATGCAATCCCTGAACCTGATTTGAGGTACTTCTCAAAATGAAAGGCTTTGTATTTGTCTACAAATCCGCAATACGTTACAAGTTCGACAGGTAATCTGCTTTTCGTGTAATGGACTTTTCCTTTTTGATGCTCTTGAATCCTTGATTCAATATTCTTAGTGCACCCAGTATAAATTGTATCATCCGAACACTTCAATAAATAAACGAATTGCATATTCTAAATCCTTAATTCACAACAAAATAAGTGGATGGTATCCACAGTAGTTCAACGAGACTTGGCTGGTGTGCTTGAGCAACACCTACGCCAAGGCTTCGGTGAACGAAGGTGGAGCCGGAGGGGATCGAACCCTCGTCCTAACAACGGGTCTATGGACTTTCTACATGTTTATTTTGTGATTAATTGTTAGGCAATGAACTGAACACAAACACCCCATTCAAAGCTTAAGTTGCAATTAATTTCATCCGTACATCACAACCCTGTATGAACTATCCCAATTCATGATACTCAGAATCCTCAACCATCAGGCGAAGTTGTGGTGAGTAGTTAGTCCCTCCTACTGTTCTTCAGAGTGGATTAAGGTAATCAGACTTAGTCCGGATTACGCAGCTAACGCGTAAGAATTATTGTTGTCAATTATTCTTGATACACTAAAGTTTTACGAGATTAAATGCATTGCTCGACATGCTTATACATCTACCGCTATTGCAGTCAAATCCAAGTCGGCCCCAAAGAACTTTTTCAATTACAAAATTGAACCTACAAATATACACAACAAATTCTGTTCCGTTTAAACAAGTCCTGACATTTCCAAAATCTTATAGATTCAACAATTTATTCACAATCTGAGTATTTGAACTAGAATGTATTATTTTTGTTCAAATTCAGATTGTCTATGGCTACTATCAAGCTTGGTATTATCAGGGAGGGCAAAGTTCCACCTGACAAAAGAGTTCCTTTAACTCCAGCACAATGCAACGAAGTAATGCAGAAGTTTCCACAAGTAGAAGTATTTGTACAAAGCAGTGATGTGCGTGCTTTTAAAGATGAAGCATACACTCAACTAGGGATTCCGGTAGTAGATGACATCAGTCATTGTGACATCTTAATTGGTGTAAAAGAAGTGAACATAGAAGATTTGATTCCGAACAAAAAATACATGTTCTTTTCGCACACTTTTAAAGAGCAACCATACAATCGCAAGCTTCTTCGAGCAATTCTTGAAAAAAAGATTCAATTAATCGATTACGAAACTCTACGCTACAAAAACGAAGGTAGAATAATTGGTTTTGGTCGATATGCTGGGATTGTTGGATGTTATAATGGTTTCTTAGCTTATGGTATGAGGCATGGATTGTACCAACTCAAGCCAGCTAACCAATGTGCAGACCGGGTGGAGTTAGAACAAGAATTGAAAAAAGTAAACTTACCAGCAAACACTAAAATAGTAGCAACTGGTTTTGGCCGTGTCGGAAACGGTGCAAGGGAAATCTTTACCTCAATTGGCTTGAAAGAAGTTGATCCTGAAGCATTTTTAACGCAAACCTTTGACGAAGCAGTCTTCACGCATTTAGAAGTGAATGATTATTTCGCCAAAGCAGATGGTTCAGCATTTGACAAATACGCATTTTATGAATCTGGAGAAGGACATGTTTCTACTTTTGATCGCTATTTAAAAGTGGCAGATATGTATGTCGCATGCCACTACTGGGATGCAAGTTCTCCTTTTATTTTTACAAGAGAAGATTTAAAACACCCAGAAAATCAACTAAGCGTTGTTGCCGACATATCTTGTGATATTGACGGACCGGTAGCATGCACCATAAGGCCTTCAACAATTGCTAACCCGCTTTACGGATACGATCCTACTACTGAAAAAGAAGTGGATTATTATGCAAAGAATGCCATCACTGTAATGGCTGTTGATAATTTACCATGTGAGTTACCAAAAGACGCCAGTGAAGACTTTGGTTCTGTGTTAATTGATAAAATTTTCCCAGCTTTATTTGGAGATGATCCAGATCGAATCATTGAGAGAGCCAGCGAAACAAATTTACAAGGAGAGCTGATGCCTGATTTTAGCTACCTTGAATCGTATGTATCTGAGAATGTTTAAGTTAATTTAACATTCATCTGTAGCATAAAAGTGAGAATCGTACGTCTACGAGATTGTGAATGACAAGAAGCTGTAACCTTTTCTTCGATTTCACAGTTATACAAAATGAAAAAAATTCATGTGGATAGCAATTTTACTCTTGACACGAAAGCAAGATTGAGTTAACTTTGCTCCCACTTTATATTAAACTCAAAAAGAAAGGGAAAATTAAGCATGAGGCAGTTAAAAATTACAAAATCAATAACAAATCGTGAAAGTCAATCTTTAGATAAATATCTACAAGACATTGGTAAAGAAGAATTGATTACTGCCGAAATTGAAGTTGAGTTAGCTAAAAGAATCAAGCAAGGAGATCAAGAAGCCCTTGAAAAACTGACTAAAGCTAACCTCCGTTTCGTTGTTTCGGTTGCTAAACAATATCAAAACCAAGGTTTGACACTTCCTGATTTGATTAATGAAGGTAATTTGGGCTTAATCAAGGCTGCGCAAAAATTTGACGAAACAAGAGGATTTAAGTTTATATCCTATGCCGTATGGTGGATCCGTCAATCAATTTTGCAAGCATTGGCTGAACAAGCTCGTATTGTCCGTCTTCCTTTAAACCAGGTTGGTTCTTTAAATAAAATCAACAAAGCCTTTTCGAAATTAGAGCAAGAATACGAAAGACCACCATCTGCTGAAGAATTAGCAGAAGTTCTTGAAGTACCTGAAGATAAGATTAAAGAATCTATGAAAGTTGCAGGTCGTCACGTATCTATGGATGCTCCCCTATCTTCTTCTGAAGATGGTGGTACATTGATGGATGTTATGGCGAACGGAGACTCACCAAAAGCTGACAAGCACTTAATGGCAGAGTCATTGCAAAAAGAAATTGAAAGATCGTTGTCTACACTTACTGATAAAGAAAGAGAAATCATTCGTTTATTCTTTGGTATCGGAATGAATCACGGTTTAACTCTTGAGGAAATTGGATCAAAATTCAATTTAACTCGAGAAAGAGTAAGACAGATAAAAGAAAAAGCAATTAGAAGATTGAGACACACCTCAAGAAACAAATTGTTAAAAGCATATTTAGGATAAGAATCCAACTATTTTTAAAAAGTCGTTCAGAATTGAACGACTTTTTTTTATTCTAATTTCCTCATTCTATTTTAAGGAAGTACATTTGCAGAAAAATTTACGAGTTCTAAACTCCAAAAAACAAAAAACAAAACATGGAATCAGCTGTAGGATACGAAAAAGAGTTGCAAAACTACGTTGACAAGGAAAAAGCGGCAGTAAAGCTTGCTAGCAAAGTAGGAGAATTGTTGTATGACAAAGGAATCGAATTGGTTTTATTCAGAAACCACCTTGTTGATACAACCACTACTGAAATCTTGAAACTGCATGATTATGCAGAAAAAGTAGTAGGAAAGAAAATCTACACAAAAACAACTGCTGCTTTAGCAGAAGAAATGTGTAACATGGATTTACCTGCAGCTAAAATTGACATAGGAAAATTGGCCTATGAATGGATTCATGAGAATGAAAAATTCGATTCGAAGGCAGCTTTCTTAGAAAACAAATTCAGCGGTTTCTTTACGGATGATTCGCACCAATTTGAGCCAAGAGATGTAGTATTATATGGTTTTGGACGTATCGGAAGATTAGCAGCAAGAGAATTAATCAAGCAAGCTGGTAAAGGTCAGCAATTGAGATTAAGAGCAATCGTTACTAGAAATGCTTCTGATGATCAATTAACAAAAAGAGCAGCTTTATTAAGAAATGATTCAGTACACGGTGCATTCAAAGGAACTGTTGATGTTGACTATGCAAATAAGACTTTGATTGTAAACGGTCAAATCATTCAAATGATTGAAGCTAAAAATCCAGAAGATATTGATTACACTTCTTATGGCATTGATAATGCTTTAGTTATTGATAATACTGGTGTTTTCAAAGACAAAGAAGCGCTAGGAAGACATAAGCAAGCAAAGGGAGTTTCAAGAGTTTTGTTAACAGCTCCTGGTTCTGGAATTCCAAACATTGTTTACGGAATCAACCATAAAGAACTTGAATTAGAGAATACGCATATTTTCTCAGCAGCCTCTTGTACAACCAATGCTATCTCCCCTATCTTGAAAGTAATCAATGATAACTTTGGAATTGAAAAAGGACACATTGAAACAGTTCATGCATATACTAACGATCAAAACTTGTTAGACAACATGCATAAAAAACCAAGAAGAGGACGTTCTGCTGCTATCAACATGGTAATTACTTCTACTGGTGCTGGAAAAGCGGTAACAAAAGTAATTCCGGACCTTGAAAATAAATTAACTGCAAATGCAGTAAGGGTACCTACTCCAAATGGGTCGTTAGCAATTATGAATCTTTCTTTAGGAAAGAATACTAGCGTTGAAGATTTGAATGCTAAAATTAAGGATGCAGCATTGAATGGAGCATTAGTCAATCAAATCTATTACTCTGTTGATGATGAGTTGGTATCAAACGATATCATAGGAAATGTTTGCTGCTCAGTTTATGATGCTCCAGCTACAATCGTTTCACCTGATGGTAAGAATGCAGTATTGTATACCTGGTACGACAATGAATACGGATATACAAAACAGGTTATTCGTTTAGCAAAATACATTGCTAAAGTGAGAAGACACATTTATTATTAGTCTGAATAATTTAGATAAAGAAAAAGGCGAGTTTAACTACTCGCCTTTTTTTATTTAAGATTGTGAAATACCTCTCCAAATTCTGTCCAAAACTCATCTAGTTTCGTAAAGTTCAGTTTCAAGAATAAATGCATTTTATCCCAATCATCTTTATTGAACAAATGACAATCAGCACGTTCAGTGAATATCCTTGAAATCGTTTTACCATTAGAATGCTCAAATTCTGGCAACCACTGCAATCCCTTCAACTTACCTTCTAAAAGATTGCTAAACTCTGTAAATTGTTCATAAAAGATTTCACGGATTCCGTTGTCAGGAAATTGTAAATCAATCACCAATCTACAGCCATTTTCATCCGCTTCCATCCTGAAATACAAATGTTTAATCCCCGTATTATAGCTCATCCAATTGACCTTACTACCGTGAGGATTCTTAATTTTCTGCATTTGCTCTTCTAAGCGTGTCCAAAACTCAATGCGCAGATTCTTAGCTTCTTCTTTACTTAACATGCAACTAAATTAAGCATAACTGATTTAAATCTTGACCCGACTTGATTTGAATCAGTTTATCAGAGATTAAGCACCACTAGATTTGCTAAAAAAAACGATATGAGTGAAAATGTACAAATCAATCAAGGTGAAATCAATGTAAAATTCAACGGACCAACTGCAGGTAAATTAACCTTTTCAGACTTAGGTATAAAGGCTGAAGACGCTTCAACGCATGGCGGATTTTTGAGAGTAGTTTTTGACTTTGAAGGAATTGGTGAACACCATTTTTTTAAAATGCCAACAATAGAAGTTGCTTACGATAAAGAAGTTGCTGAAACTCACTGGCAATGTGACTTTAACAAAAAAACTATCATTGACAAGATGGATCACCATGGCAAGTCAACAGTTATTTTGTTAAACAGAAAAGAAATAGAATCATTGGAACAACATCATGAAAACAAACTAATCATGCATGCTGAGTTTCCAGAAGAAGTACTTATAGATTTAGATAATTCATACGTGAATTTCTTCAAATAATCTAGAGTTCATCAGATATGAAAAGGGCTGTCAGAAATGGCAGCTCTTTTTATTTATTATAACTATATTTAATCTCAAATTAATAGATTCTATTTATGAAGTTCAGTTTAAGTCAATTAGAGTACATCTTAGCATTGAATGCCTACGGACAATTCTCTACCGCCGCAGAAAAGTGTTTCATCACTCAGCCAACACTTTCAATGCAAATAAAAAAAATGGAAAATGATTTAGACATCACAATTTTCGACAGAAGTAAACAACCGATTGTAGCAACTGAAATAGGTCAAAAAATAATCCATCAAGCGAAGTTGGTACTTAAAGAGGCAGAACAAATCAATGAAATCATAGACGCCAACAAAAACCGGATGAAAGGTAATCTTCGATTGGGGGTAATTCCCACCATTGCGCCTTACCTACTCCCTCAATTCATTGGTCAGTTCGCCGAGAAATATCCAGAAGTACAATTAAAAATCCGAGAATTAGAAACCAAAGAATTGGTGAAAGCTTTAGAAAAAGATGTCATTGACATTGGTATTGCATCAACTCCAATCAAAGGCGAGCATATGATGGAGTTTCCGTTATACAATGAGCGAATCTTAATTTATGCCCACCCTGAGCATCCGATTCAAAATAAAGAAGCGGTATATCTTGAAGATCTCAAAAATGAAAACATTTGGCTGCTTAGCCCCGGGCATTGCTTTAGAAGTCAAGTCATTAATGTCTGTGATTTAAGAGCTACGGTAAGCCACTTGCCTTTCGAATATGAATCTGCATCAATTGAGACACTTGTTAAAATGGTGGATATGCAAGGCGGCATTACGTTGATTCCGGAGCTTGCAGTCAATGATTTATCATCAGCACAACTTAGTAATGTAAAGGAAATTCATGATTACAAGGCCGTTAGAGAAGTCAGTTTAATCACAAATCGTCTATTTGTCATGGAGCAAAAGAAATTAGCTTTAGAAAAGGAAATCTTACTTGCAACTCAGCCACTTATTAAAGGAAATAAAGATGGTAAAGTAGTTCAGTGGAGTTAATCTTTGACGAAATCTTCAAATGCTGCACTACTTGATTCTTCATAGTGATTATCTTCTGCAGCAATCATATCTTGAATTCTTAATTTTTCAGGATATTGTACTGCAATAACCACCTCTACAACTAAATGCCCTCCAAAACGTTTTATTTCATGAAACTCGGTTTCAGATACAATCTTGTACCATGTATCGAGCCCAGTAAGTTTTCTATAATAAGGGTACATTATTTATTAGCTTTGCAGTATGAAAGATGAAGAGTTATACAAAAATGGGCTTGACAAAGTTAGTCAAAACAAACTTGATGAAGCCATTGAATTGTTCACAAAAGCCATTGAATTAAATTCAGCAAACCCTCATTATTTCAACGAACGTGCTGTGTGCTACCTCAATACGGGAAAATTTGACCTCAGTATGTTTGACATGAATAAATCAATAGAGCTAGACGAAAACTATGCCTATTTTTATTCATGCCGTGCCTTTCTTAAATCAAAAATGAAAGATATGGATGGTGCTGTAGAAGATTATGAACGATCTTTAGAGCTTGATCCTCACAACGACATCACTTACAACAACATGGCCATTGCTTTAGAGTCAATCGGAAATATGAACAAAGCTCAAAAGTATTACAAGAAAGGAAATGAACTTCTCGGGTACGATCCTGAAAAAAGAGAATTGAGTGAAGATGGCAAAACCATGGTCGATAAAAAAGAGCCAACAGAGAAGTCTACCAAGCTTGCAGAACACATTGAAGAGATAAAGCAAAATCAAAAAACTGAAGAACCTTCAAAAGCTGCTATCGCAAAAGATGTTTTCACTAAAAAATCGGTTTTCAAAGAGTTCATATCGTTTATTGGTAACGGTTTCAAATTAAAGGATGATGACAAAAGCTGAAAAGGTACAATTCATTATTGATGAACTTGAAAAGCTCTACCCAACTGTAGAGGTTCCGCTTGACCATAAAGACCCGTACACCTTGTTAATTGCGGTATTGCTTTCTGCTCAATGTACGGATGAGCGTGTCAATAAAATCACACCATTACTGTTCAAAGTTGCTGATAACCCTTATGATATGGTCAAACTAAGCGTTGAAGAGATTAAGGAAATCATCCGCCCATGCGGATTATCCCCTATGAAGTCAAAAGGTATTTATGGACTCTCTGAGATTCTCATTGAAAAGCATAATGGTGAAGTTCCCGCAGATTTTGACGCGCTAGAAGAATTACCGGCTGTTGGACACAAAACAGCCTCAGTCGTAATGGCTCAGGCATTCGGTATTCCAGCCTTTCCAGTTGACACACACATACACAGATTACTAACACGTTGGGGAATCACCAACGGAAAAAGTGTTGCTCAAACAGAAAAAGACGCTAAACGACTTTTTCCAAAAGAACTGTGGAACAAGCTTCATGTTCAAATCATTTATTACGGTAGAGAATACTCCCCTGCTCGATCGCCAAAGTTATCCGTAGACTTTATCACAAGAGAGATTGGAAGCAAAAAGGTTCTTAAAGATTACAAGGAGTAATAAACAACAATCAGTGGATATCCAATTTTCGGTAGCCTACAGTCAAAAAGACTTCTGTCTTAAATTTGTAAGGTGCAAAAAATAATCAAATACCTCAAAAACAAATGGATTGTGAGCTCTGCGTTTGTAGTGTTATATATCTTGATCTTGCACGATACGGACGTCTTCTCATTAAAAAACAGGTTGGACAAAAAAGCAGAACTTGAGTTACAAATTGAGCAACGCAAAAGAGACATTCAACAATTAAAAGAAGACCTAGCTAACTTGGATGACCCCAGAGAACTAGAGCGGTATGCTCGAGAACACCATCTTTTCAAGAAACCAGATGAAGACCTCTTTATCTATTCATTTAAGTAAATCACTAATTTCTGTTAAAACGTACTAAGGTATAGATGCAAACGTTAACTTTGCGAAAACTTTATTTATGAAATCTCTTTTATTAAGCGTTTGTTTTTTCGTTGCATTCTCAAGTACAGCACAAACTGTTTTGCTTAATGAAGATTTCTCATCTGGTATTCCTGCTACATTTGCTGTAGTTGATGCAGATGGACAAACACCTAACGCTCAAGTATCACAATTTACAGATGGATTTATCTGGTACGAGTCTTTAGACGACTCCTCTGCAGCAAGCACCTCTTATTTCACCAATGACAGTGTGCCGGCAGAAGACTACCTGATTTTACCAAAATTAAGCTTACAAACTGTAACAAAGTTGAGTTGGGAAGCAAGATCTGTTGACCCTTCTTTTCCTGAAAACTACTATGTTTTGCTGTCTACTACTGATTCACTAACAGGTAGCTATACTGACACCTTGCTGACGGTAACTGAAGAGAATTACCAATGGACTAGAAAATCTATCCTACTAGACACAATGGGCTTTGCCAATCAAGATGTTTTCATTGCCTTTAGAAACTTCACCACTGATGGTTTTATTCTTGAAATTGATGATATCATGGTTGAAGCTTCAGACTTTGTCAGTTTTTTCGAAACAGAGATGGAACCGTTCACGGCTTACCCCAACCCAACAACTGATTACTTAAGATTTTCACATCAGGTAAGCACAGTAAATGTTTATAATCTTTCAGGTCAACTTTTATTATCATCTGACTCTGATTGGTTGGATGTTCGTGATCTAGAGATAGGGAGCTACATTCTTGAAGCCAACAATTCTGAAGAAACTTTCAGAACCACTTTCATTAAAAAATAGCGCGTTATCTAGCTATCGCACCTTTTAGTTATTTCTGTATGCTCATCTCTAGAAGATGACTATTTTTGTGCCTCAACAAAAATTAGATATGAGACACATACTTTTCACATTAATCGCATTAGTTTCCTTTTCGTCACTTGCTGATGAAGGAATGTTCATGCCTTTTCAGTTAAAAAAGAATTATAAAGACATGAAAGCTGCTGGATTAGAGCTTTCAACTAAAGATATTTACAACACTAAAAAACCTTCTGTAAAAGATGCAATTGTTTCTTTGGGAGGATTTTGTACTGGTGAGATCATCTCATCAAAAGGATTGATGTTGACAAACCATCACTGCGGATATGACGCTATCAGAGAGAACTCAACTCCTGAAAATGATTATTTAACAGATGGGTTTTGGGCCGCAAATTTAGAAGAAGAGAAAAGAATACCTGGATTAACTGCTTCTATCGTTGTTAGAATGGTAGATGTTACCAAAAGAGTTAAAAAGGCTGTCAGAGAAGGAATGGATGCTGATGAGGCAGGATTAGCTATGAAAAACGAATTCGCAGCTATTGTTGCAGAAGCAATTGAAGGTACGGATTATGAAGCCTATGTTGAAGAGTTTTATGGGGGTAACGAGTATTACCTAATCGTAAAAGAAGTTTTCAAAGATGTCAGATTAGTAGGTGCACCACCTTCGGCAATAGGAAAATATGGAGGAGACACAGATAACTGGATGTGGACACGTCACACAGGTGATTTCTCAATGTTCAGAATTTATGCTGACAAGAACAATCAACCGGCTGAGTTTGCTATGGACAATGTACCTTACACACCCAAACATCATTTACCTGTAAACATTGGTGGAATTCAAGAAGGAGACTTCTCATTCATCATGGGATTCCCTGGTTCTACGGATCGTTATTTAACCTCTCACGGAGTAGAAAATGCAATTGAAAGAGACCAGCCTTCTAGAGTTAAGATTAGAGGAAAGAAATTAGAGTTGATGAAAGAAGATATGGACCAAAGTGATGCGGTTCGTCTTCAATACGCCTCTACTTATGCTCAAGTAAGTAACTACTGGAAGTATTTCATTGGTCAAACAGAACAGTTAAAAAAGAACAACGTTCTTTCTAAAAAATTGGACATTGAAAAAGATTTCGAAGCTTGGATTGCTGCGAAAGAAAAGAAACGTAGATCTAGATACGGAAATGTGTTGAAAGACATGAAAGATGCTCATGCAGTTCTAGATGCACTTAACCCAACATCTGTGTACTACTTTGAGGCAGTCTACTCAGTAGGAATCAACAAATTCATGGTTTCACATTACCGTTTACACCAGCTGCTAATTGCAAAAACCAAAGATGAGGCAGCTATTGCAAAAGCGGCTGAAAACGCAAAAAATGCATCAACTGCATTCTGGGAAACTTTTAACGCTCCTACAGAGCAAAAAATGCTCGGTGAGCTATTTGCCATGTATTACAATGATGTGCCAAAAGATCAACACCCAAAGGTGATGACTGAAATGGCTGAAAAATATGAATCTTGGACTGATTTAGTGAACCAATCATTCAAAAACTCGGCGTTCTCTGATAAAGACCGATATGAAGAATTCATTAATAACCCCAATGCATCTACACTTGAAACGGATGACCTGTTCTTGCTAAACATGGCATTACTTGACAATTACAGAAAGTGGATGTATGGTTCAGAGGTCAATCAAGCCAAAGCTAAGCTAGAAAATGCTAACAAATTGTTCATTGAAGCAATTCGATTAATGTACCCGAAGAAGAAGTTTTATCCAAATGCCAACTTTACGTTGAGATTGACTTACGGAAACATTTTGCCTTACTCAGCTCAAGGTAACGATTACAAATACTACACTACCATTGAAGGCTTAATGGCCAAAGAAGACCCTAACAATGAGGAATTCATTGTCCCAGCAAAATTAAAAGAGCTTTATGAAGCAAAAGATTATGGGAGATATGGACAAGACGGAACACTTTGGATTAACTTCATCTCAAACAATGACATTACGGGTGGAAACTCAGGCTCTCCAGTAATGAATTCAAGAGGCGAATTAATTGGATGTGCGTTTGACGGTAACTGGGAAGCTATGAGTGGAGATATCGCTTTTGAAAAAGACTTTCAACGAACGATATCATGCGACATCAGGTACATTCTATTTGTTATAGACAAATATGCAGGAGCAACGCATCTTATTGATGAAATGACAATCGTAGGAGGATAATCACTCCATGATTGCTTCAAAGGCAGACTTATTAAACCAATTCTGCTCGTAAACAGCATCAATAATTTTCTCGAAACGAATCAAATGGGCTTTTAGGAGCCCATTTTTTTTTGCGTAGAAGTAAGCTTCTCGGTATGATTTAAGCATGCTTTTATAAAAAGCCTCTTGCTTAATCGGGTGCTCTTCATTATAAGTCAAAGCTATCTCAATATTAAAAAGCATGACATCTAAAATAAGTTGAGGATCTACTCCCAATTTGAGGAACTCTTTAATCTTGTTCTGCGCAACTGACCTTCTTTTCTTAGGGCGTTTACGCTTTCCTACAGGAAAATACTCTTTGGAAATTCTCAATTTTGCATCTTCAATCATCAAATCTTCTTGAGGATTAAAGACAAACTTGTAGAAGTCTTTGACCTCTTTCAAGCGATCATGTAATTCTAAAATTTGAGATTCTAATTCTTGCTTAGACAACTCTTCGAGATATGCTTTGAGTTTACGTCTACTCATTCTCAGCTATTTCTTCGAATCGTTCCAGGCCTTTTTTTGATTTCTCATGCATGGCCCACAGATAGGTCATTTTCTGTTTAGCTGGATCTGGGAAAAAGTCTGCAGCAAACTTATGAAGCATAAAATTAAGTTCTTCACTGAAAACAACCAATTCAGAGTTTTCTTTTGAAATCTTCACACCGTTCACAACTACCGGAATACTGGCCTCCACTGATTCTATGTAAACCACCTCGTTCAATGCATTCTTTATGATTAGTTGAGCCTCAGAAGTTGCATTTATTTTTGACTTCAAATATTCTTGATTTAATCCAATGACATTTCCTTTTGAATCGAAACTCAATTGGTTCCATATTCTAGAACTTCTCCCATCTTTAGCTTTCGCCATTTTCTTAGCCCATTTTATTTCGTCATCCATGAAAAAACCATTAATTGCCGGACTGAAGGATTCGTTTGAATAGGCGATCAACACACTTTTCAAGTCCTTAAACACGAGCCAGTTATCTAATTCTTTCTCTTGAACCTCTTGATAAACTCCTGTTCCTTTGTTATTGGTCCACGCCTCTACTCGCGAATCCAACATGAAAGGAGTTAATTGAGGTGGGTTTTCTGTTTGCCCCTTAGTCAGTACATCCCAATTTTGCTCTAACCGAATAGAGCACATTTTTTTATACTTCAAACTGTTGAATTCAAACCTAATCTCGGTTCTATCGATACGATAATAGGTGGAATCTGAAATAGCGCTATGCACTAACTCTGCTGATACTAACTCACTTTTTGCAAACTGTACCAACCAATTGTTTTTTGCGGGCAACAAATCGTCAGCAAATGATGAAAAGAAGCAAAACAGAAATATGGAAACTGTAAGTGTTCTCAGAGTTTAGTTTTTTGGTCTCCCAAAAATACACCTTTCTGTTTAACCCACCAAAAACAACCTTAACAAGGGCATCCCTCAAAGCTCCATGATAGAGTTTCTTTCTTCACTATGGTTTCGGAATGTAGCTCATAGATACCTGAAGAAGCAAAAGAAACTAAGACAATCTCCATCACGCCATCATGATCTGTATCTATCAGACCATGAACATAATCATCTGTTGTAAAATGCGAACGAATCTCCAATGTCTTTGCAACTTTCTCATAGACAAAAACTTGACTCGCAACAATGGAACCACAAACACCTACAAATCGGTTTTGCACCACCACAAAACTACGATCTCCCCAACTAACCTCCATTACCTCCACCTCTTCGTATTCAGTGTCTTGATGATTTTTTAGCGTATCAAAAGACAAGTAAAAAGCTTCTTGCGATACTTTTTCTTGAAAAAGTTGAACTTGATCTTCAAGGCTAAAGGAAGCTTTTGAATCGGGCATTTCAACTGAAGCGTAGCCATAATAAAACCCAATATCTTTAGACTGATACGAAAATTCAGCTGCAACGTAGACTTCTTCATTCCATAAATCACTGATTAGAAAAAGTCCTTCAATTTTTGCCTCAGTCGAACCTAAAAGAGGATTATTGACCACAACAGACTTGCCAATCAGTTGCTCATACCTAGCTTTCAGAGGTTCATTCAATTCGTAAAAATCAATACTACCTGTTGGCTTCTCCTCTAATTCAATTGAAGTCATCAATGAAAGCTCTTCTTTTGATAAAGCTTGTTTTTCAAGACAAATATATTTTCCGTGTGAAATCAACTTGCCGTCCACTAGGTTTTTCCAATACGCTCTTTCTTTAAGTTGATTAATTGGAGACTTAGGCTCAATTGAACCAAAAACTATACCCACAAAAAGAACAAAACTACAGGCGATTATTATTCTCATGACTTTTCTTTTCAATGTCTGAAAAGAATTCCTTACAAAAGCCTCAATTTATCTGAATATCAATAGCTTTCTATTATTTGATTATCGCTTGCCATTATTCGCTTAAAACTGAATGACGAGATACCGATTAACATTTATACACAATGCAGTTAATATTCATCCCTGCACCCACTGATGCAAACAACAAATGATTATTTGCATTGATTTCATGCCTAGGTAATTTACCTTTCATAATTAGGTCATATAAAGTAGGAACAGTAGCAACAGAGCTATTTCCAAGCTCATCAATGGTCATTGGCATTACGTCTTCTGGAACATCCTTAATGCGAAACGCTCGATATAAACGCTTTAAAATAGCCTCATCCATTTTTTCATTCGCTTGATGAATCAAAATCTTGTTGATTACTGAAAGATCCAATTTAATTTTATCCATACAATACTTCATGGCCTTTGGTACCTGGGTAAGCGCATATGAATAAATGGCATGTCCATTCATCTTGATGTAACGCGTAATCTTGTTCGAATCTTTATAGCTTGGCCCCAAATACAGGAAATCTTTTTCATTTTCTGTATGAGAAACGGTAGCATGTGAAAGTATACCACGCTTTTCTTGCTCCTCTTTTCCCTCAACGATAACAGCACCAGCACCATCTGCAAAAATCATAGTATCTCTATCATGAGGATCCACCACTCTAGATAATGCTTCGGCACCAATCACCAAACAACGTTTAGCTTCGCGAGCCTGAATATAAATATGCGCTTGAATCATTCCTTGAACCCATCCCGGGCAACCAAAAATTAAATCGTAAGGAATACAGAATTCATTTTTAATTCCTAAATCATGTTTTACCCTAGAAGCAAGACTTGGAATAACATCAGTTTGATTGGTTCCTTCAATGACA
>Ga0189274_100169_pt1 | contig 35546 bp, 42 predicted proteins | sample N5B1minimetaG_FD_130323 | JGI IMG/M metagenome (GOLD analysis project Ga0189274, IMG submission 130323) | Marine microbial communities from the Costa Rica Dome - N5 B1 mini metaG | ecosystem: Environmental > Aquatic > Marine > Oceanic > Photic zone | place: Costa Rica: the Eastern Pacific...
AGCTGGGCTTCGGGCAGCGGATAGGTGCCTTCCTGCTCGATCGGGTTCTGGGTCGCGAGAACGTGGAAGGGCTTTGGCAGGTCGTGACGCTCGCCGGCGACGGTGACATGGCCTTCCTGCATGGCTTGCAGCAGGGCGGCCTGGGTGCGCGGGCTGGCGCGGTTGATCTCGTCAGCCATCAGCAGGCGACAGAAGATCGGGCCGGGCAGGAAGCGGAAATGACGCTTTCCGTCATCGCCTTCCTCGAGCATTTCCGAGCCGAGGATATCGGCCGGCATCAGATCCGGCGTAAACTGGATACGCTTGGTGTCGATCCCGGTCGCGACCGCAATCGTTTCCACCAGGCGGGTCTTGGCCAGGCCGGGCGCGCCAACGAGCAGGGTATGCCCGCCGGATAGCATCGCGGTGAGGCAGAGCTCGACTTCGTTTTCCAGGCCGTAAATCACGCGACCGATGGATTCCTTGACCGCCTTGAGGCGATCCGTCGCGGCGTCGGCTTCAGCAATCAGCTCTGCACCGGGTTCATTCATCTCGGTCATCGTCCTACATTCCTTTCCGATACAGACCCGATATAGGCCAGTTGGCGCGACGCAGCATGGCGTTGCGCAGATAAGGTGTCCATGCCCTCGAACGCGCAATCCCGTGATCCAATGCAGTCACTGCTCAAGGCAGCTCGCGAAGCCGGAACCGGCCTGCCGCCGGTCGAGCGCTGGCATCCCGAATATTGCGGGGAGATGGACCTCGTCATCAAGCGGGACGGGTCATGGTGGCATGAAGGTGTGCGCATCACGCGGGACCGTCTTATACGGCTGTTTGCCACAATCTTGCGGAAAGATGACGACGGCATTCATTATCTCGTGACGCCGGTTGAGAAAATCGGCATCGAGGTGGAGGTCGCGCCCTTCCTGGCGGTGCGAGTCGACGCGGTTGGCGAAGGCCGCGAGCAGTCGCTGATTTTTACTACCAATATGGATGAATTGACCGAAGCAGGGCCTGACCATCCGATCTCGGTGTCGATTGACCCGGAAACCGGTGAGCCGACACCGCTGGTACATGTTCGCGGCAAACTGGAAGCGCTGATGACACGGCCGGTCTTTTACGAGTTGGCGGAGCGCGCCGTCGAGCATGACGGCAAGACCGGTGTGTGGAGCGGCGGCGTTTTCTACCCGCTCGGTGATGATGATGGCGACGACGGCGATGCGTGAGGCCGAGACGCTGGTCGCCCATTTGCGCGACCGGCTCGACCCGATCGATGCCCCGCCCGAGCGGCCGCGCTTCGGTGATGCCGATCTCAATGGTGACGCGCCCGTTCCGCCGGAACTCGCCGATGTGGAAATTCGCGATGCGGCTGTGATTGCGCCGCTCATCCTGCATGACGGCCCGCCGCGTCTGCTATTGACCGAGCGAGCCTCGCATCTGCCGCGCCATGCCGGCCAGATCAGCTTTCCCGGCGGCCGGATCGATGCCGGCGGCGAGACCGCAGCCCAGGCGGCGGTGCGCGAGCTGGAGGAAGAGGTCGGGATTGGCGGGCATCATGTCGAGCTGATCGGTCGCTTCGACAGCTATGCCACGGTGACCGGCTATCACGTCACGCCCTTTGTCGGCGTGATCAAACCAGGCTTTACCTTGCGTCCGGACCCGGGCGAGGTCGCGGATGTCTTCGAGACACCCTTTGACTTCCTCATGGATCCGGCCAATCACCAACGCCACTCGCGTGAATGGCAGGGCCATGTCCGACACTATTATGCGATGCCCTGGGAAGGGCGCTATATCTGGGGGGCAACAGCGGGCATGCTGAAATCCCTGCACGACAGGCTATATGGTTGAATCATGATCCGCATCACGCTCATTGAAATTGCCTCCTTCCTGCTGCCCTTCGCCTTGTTCATGATCTGGCAGCGGCTCTCCTCGCGCAGACCGGACGCCGGTCGCCTGCCAACTTTGCGCCTGGCCGCGGCCGGTGCCGGCCTGGCCGTGATCATGATGCTGGTGCTCGTCGTCTTCGACGCCAGCCGTGCGGGCCATGCCGGCGAGCGTTATGTCCCGCCGCAGAACATCGATGGCCGGATCGTGCCGGGCCATTTCGTGCCGGCCGAGGAAGACGAGACGACAGGCGATATCGAGCCGACGCCCGGAGATGACGACCCGCAATGACGGCCACAAGGCTCGACCCGGCTCACCATGATTGGATGAGGGCCGCGCCGACCCGCAAGGTCATGGCGGCCCTCGACGCCGCGGACCTGGGCGAGTCACGCTTTGTCGGCGGATGTGTGCGCAATGCGCTGCTGGGCGCACCGGTGGCCGATATTGATATCGCCACCCAGCTCGATCCCGACCAGGTCATTGCCGCGGCCCGGGCCGCCGGTCTCAAACCGGTCCCGACTGGCAAGGCCCATGGCACGATTACCGTGGTGGCCGATGGCCAACCTTTTGAAGTCACCACATTGCGCCGGGATGTCGCCACCGATGGCCGCCGCGCCGTGGTCGCCTTCACACTAGACTGGGCCGAGGACGCGCAGCGCCGCGATTTCCGGCTCAATGCGCTTTATGCCGATGCTGCGGGTGTCGTGCATGACCCGACCGGCGGTCTCGCCGACCTGCCGGATCGGCGCTTTGTGTTCGTCGGCGAGGCGGGTGACCGGATCTGCGAAGACTATCTGCGCATCCTGCGCCTGTTCCGCTTCGAGGCCTGGTATGGCAGCGGCTCACCGGACGCAAACGCGCTCGAAGCGGTGCGTGCACACGCGCAGGGTCTGCATAAATTATCCGCCGAGCGAGTGTGGTCCGAACTGAAAAAACTCCTGTCCGCACCTGATCCGCGGGCGGCCCTTAAGGTGATGCGAGATTTCGGCCTACTGGAAATGATGCTCGGAGTGAACGGATCATTAAGAGTCCTGGGCGGTATCATTGCGCAAGATGTAGACTACGGATTAGCGCCCGATTCGATGCTCAGATTTGCGGCGCTCGCCGATGGCGGACCGGAAAGGATCAGGACCATGGCAGCCAAGATGAAAATGTCGAACGCAGAAGCCCGTCGCCTGCAGGGCGCCGTCGACCCCTCGGCCCGGGACGACGTGACCGAGGCCTTCTCCGATCTCCAGGCCGCGGAACGTGCGCTGATGAAGCTCGGCGCCCGTGCCTTTGAAGACCAGGTCCGCCTCCAGGCGGCCGGCGAGGTGGCTCCGCCGCCGCGCGACTGGCAATTGCTCGCCAGATTTGCCCGCGAGTGGCAAGAGCCGGAATTCCCGGTCAAGGGCGGCGATCTCATCCTTCTGGGCTATGAGCCCGGCCCGATGCTCGGCGACGCGCTGGACGAGCTCAAGGCGCTGTGGATTGCCGACCGGTTCGAACCCACCAAGGACGAGTTGATTGCCAAGTTGAAGACGCACTAGGCCGTCAGCGCCAGCCTTCACAGATAAAAACCCCGGCCTCACCGCCGGGGTTTTTTCTTGGCCGGAACTGATCCCTGTCAGATATCCAGATCCAGATACATGGCCGTGAAGCCGAGCGTATCGACCGCGCCGTGGGCGAGGATGTTTGGCCATAGATTGCGCTTGTTGGCGAGGTAGAGTGCGCCCAGGGCAAGGCCGATCAGGCCCGTCACCACAAATCCGCGGAAACCTTGATAATAGGCATGCACGGCACCGAAGATGAGGGCCGGGATCAGGATGGCGATGAAGCTGGCCCAGCGGGCTTTGGGCAGAAAGCGGCCGACCCGGTCGATCAGATAGCCGCGAAAGAAGATTTCCTCGCCAAAGGCGGCACTGGTCCAGATGATGGCCAGCCACAGCAGGTAAACCGGCAGATTGCCCTCGACATTGCCCCAACGGGCTTCCACGCCCTCCGGCGTCTCATCGACATTCCAGGCCCCCAGGGCATCGCCGAGATAGGCGGCGCCGGCTCCGATGCCGATGATCACGATCACGCCCAGAAGGGCCTGCGGCAGGATCAGCGGGCCGGACCACCAGTGGCGCAGTTTGCGAAAGCCGAGATTGGCCCAGCTCTCCTTCCGGAAATAGCTGATGAGGGCAATGGTGGTGATCGTGCAGCCCATCGAGAACGGGCCGGCGAAGCGCCAGTCGACCTGGTCGAACAGGGCCTTCGAGCCGGTCATCACGATCGCCACCAGGACGAGTTCGATGAGCAGCTCGATCCGGCTGCGATGGGACGGGGTGAGAGACATGGGGCATTTCCTTCAACGCGGCCGCCTGGTTGGCGGTCAGTGAAGGACAGGGTGGCGATGTGTCGGGATGGGGTCTTGTATGATCGTGCGGGCGAACTGGCCGGGCGTGATGCCATAGGCGGCCTTGAAATGTCGGCTCATATGGGCCTGGTCGACAAAGCCGGCATCCTGCGCCGCGTCCGCCAGGCGGTCGCCGTCGGCAATAGCCTGGCGGACATGATCGAGGCGGCGCTGGGTCAGGTATCGCGCTGGACTGGTTCCGCGCAGGGCGCGAAAATCCCGGCTCAATTGCCAGCGATCCATCCCGGTCAGGGCCTCCAGCTCGCCCAGTGAAACGCCACGCTGGCTGTGGCAGCGGATATGTGCGCAAGCGGCCTCGACGACGGCCCGGCTGACCGGGCTCGTCGCACTGGGTGCGTCACTGACGCCGTCCAGCGCCAGCGCCAGGTCGATGAGCGCGCTTTCGGACTGCAGGCTATCGCTCAACGGCGCAGGTTCCAGCAGGGCGCGAACGGCCCGCATCAGTGCGGGGTCGCGGCTGACCCCGCCGGGCAGGAAGGGCAGTCCGCCTCCGGGCCGGTATTGTGCGAGCGTTTCCGGCAGAATGCTCAGCCCGGCATAGCCGAAACCGCGCGTATCGCCGGGACGACCGTCATGCAGCTCATCGGGATGCAGGACGACCACGGCGCCGGGCTGGGAGCGGCGGGTCGCTCCGCGATAGTCAAAGTCCTGAACGCCGCGTGTGGTCAGGGCGAAGACATAAGCGTCATGGCGATGCGGCGCGAAGGCTGTCGCGACGATGTCGGCGCGAAAACGCTGGAAGGGCTGGGAAATCTGGGTCTGGGGCATGACGGGCTCGCCTCTTGGCTTCACCCGTTTGATGCGGCCCGATCCGCTATTGGATGCGGGCTGTCTGTGATTGCTCGCGCCGGCCGATCACCCGATCAGGCCGGACGCGGTCTGATAGGCCTGGCTGGCGCGCTGCGAGATGTCAGCTTTGTCGGCGGTGCCGCCCAGCGCGTCGCGGATGCGCTGCTGGATTTCCATCTCGATACGCTCGCGCTCCTCCTCGGGCAGGGAGGCCAGGGAGTCCTCACTCAAGCCTTCCCGCTCCAGATATTGCGCCCGGATGCGTTCTGCCGGCGTCATGTTGGCCCAGCGGAGGAATTCGGTGACGGCGGCGGATTCCTCTTTCGACAAGGCCTTGGAGGCGGGTTCCGCAGGCGTCGGGCGTGGGTTTGCAGCGGGTTTCGCATCGGTCTCGGCCGCCGAATATTGTCGCGCGGCTGCCGTGGAAGTCCGGACCTCTTCGGGGCGGACCGCCTCGGGGCGGGATGTCGCGGTGAGAAACGGGTTTGCGCCCGTCGGGCCGATACCGGCAATACTCATTGTCTGACGCCTTGCTGCAAACTCACAACCAGTGGGATGCAACCCGGATGCCAGCTCAACGCGCTGAGATCGCCTGCTATTTCGTGATCTGTTGGGGCCGGCCCCGGCGGGGAATTGCCGGGGGCTCAACCTTGCCGGGCAGGAAATGCCCGGTTTGCCCGGCTTACGGCCACTTTGCCTCGGGCGGCATGGACGACAGGATGGACTTCACATTGCCGCCGGTTTCCAGGCCGAACTTGGTGCCCCGGTCGTGCAGGAGATTGAACTCGGCGTAGCGGCCGCGCCGGATCAACTGTTCCTCGCGGTCATCGGCGGTCCAGCTTTCGCCCATCCGGCCGCGGACGATTTTCGGATAAATGTCCAGGAACGCCCGGCCCACATCGCGGGTAAAGGCGAAATCGGCATCCCAGTCGCCGGTATTGTGGCGGTCGTAGAAAATTCCGCCAATCCCACGCGGTTCATCGCGGTGAGGCAGGTAGAAATATTCGTCGCACCATTTCTTGAAACGGGCATGGAAGTCGTCGCCATGCGCGTCGCAGGCCGCCTTGCAGGCGGCGTGGAAAGCCTTCGCGTCGGGATGGTTCTGGGTCCGGGCGCTGTCGAGCACGGGGGTGAGGTCCATGCCGCCGCCAAACCACCACTCGGTTGTGGTGATGAAGCGCGTATTCATGTGCACGGCCGGCACTTTGGGCGACCACATATGGGCGATCAGCGAGATGCCAGTGGCGAAGAAGCGCGGATCCTCGGCGGCGCCCGGGATTTGCTGGCGGAATTGTTCGGAGAATTCGCCTTGCACCGCCGAGACATGCACGCCGACCTTTTCGAACAGGCGCCCGCGCATGATCGCCATGGTCCCGCCGCCCTCATCCTTCGACCCGTCACCACGGGTCCAGGCTTCGCGTTCGAATGTGCCGGCCTCGCGGGGATAGAGCTGATCGGGGGCCTCGTGTTCGAGGGCTTCGAATTCGGCGCAAATCTGATCGCGCAGGTCTTCAAACCAGCATTCAGCGGATTCGCGCTGGATGTCGGTCGCGGCGGAGGCGGGTGTGTGTGTCATGGGGCGTGCATAGTGCCGGCGAGCCCATCCGCGCAAGTGCGGAGTTGAGCAAGCTGACGGCATTTTGTAGTGTCATGGAGATAGTGGGTGTCAGGCAGATGGCTCCCGTCAGACAGGAGGTCGCATGACGCGGCGGAGCCCGGCCGGATCGCTCAATCAGAATCGGTTGTCCGCCTTTCTGCGCAATGGCTTGCTGACGGTGCTTGCCCTTTATGCCGTGTTTTGGGCTGCGCTCGTTGGCCTTGGCTGGCTGGGCGTAATCTCCGGTCAGGTTTATGCCCTCGATGTGGGCAACGCCCTGGCCCTGGTACCGGTCTGGACCCGATGGCTGATTTTCCTCTGGGCCATTCTCCTGTCGCTGTCCGCAGCGGCGAGCTTGGCGGGCCATCGCAGCGCGCTGGCCTGGTTGCTCGCGGCGCTGCCTGTCCATGTCACCGTGTTCCTGACCTTGAGCCTTAACCCCTATTATGACGGGACGGTGGGCTATTTGAATATCTCGCTGGAGCTGATTGCAGCCTATCTTCTTTACCGGGCTGGCGGCGCTGCCCACAGGGGGGCGAGCTGACGGCTGGCTTCCGCCAGGGCGATTCCCGCACTCACCGTCACATTCAGCGAGCGCATGCCCTCGCGAATCGGAATCCGGACGCGACATTCCGCCGCGTCGTGGACATCATCGGGAACACCAGCGCTTTCGCGACCGAAAAGCAGTCGGTCGTCTGCTCTGAATGAAAAATTCCACAGCTCTCCGGCGCTCTTTGTCGTGAACAGGACGAGGCGGCCCGAAGCGGCTTCTGCACTTGCCTGGTAGGCGTTCCACGAGGCGTGACGCACCGGTTGAATGGCCGCCTTGTAGTCCATGGCGGCGCGCCGAATCCCCTTGTCCGTCAGGGGAAAGGCGCAGGGTTCGATGACGTCGAGTTCAGCCCCGAAACAGGCTGCAACCCGCATCGCTGCCCCCAGGTTTTGCGGAATATCCGGTTGAAAAAATACGATCCGCATTCTAAGCCGCGCTGAGACTGGACCCAACTGCATGCATGCGGCATTGCGCCACCTACTGGTCAGTGCGTCCGGGAGTAGTTTATACCGCGTCAAAGCCCGCATGTGCGGGCACGTCAAGTGAGACGTGGTTTTTCTGGGGCAGGGCCCGCATCCCGCGGTCCCGTAATGGATAAGAGAAGAGGTCGGCTCGTGACGGAAGAGAACGGCGCGCCCGGTGCAGACGGTCAGGAACCGTCCCGCCGCGACTTCATCTATATCGCTGCTGGCGGCGCGGCCGCTGTTGGTGGCGGTCTCGTGGCTTGGCCGTTCATCGATCAGATGAATCCCGCGGCGGATACGCTCGCGCTGGGATCCATCCGGGTCGATGTCTCGGTGGTAGCGGTCGGATCGGAAATCACCGTCATGTGGCGCGGTGGTCCGGTCTTCATCCGCCACCGCACCGAGGAAGAGATTGCCGAGGCGCAGTCGGTCGAGCTCAATGCTCTGCCGGACGAGGAAGCCCGCAATGACAATCTGCCGGCCGGCACGCCGGGCACGGACGCCAACCGCGTCCTGCGTCCGGAGTTCCTGATCGTGAAGGGCAATTGCACCCATCTGGGCTGTGTGCCGCTCGGCCTGGGCGCCAATACCGGCGATTATGATGGCTGGTACTGCCCGTGCCACGGGTCGCATTACGACACCTCGGCCCGCATCCGTCGCGGACCGGCACCGGAAAACCTCCCGGTCCCCGACTACTTCTTTGAGACCGAGACAACCGTAAAAATCGGTCTGTCACCTGAAGAAGCCTCTAACTCCGGGTGGGCTGTATCATGAGCGGACCTTCGACCTACAATCCGTCGACCGGCATCGAGAAATGGCTCGATGAGCGTCTCCCGATCATCCGCCTCGGCTATGACAGCTTCGTCGACTTCCCGACGCCGCGGAATCTGAACTACTGGTGGACGTTTGGCGGTATTCTCGCCGTCTTCCTGATGATCCAGATCATCACCGGTATTGTCCTGGCCATGCACTATGTGGCGCACGAGGATTATGCCTTCGAGAGCGTCCAGCGCATCACCCGCGATGTGCCGTTCGGCTGGCTGATCCAGTCCATGCACGCCAATGGCGCCAGCTTCTTCTTCGTGGCGGTCTACCTGCACATGTTCCGGGGTCTCTATTACGGCTCCTACAAGGCGCCGCGCGAGATCCTGTGGATCCTCGGTGTCGTGATCTATCTCCTGATGATGGCAACCGGCTTCATGGGCTATGTCCTGCCCTGGGGTCAGATGTCCTATTGGGGCGCGATGGTGATCACCAATCTGGTTGGCGCCTTGCCCTTTATCGGTGAAGCCATCCGCGAATGGCTGTGGGGCGGCTTCTCGGTCGGCCAGGCCACGCTGAACCGCTTCTTCTCGCTGCATTACCTGCTGCCCTTCGTGATCGCGGCCGTTGTCGGCCTGCACATCTGGGCGCTGCACGTGCCGGGCAATGGCAATCCGGTCGGCCTCGAGGCTCGCAAGGGCAAGGACAACAAGAAGGACACGCTGCCCTTCCACCCGTACTACACGGTGAAGGACGGCTTCGCGATCATCGTCTATCTGATGGTTTTCGCGGTCTTCGTCTTCTTCCTGCCGACCGTGCTGGGCCATGCCGACAACTATATCGAGGCAGACCCGCTGGTGACGCCGGCGCATATCGTTCCGGAATGGTATTACCTGCCTTTCTACGCGATCCTGCGTGCCATCACCTTCGACATCGGTCCCATCGACGCCAAGCTTGGCGGCGTGCTGGCCATGTTCGGCGCCATCGGCATCCTGTTCGTCCTGCCCTGGCTGGACACCTCCAAGGTGCGCTCGATGCGCTACCGTCCGCTGACGCGCTGGTTCTTCATCTTCTTCGTGGTGGCAGCACTCGGCCTCGGCTGGTGCGGCGCCAAGAACCCGGATGATTTCGTGATGGGGATTGAGGGCTTCAAATTCCTCTATCTCGGTCAGTTCCTGACCTTCTACTATTTCGCCTACTTCATCGTCGTTCTGCCGGTGTTGGGCATCATTGAAAAACCCAAGGAGCGTCCGGCCTCGATCGAAGCCGCGGTTCTTGGAACGGACAAGGCCTGAGGGGAGCGACGATCATGAAGATGACCCGCATTTTCGCCGCCGCCATTGCGGCCCTTGGCTTCGCTGGCACAGCGGCCGCCTTCGAGGGCGACCAGCACACGCCGCACGCGCACCACTGGCACCATGACGGCCCGTTTGGCACCTATGACCGCCAGGCCGTCCAGCGTGGCTACCAGATCTACCAGGAGGTTTGCGCCTCCTGTCACTCCATGGACCTGATGCGTTTCCGTAATCTGGCCCAGCCGGGTGGGCCGTTCGAGGAGGAAGCCTTTCCGAACCCGAACGACAATCCGATCGTGATGCAGATCGCGGCCAGCTATACCCGCGTCTGGGACATGGATGAGGTCAATGAGGACGGTGATCCGGTGGAACGTCCGGGCCTGCCGTCCGACCCCTTCCCGGCACCCTTTGACAATCCGCAGCAGGCCCGTGCCTCCAATGGCGGCGCCTACCCGCCGGACCTGTCGCTGATCGTCAAGGCCCGTGGCCATGGCGAGAATTACATCTACGCCCTGCTGACCGGATATGAGGAGGCGCCTGCCGACTCGCACCTGGCGCCGGGCCAGTATTACAACCCGTACTTCCCGGGTGGCGCCATCGCCATGGCTCCGCCGCTGGCAGACGGCATCATCGAGTATGCCGACGGGACGGAAGCCTCCGTCGAGCAGATGGCCGAGGATGTCACGACCTTCCTCAGCTGGGCCGGTGACCCGCATATGGAGAAGCGCAAGCAGATGGGTGTGATGGTGCTCATCTACCTGCTGATCTTCGCGATTCTCGTCTATCTGGCCTATCGCCAGATCTGGTCGAATGTGAAGCACTAGGCTTTACGGCTCGGCGACATGATTTGAAGGGCCGCGGACCTAGTCTGCGGCCCTTTTCGTTTCCGGCTGGCACCGGCGCTCAAGGGGCAATGACCATGACGACCTGGACACTCGGCATCATCGGTGGCTCGGGCCTCTATGCGCTTGACGGGCTCAGCGATGTCCGCACGGACACCATCGAGACCCCATGGGGTGCGCCGTCCGCACCGCTGACCCGCGGTCATCTCAACGGGATCGAGCTGGTCTTCCTGCCGCGCCATGGCGCCGGGCATGCTATCCCGCCGTCGGAGATACCCTTTCGCGCCAATATCGCGGCGCTGAAAATGGCCGGCTGCACCGACCTTCTCTCCATCTCCGCCTGTGGATCGCTGCGGGAGGATTTGCCGCCGGGCCAATTCGTCATGGTCGACCAGTATGTCGATCGCACGGTGGGGCGCCAGCGCTCCTTCTTCGGGACGGGCTGTGTCGCCCATGTGCCGATGGCACAGCCGGTCTGTTCGCGCCTGGCCGGTCTGGCCGCCGAAGCCGGTGAGGCGGAGGCCGTGCCGGTCGCCCGCGGCGGCACCTATCTGGCGATGGAAGGGCCGCAATTTTCCACCCGTGCCGAGAGCGAGCTGTATCGGCTATGGGGGATGGATGTGATCGGCATGACCAACATGCCCGAGGCCCGTCTGGCCCGCGAGGCCGAGCTGCCCTACGCCTCCATCGCCATGGTCACTGATTATGATTGCTGGCGCGATGTCGGCGAAAGTGTTGACGTCGCCACGGTACTGGCCGTGATGAAGTCGAACACCATCGCCGCCAAACGCCTGCTCGCGCGGCTGGCCGCCACACTCGCGCAGACACCGCGAACGCCGGCGCCGGGCGGGATCGAGACCTGTCTCGATTCGGCCATCATCACCCCGCCGACGGCCCGTGACCCAATCCTGGTGAAGCGGTTGCAGGCCATCGCTGGCCGGGTGCTCTGATCGCGCCTCACGGGCATTTCACTGGACCGGTGCCGGGCGCAGTGCTTGGATGGCATCATGTTGATCCGCCTGCTGTTCCTGATTGCCTCCAGCCTGGCGCTTGTCGTGCCTGCTTCCGTCCAGGCGGCTGACCGCCTATCCTTCATGCCGCTCGACCCGGACAGTTTCGCCGATAGTCGCAATGGCGTCGTGCGCCTGTTTTGTGAGGACCCGACGAATGGTCATGCCTATGTCAGTCGGGCCGTATTGCTGGATGTATCGGGCGCGCGTGGCGATCATGACGTCCTGCTCGCCGCGCGTCACGGCGTGACCGGTCAAGGCGGCGAGCGTCAATGCCGGGTCTATGGCGAGGACGAAGAGACCGGCCGGATCATCGAAATGGTCCTCGCCCCGCAGGACCCGCGCGAGGACAATGAATTCGGCGAGGACTGGGCAATCCTGAGAACTGCCGGACGGCTGCCCGCCGGCATCACGCGCCTGCAGGCGGCCGGTGCCGGTCCCGGCATCACGGGCGGCCTGACGATGGTCAATCGGGTCACGGACAATCGCGCCTGCCGCGTCCAGCGGATCGAGCACTGGGCCGATGAGCGTCTCATCGTGCATACCTGTCCTTCGCGTCCTGGCCTGTCCGGCTCGCCCATGGTGACCATGATCAAGGGCGTGCCGCATGTGGTCGGCTTGCACGTCGGTCAATATGTGATGTTGCAGGAGGATAGTCGCCGTTACGGCGTCGCCCGACGCTTGTCGGACCACTTTCTTGAAACGCTGATCAGCTTCATCGAGGCGGATACAGCGCGCTGATCCCTGCCCCCTTTCCCCGTCCGCAGGCCTCGTCCATAACAGGGCTCCAATGGGGAGTGGGACATGTTTGTGATTTCCGGAATTTACCTCGCCGCCATGGCGGTTCAGGACCTGACTTTCCCGACGCCGCGTCCGGCCGTGGAGTGTGCGGCCCATCTGACCAATTGGAATGCCCGCCGCAATTGCCTGCGTGATCTGCTGGAGACCGCCGGGGACCGGCTCGACACGGCCGCCGACGCAGCGCGCACGGAAGCCAATGCGGTCGATGCCGATTCCGGTGGCCGTTTTGGCGCCCGCGCGGCCTTCGACGCAGCGCAGTCGGCCTGGACCACTTATCGCGATGCCGAATGCACCCGGCGCTCGGCGGCGATGTTCCTGTCCGAGGCCTCGCGTGAGGAAATCACCCTGGATTGCCAAATCAGCCTGACCCGGGCCCGCGCCGACGAGCTCGCGGAGCGCTGAGGTGGAGACGCCGATCCTCTATATCGGCAATCGCCGCTTCTCCAGCTGGTCGCTGCGCGCCTGGCTGGTGATGAAGAAGGCGGGCCTGGCCTTTGACGAGACGCTTGTACCGCTCAACCAGGCGGATACCCGGCAGGCCCTCTCGGCGATCTCGCCGGGCGGGACGGTGCCAGCGCTGCACACCCGCAATGCGGTGATCTGGGACTCCCTGGCGATCTGCGAATGGGCGGCCGAACAGGCGCCGGAACTCTGGCCGGTCCATGAAGGTCAGCGCGGCCGCGCCCGGTCGGCGGTCGCCATGATGCATGCCGGTTTCATGGCCCTTCGCGAGACTTGTCCGATGGATTTGTGCCGGTCGCCCTCGGCGATTATGCCGAGCGATGCCACCCAGCTGGATATCGCCAGGCTCCAGGCCCTCTGGCATGATGTCAAAAGCGTCGATGGTCCCTGGTTGTTCGGGCGCTGGAGCATTGCCGACGCCGTCTTCACGCCGGTTGCGGCGCGTTTTTATGCCTATGACATTCCCCTGCACGCTGAGGCGCAAGCCTATTGCGACACGCTGCTGGCCGATGAAGACTATCGCGTCTGGCACCAGGCCGCCCAGGCCGAGACCTTCGCCAACCCGTATGACAACCCGATCTAGCGCGAGACCGAGACTGAACCCATGGATTTGAAAGCCGCGATCCGCACCATTCCGGACTATCCCAAGCCGGGTATCCAGTTCCGCGATGTCACCACGCTGATCGGCGATGCGCGTGCCTTCCGCGTCGCCGTCGATCGCATGGTTCAGCCCTGGGCCGGGGCCAAGATCGACAAGGTGGCCGGTACCGAAGCGCGCGGCTTCATTCTCGGCGGTGCCGTCGCTCACCAGCTCTCGGTCGGCTTTGTCCCAGTGCGCAAGCGCGGCAAGCTGCCCTGGCGAACGCTCAAGGAAGATTACGAGCTGGAATACGGCACGGACACGATCGAGATCCATGTCGATGCCATCACCGAGGGTGATCGCGTCCTCCTGGTCGACGACCTCATCGCCACCGGCGGCACGGCCGAGGCTTCGATCAAGCTTCTCCAGCGGGCCGGTGCCACCGTCGTCGGCGCCGCCTTCATCATCGACCTGCCCGATCTGGGCGGCGCCAAGCGGATCGAGGCGCTGGGCGTTCCGGTCTCCAGCCTGGTGGCGTTCGAGGGGGAATAGGCACGCTTTGTATTGCTCTCCGACTTGTGATCGGATCGCGCGCCTTGCGGCTTTCCTGCCCCGACTTTGCAGCTAGGGTGCCGGCCTGAAATACGGGGAAAGACATCATGTTCGTCGGTCATTACGGTCCGGCCCTTGCCGGTAAAACCATCGCCCGATCAGTGCCGCTCTGGGTCTTCTTCCTGGCGGTGCAGTTTGTTGATGTCCTGTGGGGCATTTTCATCGCCAACGGCATCGAGCATGTCCGGATCGTGCCGGGATTCACCGAGGCCAACCCGCTCGACCTCTATGACATGCCGATAACCCATTCCCTGCCGGGCGCGCTGGGCTGGTCGGTTCTGGCCGGCCTGGTCTGGATGCTCCTGGCGCCGGCGCAGAAAAAGGCCGGCGCTATCGCGATCGGGCTGGCGGTGTTCTCGCACTGGCTGCTCGACCTGATTGTGCATGTGCCTGACCTCGAACTGTGGCCGGGCGGCATGCGGGTCGGGCTCGGACTTTGGAATAACTACCCGCTGGCCCTGGCCGTCGAGTTCGGCGTCCTGTTGGGCGGGTTTGTTCTCTATTTGCGAATGACCGAGGCGAAAGGCCTGATCGGCCGTATCTGGCCGTGGGTCTTCATGGCGCTGCTGGCACTTGCGGAGTACGCCAATCACGCCGCGCCGATCCCGGAAGACCTGGCGGTGGCGGGCTATATGGGAACCGCGACTTTCCTCATCCTGACCGCGCTGGCCGCGATTTGCGATCTCACACGCAAAACCCGGTAACTCTGACGAAAAGGCCCGACGCACTGTGCGCCGGGCCTTTCCTGTTGCGTTGGACGCGTCGTCCTAATCGGTGATCAGGGCGCGGACATCATCCGTCATTTCGATCAGCGAGGGCTGGTGGATATACATCATGTGTCCGGCTTCATAATAGCGGAAGTGGACACGGTCCTGGACGAAGCCGGGCTGGTTGAACATCAGCTCGGCCGCGAAGAAGGGCGTCGCGAGGTCGTAATAGCCCTGCTGGACCAGGACTTCGAGATCGCTGTTCTGGCGCATGGCGCGGGAAATCCAGGGCGCGACATTGATGTAGTTGTTATTGCCCGTACGACCGGCATCCCAATTCCAGCCGCCAATACCGCCAATGGTGGAATAATATTCCGTCATCTCGACACCCAGCGTGCGACCGAAATAGTCGAGCATGGAGGCGGTGAAGCTGGCATCAATGCCATAAAAGCTGGGATCGGTTTCCGGCGTGTCGCCGACACCATCGACCTCGACACCGGTATAGCGGCTGTCCAGACGTCCCACGGACAGACCTTCATCGCGGCGCAGCTCACGCATGAAACGCTGCAGAGAGACGCGCATATTGGCGCGGTCGAGGAAGGTCTCTGACAGGCCGGTGAAGGCGGAGAGCTGGCCGATCACCTCGGCTTCGCGGGCCGGGTCCAGGGTCACGCCGCGCATCAGGGCCGGCATGTAGTCGTCGATGGCAAACTCGCGGGCCGCGGCGAGGAAGGCCTCGATATCATCATTCCAGGCCGAGCGGTCGATCTTGCCGTGATACCAGGCCGTTGCGGCATAGCCCGGCATCAGGCCGACATAGCCGATATCATTGCCGTTGGAGGTGTCGTCGAAGCGGAAGTCGAGCACGGTGGAGATCAGCGCCACGCCATTGATGGCGACATCAGTATAGCCGCCCTCCAGCTGGTTCAGCAGCGAACCGATACGCAGCGTGCCATAGCTCTCGCCCAGGAGGTATTTCGGCGAATTCCAGCGCTGATGCTCGGACAGCCAGATGCGGATGAATTGGGCCAGGCTCTCGCCATCCTCATTGACGCCCCAGAAATCATCGCCCGAGCTCTCGCCCAGGGCGCGCGACCAGCCGGTGCCGACCGGGTCAACGAAAACGAGGTCGGCGACGTCGAGGATGGAGACGGTGTTTTCCACCATGTCGAACGGGGCGGCGCCGTCATCGCCGGCATCGGGCAGGACGAGGCGCTGCGGGCCGAACACGCCCATATGCAGCCACAGGCTGGCCGAACCCGGTCCGCCATTGAAGACGAAGGCGACGGGGCGTGTGCGCGGATCATCCGTGCCGTCGGCGATATAGCTGGTGGCGAAGATCGAGGCGGTCGGATTGCCGTCTTCATCGCGCAGGAAGGTCTCGCCCGCCGTGGCGGTGTAGCGGATACGCTCGCCATTGACGGTGACCTGGCCACGGCTTTCCCAGCTGCGCGGCTCCGGCGTTGCATCGTCCTGGGCGACGGCCGGCAGTGTGAGGGCGACCGCGGCAGCGGCCGCGGCGATTAGTCGGAACATGGTGAAACTCCCCGATGGTTGGACCGGTTATGGTTGGCGGGGAGAGTAGGGCGCTCGCGCGGTCAGGCAAAGCCCGCATGGTGTGCGTTTTTGCAACCGGCGGACTAGCAGCCGGATGTGTGGGCCACGATCCGCATTTCTACAAACAGGGCGTCGGACCACAGCTGCTCAACCCCGATCCCGGTCCAGGCCGGCCAGGGTTGCTCGGTGATGAATTCTTCCCGCACGGCGCGGAAGATCTCCTGGTGCTCGCGCATATCGACGTGGAAGCTGGTCACTTCGACGACGTCATGCCAGTCGCAGCCGGCGCTGGCCAGAACCGTCCCCGCGCGCTCGAACGCATCCCGAATGGCGGCCTCAAAAGCGTCTGGCGTCCGTGCCTCGCTCAGCCGGATATAACCGACGACGCCTGACAGATAGAGCCGGTCTCCCGCGCGCACGGCCGAGGACATCCGGAAATGCTCCGCGCCCTCACGATCACCCGGCGGGATGAAGGCTTCGACCGCCGGGCGCTCCGCTGCGGGGGCAGGGGTGGCCTGAAGCAGAGTGGTAAGGGCTGCAAGCGCAAGCAAGGTCATGGCAAATCTCCGTTTTCCGGACGATAGCCGTCAGTGCGCGCAGGGCGGGATCGCGAAGTCAGAACGCCGCGTCACATCAGCGTGAGGCTCAGCGCTTCTTCTCCACCAAAAGGGTCTTGGGACGCCGCTCGCGGGCGGTCTTGAACAGCTGGAAGCTCTGATTGACGAAATTGGTCACATCGGTGAGCGAGCGCATGAAGCCCATCAATTCCTCGGTCGTCTCGGCCTCCACGAGGCGCAACGGAGATGCCGGGTCACCGCCCTCGAAGCGGACATAGAAGAGGGGTTCGCCGCGCTTGAGAATGAGGTCCTTTTCCAGATCATGCCATTCGAAGGCCCACATATGGGGGCGAGGCCAGATATCGGCCGGGAAGCGTCCGCACAGCATGACGCCGGGCCGGCTCTGGGTCTCGTAATGCAGGAAGGGCGGGAACTGATTCACATAAAGCGGGTCATCCGAGACGAAGACATAGGGGGTCACCAGTTGCAGCATGGGCCGGGACGGGTGGCGCCACTCATTTTGTGGCGACATCATCAGGATTTGCTGCAGGCCGGCCGGGCGGGTCGAGGCCTGCGGACCCTCGATATTGGTCAGCTGCAGCTGACCCTGGGCGTTGCGCACCATGCGCAGATGCACATCGATCGGGCAGGGAATGGCATAGTGCCGACGGTCAAACTCGATCGCGGCGGGACAGGACAGGGCGGATTTCGAGGTCGCCGGCTTGTCATGGTCAAAGCTGACCGGCTTGGGCGCATCCCAGATCAGGCTCGACTTCTCGTCCTTGAGAAACCAGCCGGCCTTCATCACCCGGCGTTCGCCATGGGCGGCTTCATCCTGCATGCGGCGGTAGAGTTTCACGAACATGTGGCGGCGTCCCTCAAAGCTGTCCCGAGCCCCGCGAAAGCTAGGACAAGCCCGGCTCCGAGGCGAGGGCGGTTTTGCAGGTGGTGGCGTCCGGGCCCGCTCCGCGCTATAGCGCCGCCATGAATTATCGCCACGCTTTCCATGCCGGAAATTTCGCCGATGTGCTCAAGCACTCGGTGCTCGCCCTGTGCCTCGAGCATCTCAACGCCAAGCCGAAACCCTATCGGGTGATCGACACCCATGCCGGAATCGGCGGCTATGATCTCGCCTCCTCGGAAGCCGAGCGCTCGCCGGAATGGAAGGACGGGATTGGCCGCCTGATGGAGGCTGATCTGCCCGAACCGGTCCAGGCCATGCTCGGCCCCTGGCTGGACATTGTGCGCGACATGAATCCGGATGGCGTCACGGCCTATCCCGGCTCGCCGGAGATCGCCGCCCGCCTGACCCGGGAGGAGGATCGTCTCCATCTGTGCGAATTGCACGAGGCCGACAGTGTCACGCTGGATAATCGCTATCGCCGCGATGCCCGCGTGACGGTGGAGCGCCGCGATGGTTACAAGGCACTGAAAAGCCTGGTGCCGCCAAAGGAGAAGCGCGGCCTGGTGCTGATCGATCCGCCTTTCGAGGACCGCGACGAGCTGGCCCATATGGCCGAAGCCGTGATGGGTGCCCTGGCCAAATGGCCGACCGGCACCTTCATTTTCTGGCGCTCTTTGAAAAACCTCTGGGCTGCCGACCGTTTCGACAATGGTCTGGCCGAATGGCTGATCTCGGAGAAGGAGTTCGAGCCGGAAAAAATCCTGCGCGCCGATCTGTGGATCCGTGATCTTGCCTCGGAAGGCAAGCTGGCCGGCGCCGGTGTCGTCATCATCAACCCGCCCTTCACCCTGGAAGACAAGCTGGTCGCGGCCATGCCCTGGCTGGCCGAAACCCTGGCCCAGGGCGATGGCTATGGCTGGCGCGTCGATGGCGGCCTGACCGAGGAAGACCTGGAGGAGGGTGAGGCTTAGGGGGCGCGTTGTCTTCCAATCTTGTCATCCCCGCCGGATAGCCCGCGCAGGCGGGCTGCAGGGCGGGGACCTCGATGTTCGACCGGTTAGGTCCCTGATCTTCGCCCGGCTCGAGGCCGGGCGTCCGTCAGGGATGACAAGCCTCCATCTCCCCGATCCTCGAATCGCATCCATACGCCGGGGCTTGTGGGTTGATTTTCCAGATTGAAACGCCACCTTGGTCCCATCCGCGCGGGGCAGCGCGTCTGACACTCGACACAAGGCTGACCTTCTCCATGACGCATGAAACTCCGTCAGGCAGCGCTGCGGCTGTCCTGTCGATCAAGGGCGTGTCCAAGACCTATGCCGGTGGCTTCACGGCGCTGAAATCGGTCGATCTGGACATCGCCAAGGGCGAAATATTCGCGCTCCTCGGACCCAATGGCGCCGGCAAGACGACGCTGATCGGCATTATTTGCGGACTGGTCAACGCCTCCTCCGGATCGGTCGAGGTCTTCGGTCATGACATCAAGGGCGATTTCCGCCTGACCCGCGCGCGCATCGGTCTGGTGCCGCAGGAGATGTCGATCGACATGTTCACCAAGGTGAAGGATGCGGTCGCCTATTCGCGTGGCCTGTTCGGCAAGCCCGCGGATCCGGCCTATGTCGAGCAGGTGCTCAGGGATCTCTCCCTGTGGGACAAACGCAATGAACAGATGCGCGCCCTGTCCGGCGGCATGAAGCGCCGGGTGATGATCGCCAAGGCGCTCTCGCACGACCCCGACATCCTCTTCCTCGACGAGCCGACCGCGGGTGTCGATGTCGAGCTGCGCCAGGGCATGTGGCAAGTGGTGGAGAAGCTGCGTCAGCGCGGCAAGACGATCATCCTCACCACGCATTACATCCAGGAGGCCGAGGAAATGGCCGACCGGGTCGGCGTGATCCGGCAGGGCGAGATCGTGCTGGTCGAGGAGACCGCCACCCTGATGGCCAAGATGGGCCGCAAGAAACTCACCCTGCAGTTGGCAGAGCCGCTTCAAGCCCTGCCGGAGGCGCTTGCTGTGGACGGGTTGAGCCTCGCCGAAGACGGGTATGCCCTGCATTTCGATTATGACACCCAGTCCGACCGGACCGGGATCACCACCTTGCTGAGCAATCTCAATGCGGCCGGCGTCTCGGTGCGTGATCTGGAGACACAGCAGAGCTCGCTGGAAGAGATCTTCGTCGATCTCGTGGGAGGCGCATCATGAATTGGCGCGGCGCACTGACCATCTACAAGGCTGAAATGGCCCGCACCGGGCGGACGCTGATGCAGTCCGTCCTTGCCCCGGTGATCTCGACCTCGCTCTATTTCGTCGTCTTCGGCGCGGCCATCGGCTCGCGCATGGAGTCGATCGACGGCATCGGCTATGGCGCCTTCATCGTGCCCGGCCTGGTGATGATGATGATCCTGATGCAGTCGGTCTCGAACGCCGCCATCGGCATCTATTTTCCCAAGTTCAACGGTACGGTCTATGAGCTCCTCTCGGCGCCGATCTCGGCGCTGGAGATCGTCACCGGCTTTGTCGGGGCGGCGGCGACGAAATCGCTGATCCTGGGGGCGCTGGTGATGACCACGGCGGCCTTCTTCGTGCCGATGGAGATCCAGCATCCGCTGGCCATGCTGGCCTTTCTGATCATGACCTCGGTGACCTTCTCCCTGTTCGGATTCATCATCGGGATCTGGGCGGACAATTTCGAGCAGCTCAATATCGTGCCGATGCTGATCGTGACGCCGCTGACCTTCCTGGGGGGCAGTTTCTACTCGATTTCCGTCCTGCCGCCCTTCTGGCAGACCGTCACCCTGTTCAATCCGGTCGTCTATCTGATCAGCGGTTTCCGCTGGAGCTTCTATGGCGTGTCGGACGTGGATATCGGTATCTCGCTGGCGGCGATTGCCGGCTTCTTCGCGCTTTGCCTTCTCATCGTCTGGCGCATGTTCAAGACCGGCTACCGGCTCAAGACCTGAGGACTCCGCTCCGTGACCACACATCGCTATGCCATTTTCGACGTCTTTACCGACCAGGCCCTGGCCGGCAATCCCCTGGCCGTTGTCTTTGGCGCGGATGATCTTGATGAGATCGCCATGCAGGCCATCGCCGGCGAGTTCAACCTGTCAGAGACGGTTTTCATTTCCGAGCCGCGTGGCCGCGATGCCGACTTTGGCCTGCGCATCTTCACGCCGCGCGAGGAGCTGCCCTTTGCCGGGCACCCGACCATCGGGGCCACGGTGGCGCTGACGCTCGCCAGCGGGGCCTCAGAGGGTCAGCGCAAGCGTTTCGTGCTTGAGGAAACAGTCGGCGATGTCACGGCGGATGGCCGGGTCAATGGACCGCGCCACGGCTCGGCCCGCTTCTTTGCCCCGAAACTGCCCGAACAGGTCGGCGAGCTGCCCGAGTTTGACGGCATCGCTGCGGCGCTGGGGCTGAAGCCCGGTGACCTGCTCGATACGCCGGTGCGCGGCGGGATCTGGTCGGCCGGTGTGCCCTTCGCCATCGTGCCGGTCCGCGACCCGGCCCGGCTTTCGGCGATCAAGCTGGATCTGGCGGCTTTTGAGGATGTGTTCGGGGGCGACAATCCGGTTTGCGCCCTTGTGGTCGCCAAAGCGACGCTGACCGAGCACACGACTGATTGGCGCGTTCGCATGTTCGGGCCGCATCTGGGCATCGTCGAAGACCCGGCCACGGGCGGCGCAGCCGCTGCTTTTGCCGGCCTGTTGAGCGAGCAGGCGGGACTGGGCGAGGGCGAGCATGGCGTCGACATCTATCAGGGTGTCGAGATGGGCCGACCCAGCCTGATCCGGCTGCGTCTCAAGCATGAAGGCGGCAAGCTGACCGATCTCATGCTGGGTGGCGACGCGGTGAAGATTGCCGAAGGCGAGCTCTTCACCGGCGACATCACTTAGCGCAGCGGCCGCACCGTGAACACATCATCGCTTGTCGCGCGCGGCAGGATGACCCGCAGGAAATGGGTCGAATAGCGCTTGAGGAAACGCTTGCCCCTGGTCTCGTCGCCCGGGTCCAGCGCCCGCAGGCGGATCAACGCGCTGTGTTCCTTGCCATCCATGTTGAAATAGCCGACCCGCTTGCCCGGTGAGGCGGCGGTTATGCCGGCCGCCAGCGAGGCTTCATAGCTGGGCGGAATGCGGTCGCGCAGGAAATTGGCCAGCAGCTCGCGGCGGTCGATATGCAGGGAAAGCCGGTTCTTGTGGCAGGTATTCACATGCCGGTCCTGGATCAGGGAGAGCTGGGCGTCGATCTCGATCCGGGTGACGCTGTTTCCGGCCTTGAACTGGGTCTCACGGGTCTTCTTCGGCGCCGTCAGCCAGATCGAGAAGTCATCGACCGGCAGGCCGGTATCATCCACCGCCTCGACCACGATCTGGTAGAATTCCCGGAAAGGATCGCCGTCGGAGCTCGCACGGCCGAGAATGCGCTCGCGCAAGGCGTCAGCCTCGGCGCCGCTCTGGGCAAGCTGGCGGGTCTCGTTGCAGACCGCCTTCCAGTCATCAATCGCAGTGCGGTAGGCGTCCGCGCCCTTCACGGCCAGGGCCTGGAGGATGAGCTTTTCCAGGCGCTGAGAGACGGTCTCGTCCTTGGACGCGCTCTCCTTCGGTGCCGGTTTGAGAATGCTCAGATGGCTGCGATCCGGGATGACGGCGAAGGGCGTCTCGTCCGGCCCGCGGCGCCTCCAGGTGCGAAAATCCGGTTCCAGGATGGAGCCTTTGGAAAAATCGACGGTGACGCCATGCGGGTCGATATTGGCGGTCGCAATCCGCACCGTCCCGTCCCAGGCCTTTTCGCCGAGAATACCGGTCCCGAAAATCGGATCGGCGCCGACGATGACATAGGGCCGTGTGCCGCTCTCGGAGAAGGGGCTCTCGGTATGGCCGTCCTCGCTCAGCCGGTCACGCAGGGCCAAGTCTTCCTGGAATTTCGAGGCCAGTTCGAGGGAATTGAGGAAATGTGTGCCGGTCTGGAAGCCATTGGTAAAGCCCTTGGTCAGGCGGCCCAGGGTCGATCGTCCGATCGTCGCCAGGGGCGAGCCGAAATTGGCCGGGGCCAGCATCAGGAAATTGGCCACCGGCGCGCCGCCGCGCGGGAAATACTCGGCCATCCACCAGCGCGCCACCAGCGCCCCGGTCGAGTGCACGACGACATGGAAGCGGGCGGGCAGGCGGCCATCGCCCTGCATCTCGGCAATCACCGTGTGCAGGCGTCGCCCCGAGTCCTCGATGCGGACATCATCATCCATGGAGGGATAACCGCCCAGGAAAACGTCCGAGGTCTCATATCCGTGCGCGGCGAGGAGGTCGCCGACCCGGGCCATCGACTTGTCGCTGGCGCTCCAGCCATGGATCAAGAGGACGTGTTCAGCCATTGCAACCTCCCATGTTTTCATGGAAGGTTACCACCTGGGATGAGGCTTGGACAGTGACTTGCCGAGATGGCCAAGGGGGGCTTCCGCTCAGAGCAGACGGATATCGGCCCCGCGCATCAGCCCGTCCGCGAATACAAGGACCGTGATGACCAGGCTGGACAGTGCGTAGCCGGCAAAATTGGCGACCAGCCCGGGCCTGAGCCGACGGGCTGCATCCCAGGTGAAGGCCAGCAGGACAAGACTCATGGCGACGGTCAGCGGATAGACTCCGATCCCCAGCATGGCACCGATTGCCGCTTCGTCATTGGGGTTGTTTCCAGCCAGGGTGATGCCGCCGGCAATCAGCCGAAACATGAATTGGAAGAAGAGCACGCCATAGGCGATGAAGGAGCATCGCCGTATCGCCAGGATATAGGCGATGATGGCAATGGAGAGGGTGACGACCGGTCCGGCGGCCGCAATGACCAGGGCCGCAAAGCCTCCCGGCGTGCCGCCCGAGGCAATACCCGCCTTGTTGAGCGTCATCCACATGTCGACGCCGACAGCCTCACCGCCCGCCCAGTGGCCCAGCTCATGGGCGAGATAGGTCAGCGGACCGATCAACAGGAAGGACAAGTAGAAGCCGGGGCCCGGCCTTGATGTCGGACGCATGTTCTCTCCAGAACGGATACGCTCATCAGACGCCGTCCGGGCGGGCGTGTCTACCGTCCCGTAGGGCCGCCGCTCAGTATTCATCCTCGGCGGCGTCCCACCAGGGGTGCCAGGGCGGCAGGTCTTGCGACACTTTCATCGGGAAGTCCGGCGCCCGCTTTTCCAGGAAGGACATCACCCCCTCCTTGGCGTCCGCGCCCATGCCGGCGTGAAGAATGCCTTGCGTCTCCACGCGGTGGGCTTCCATCGGATGGGCCGCGCCCTGCATCCGCCAGGCCATGCGCCGCATCATCGCAACCGAGACCGGGGCGCAGCGTTCGGCGATCATGCGCGCCCGGTCGCGGGCTTCGCTCATCAGGTCCTCGGCCGGCACGACGCGGGCGACCAGGCCGGACTCAAAGGCCTCGGCAGCGCTGAAGGTGCGCCCGGTCAGGCCCCAGTCCATGGCAGTGGAGATGCCGACCACGCGCGGCAGGAACCAGCTCGCACAACCATCCCAGACAATGCCGCGCTTGGCGAAGGGATAGGCGAATTTGGCGTCCATCGAGGCGAGCCGGATATCCATAGGCAGGATCATGGTCGCGCCAATGCCGACAGAGGCGCCGTTGACGGCCCCGATCACCGGCTTCAGCGTGTTCCAGATGCGCAGATTGAGCAGGCCGCCACGGTCGCGCCATTTCGGATCCTTCGCGTCGAATGTCCCGTCATGCTGGGTCTGGGAGACCATGTCGAACGTCTCGGTCCCGGTCGACAGGTCGGCACCGGCGCAGAAAGCAGGCTGGGTCCCGGTGACGATGATGGCCCGGACCGTGTCGTCAGCATCGGCCTCGTCGAGCGCCGCCATCATCTCGTCGCCCATCTCATAGGTGAAGGCATTGAGCCGGTGCGGACGGTTCATCGTGATCGTGGCGATCTGCTCGTCGACATCATACCGGATCGTGGAATAGGCCAAGCGCGTCCCCTCATGCTAGTGGCGTTTGCCGTATGATGGGGTGGTGCTTGCGGCTTGTCATCCCCGCCGGTCGAGGCTCGACGGGCAATGCCGATGCGTCACCGCAAACGGGTCAGTCACCCACCTGGAAGAGCTTGCCGCGCTCGGTCACGAAGACGATGGCGAGCGCGGTGCCGGCCATCAGGGCCTGGCTGACGACCAGTGGCGTGGCCGTGCCGTCATAGAGCTGGCCGACATAGGCACCGATGGCTGCCCCGATGACCCCTGTGATGAAGCCATAGACGGCGGAGGCGGTACCGGCGACATGGCCGACCGGTTCCAGCGCCAGGGCCGAGAAATTCGCTGCGATCAGGCCGAGGAAGGCCATGGCCGCCGAGAGCAGGACCAGGAAGAGCACGAAATTGTCGATCCCGCTGGCCAGGATGACCGCGTGGATGGCGGAGATCGCGGTGAAAGCGATCAGGGCCCCGTGCGACAAGCGGCGCTGGCCCAGCCGCATCACCAGCTTGGAATTGACATAGCTCGACACGCCGATCCCGCCGGCAATCGCGGCGAAGGCAAAGGGGAAAGCCGTGTCCGACAGGCCGAAATGGCCGACGAAGATCTGCTGTGATGAGCCGAGAAAGCCGTACAACCCACCAAAGAAGGGCGCGCCGGCCAGCGTATAACCGACCATGAGCCGGTGTCGGAATGTCTCCCTGAAGGCCGCCAGGAGCGGCTTCACGCGCAGGGCGACCCGGAATTCCGGGTGCAGGGTTTCCGGCAGGCGCACTTGCAGCCACACCATCAGTCCGGCCCCGAATACGACCAGGAAGCCGAATATCCAGCGCCAGGGTGCGATCATGAGAATGGCCTGGCCGAGCATGGGGGCAAGGACGGGCACGGCCATGAAGGCCGTCATCACCATCGACATTACCTCGGCCATGCGGCGACCGGAGGTCAGGTCCCGCGCGATCGCGGTCACGATGACCCGGCAGGCGGCTGCCGCGGCGCCCTGGAAGAAGCGCGCGACCAGCAGGAGCTCGAAAGTCGGCGTCAGCGTGCAAACCAGACTGGTCAGGATGAAAAAGGCGAGTGCGCCCTGGATGACCAGCTTGCGTCCGAACCGGTCCGAGAGCGGGCCATAGATCAGCTGGGCCGCGCCGAATCCGATCAGATAGACGCCGATCACGAATTGCTGGTCATTCTCGGCCAGGACGCCGAGATCGCCGGCGATATCGTCCAGTGCCGGCAACATCATGTCGATCGCCAGCGCCACCACGGCCGTCATGGCGACCAGCAGGGCGACAAGTTCTGTCAGCGACATCGGCAAGGCGTCGCCGGTGGCCTTATGCGGCTGGGTCATGACGGGCTCCCGAGGAGCGATATGGAACCATACCGCCCGGGTGAAATGCGACTTCAGCGCGTAAAGTGCAAGTCTTGCGGGTGTTTTTGGTTCAGACGCTCGAGGACGGATCGTAGAAGAGATGGGCCTGGAAGCTGGTGGCGATGCGATCGGCGCGTTCCAGGAATGCCGCCTTGGCCGCGGGTGTGGCACCGATTTCATCCAGTGTCCGCTCGAACAAGGCCAGCCAGCGCCCGAAATGGTCCGGCGAGATCTGTGGCTTCAGCTTCATGTGCGCCGGCATGGGGCGACCGGCATAGCCGCCATCATGAAACACGATCGCTGACCAGAAGGACTTCATCGTTTCCAGATGCGGCCCCCAATCACCGGGAATGGCGCGGGCGAAAACCGGCCCCAGCAAATCGTCACTACGGACATGCCCGTAGAAGGTCTCGACCAGATCGGAAATCTGCTCGCGCGTGATGCCCATCTCCGCCGCCTCGGTACGGGCGGTCTGGCGGGCCTGGGTGACGCGGACGGGAACAGGTGACGACATGAGGCGGATGTAGGACGGCTTGCGCCGATGTACGATGTGACCGGTTGGCGCAGGCGCCGCTTAAACGTTGAACCGGAAGTGCAGGACGTCGCCATCCTTGACGATGTAGTCCTTGCCTTCGGCGCGCATCTTGCCGGCTTCCTTGGCCGGAGCCTCACCGCCGCAGGCGATATAATCGTCATAGGCGATGGTTTCGGCGCGGATGAAGCCCTTCTCGAAATCACCATGGATGACGCCGGCCGCCTGCGGGGCGGTCCAGCCCTCGCGGATGGTCCAGGCGCGGGCTTCTTTCGGGCCGGCGGTGAAATAGGTCTGCAGGCCCAGGAGCGAATAGCCGGTGTGGATCAGCCGGTCGAGGCCGGGCTCTTCCAGACCGATCGCCTCCATGTATTCGTCGCGCTCCTCATTTTCCAGCAGCGCCAGCTCGCTCTCGATCTTGGCCGAGATGACCACAGCCTGGGCGCCTTCCTCGGCAGCCCGCTGGAGGACGATTTCGGAATAGGCATTGCCGGTCCCGGCGCTTTCCTCATCGACATTGGCGATGAAGAGGACCGGCTTGGTGGTCAAAAGCTGCAGGCCGCGCCAGGCCTTGCGGTCATCTTTGGATATCTCGGCAAAGCGCGCGGGTCGGCCCGCATTGAGCTGTTCCAGCGCCACATCGATCAGGGTGAGGCCGGCCTTGGCCTCCTTGTCGCCCGACTTGGCCCGTTTCTCGAGGCCGGCCTTGCGCTTTTCCAGGCTTTCCAGATCGGCCAGCATCAGTTCGGTCTCGACGGTTTCGAGATCGGCAAGCGGGTCGATCCTGTTGTTCACATGGGTGATGTCGTCATCGTCGAAACAGCGCAGCACATAGGCGATGGCGTCGGTCTCGCGGATATTGGCGAGGAATTGATTGCCCAGGCCCTCGCCCTTGGAGGCGCCTTCGACCAGGCCGGCAATGTCGACGAAATTCATCCGCGCCGGCAGGATTTCCTTCGAGCCGGCGATCTCGGCCAACTTGGCCAGGCGCGGTTCGGGCACAGCGACATCCCCGACATTCGGCTCGATCGTGCAGAAGGGATAATTCGCGGCCTGCGCCGCCGCTGTCTGGGTGAGCGCATTGAACAGAGTCGACTTGCCGACGTTCGGAAGCCCGACGATGCCGCATTTGAATCCCATGATGGATATCCCTCGCTGGTACGAGCGCGCCTTATAAGAAGAATGCAGCGCGGGGTCGATGGGCTTGTCAGTGGGTCTCGCTTGCCGGGGACTCACCTTGTCATCCCCGCTGAATGTCCGGCGAAGGCCGGACGCAAGGCCGGGACCTCGATGTTCGAACACCTAGGTCCCTGATCTCCGCCCGGCTCGAGGCCGGGCGTGCGTCAGGGATGACAACGCCGAGAGCGCCTCAATCCGCCTCCGGACCGCGTTTCACCACCTCCGGCGCGGGCGCCTTGTGCGTCACGCGGGTCTGGAAGGCGTCGTAATCGCCAGCCGCCAGCAGGTCGAGGCTGTCGGCGATGGCATCGAGCAGGTCGATCAGCCAGGCTTCTTCGGCCTTGGCGAAGTCGGACAGGACATAGCCGGTGACGCGATTGCGGTCGCCGGGATGGCCGATGCCGATACGGGCGCGGCGGAAGTCGGGGCCGAGCTGGCTGGTGATCGACTTGATGCCGTTATTGCCGGCGGCACCGCCGCCCATTTTCATGCGAAACTTGCCCGGCGCCAGGTCGAGCTCATCGTGAAAGACGACGATATTCTCCGGCTTCACCCTGTAGAAGGCGGCCGCAGCGCCGACCGAATTGCCGGCATTATTGTAGAAGGTCTGCGGTTTGAGCAGGAGGAGTTTGTTCGAGCCGATGACCAGCTCGGTGGCGAGACCATGAAAGCGTTTGCGCCACGGGCCGGCGCTCCAGGCATGCGCGATGATGTCCATCGCCATGAAGCCGACATTGTGCCGGTTGCGCAGATATTTGGGCTCGTAATTGCCGAGGCCGGCCAGGATCTTCATCGCGCGGTCTCCCCACAGGACCGGCAAACATCTGCCGGATACGAAATCAGCGAAGCCATGGTGTGGCCTCGCTGATCCCAATTCCAGTGCTGAAAAGCGAAGGAGCTTACTCCTCGTCGCCCTTCTGCTTGATGGCTTCCGGTTCGGCCGGTGCCTCATCCGTCTCTTCTTCCGCATCCGTGAGAACGGCGCGCGACCCCTGCAGGGTGGCGACGGTGAAGTCACGGTCGGTGATGGTCGGGACCACGCCCTTCGGCAGTTTGATGGCCGAGATGTGCAGCGAATCGCCAATGTCCAGGCCGGTCAGGTCGGCTTCGACCGATTCCGGAATGGAGCCGGCCGGGCAGAGCAGCTCGACATCGTGACGCACGATGTTGAGCACGCCGCCGCGCTTCAGGGCCGGGCAGGCGTCTTCATTGATGAAGTTCACCGGCACATCGACATTGATCTTGGTGTCTTCGTCGACGCGATACAGGTCGATATGCATGGCCTGGTCGGACACCGGGTGGAACTGGATGTCCCGGGCGATGACCGTCTGGCGCTTACCTTCGTGATCGATCTCGATCATGTTGGACAGAAAGTGACCGCCCAGCAGAGCCTTGCGGATTTCATTGCCGCGCAGGGTGACCGAAACCGGGTCGAGCTTGCCGCCATAGACGATCCCCGGAACCAGGTCTTCACGGCGGGCAGCGCGAGCCGCGCCCTTGCCAGTGCCTTCACGAACGTCAACGGTGAGAACGATGTTGGAGCTCATCGGTCCAGATCCTTAAATGCAAACGCCGCCTCCAGCCGGTTTTGCCCCGGCGGGCGGCGATCTATCCAGGCTTGATGCCACAGTGTTATTTCGAGCGGCGGGCTATAGCCGATCCAAACGCCCCACGCAACAGCGCGGCACGGGAAGAGTCAGCGATTGGCAGCGCTGTCCCGGTCAGCCACGCATCGCGAAGTCGAAGCGGGTCTCGCATCCGGTGGCATAATTGGCCGGAGCGGTGTCATTCCAGGCATAGCGCCAGGTTTCGATGGCCCGCGCTGCCGGCTGCACGGCGTCGCGAGTTGCGCCGTGATCGAGATCGGCGATATCACCGCCATAGCGGATGTTTTTCGTGGTCCCGTCGGCATCGACATCAAAGCGCATATGGATCGAGCGCGGCACGGAACTCTGACTGATATACATGAAATAGGCGAGCTCTTCCGGGAAATCCGGAGCGGGTCTGTCGACTATCGTCATGTGCTCACCGGCAGCGGCGCAGATCAGCGCGGTGTGAGGCGGCTCGACCGGATTGAGGGTCCCTCCGAAATGGACGAGTTCCTGGCTGGCGCAGGAGGCAAGTGTGACGGCCAGCAAGGTCGACATTAGGACGATGCGAGGCGGGCAGCTTTGTATCGATTGGGATGAATTGACGCGGATCATTCCGGAGCCTCAGCCCTGCCCTCGCGCAGCGGGGCCATGAAGGGGTCTGACCGCGCGGTGCGCGCCACCGCCCAATCTTCCGGACTGAAGCCGACCGGGGCACCATCAAGGAAGATGTGCTCATAGCCGTCGACGACCTGATCACCATTACAGTCGGGACCTTCCAAAAGGGATCGGAAGGTAACGTCTGCATTCAGGCCGGCGGCACGGGCCTCCGCGATGACGGCTTCATGACTGGCGACAGCCTCGGCCTCTGACTGGATTCCAACTCTCAATTCCTGGCGAAGGATAACGCCAAGCTGCCGATCTGCGATGCGGTCAACGGTGTTCCAGACCTTGGGGCAGCTGTTGTCCGCGTCAGCCGAGAACGGGCCGGCGGTCGATAAGCCTGTCGCAACCAATATTGCCGCGCAAAACCGAATACGCATCCTGACCCCCATGACAATCGGGGTGATTTTAACGGGAATCAAAGTGGTGGCGCAACCTTTGCGCGGCTAGTCGAACAGTTTCGACACCGACTCGTCATTGGCGATGCGGCGGATGGCTTCGCCGAGCAGCGGGGCGACGGAGAGGCGGCGCACTTTCGGGGTTTCGGTCGAGCCCGGCGGCGGGACGATCGAATCGGTGACCACCAGCTCGCGCAGTTTCGACTTGGCGATGCGGCCCTGGGCGTCATTCGACAAGACGCCATGGGTGACATAGGCGGAGACTTCCACCGCGCCCTTTTCCAGAAGGGCGTCGGCGGCGTTCACGAGGGTGCCACCACTGTCGCACATATCGTCGAACAGGATGCAGCGACGGCCTTCCACCTCGCCGATGATATTCATCACTTCGGCGACGCCGGCCTTGGGGCGGCGCTTGTCGACGATGGCGATCTCGGCGTCGAGCAGTTTGGCCAGGGCGCGGGCACGGACCACACCGCCGACATCCGGCGAGACGATGAGCAGATTGTCAGTCTGGTAGTGTCGGCGGATATCATCCTCCATCACCTTGGTGGCGAAGAGATTGTCCGTCGGAATATCGAAGAAGCCCTGGATCTGGCCGGCATGCAGATCGACCGTGAGGACCCGGTCGGCGCCCGCCTTCGCGATCAGATTGGCGACCAGCTTGGCCGAGATCGGGGTGCGCCCGCCGGTCTTCCGGTCCTGCCGGGCATAGCCGAAATAGGGGATGACGGCGGTGATCCGGCGGGCACTGGCGCGCACCAGCGCGTCAATGCAGATCAGCAATTCCATCAGATGGTCATTGGCCGGGTAGGAGGTCGATTGCAGGACGAAGACGTCCTCGCCGCGCACATTCTCGTCGATCCGCACGAAGATCTCGCCATCGGCGAAACGTTCGATCTCGCTGGCGGTCAAGGGTGCGTCGAGATAGTCAGCGATGGACCGGGACAGGTCCTGGTTGGCAGTGCCCGACATCAGCTTCATCGTTTCGACCCCCGAGTCTTTAGAAACCGCGGGCTGCTTAACAGAGGCACGCCGGGGATTGAAGCTGAAATGATCAGCCTGCGGAGAATCCCGGCGGGAGTGGCAGTTCGGCACTGTCCAGACAGACCAGTTTGAACAGCTCTCCCATCTGCTCTTTGTCGGTCAAACGCCAGATTTGTCTCGCGATTTCCGCGCGCTTGCCGGGTTGTGACTGGCTCAGTGCTGCCGCGCGGGCTTCCAGGCCGAGACCCATCAGCCAACCGCCCTGGGCTTCCGGACCGTAAACCGTCAATCCTGCGCCCCGCCCTGCCTGCAAAAGGGATTCGAAGTCGACGCGCGCGGTCAGGTCGGCGGTGCCCGGCGCCGCCAAGGGCGGTTGTTTCTTATGAGCGCGAATGGCCTGCAGCGTATCGCCGATCTCGCTTTGCGCCGGCCCATAATCGATGAAAAGGGCGCGGCCGGGCTGGTCGTCAAAGCGGGCGGCGAGCTGCTCGATGACCTGGCGATCGCCCGGCCGCAACTCGACCAGGGCGCCATCGCCGGCTTCGCGCAGCCGTTCCGGGATCAGGGCCTCGTCCTCGCCCAGCGGCGGGCCGAGCACGAAGACGAAATCATCCCCATCGTCGGGATTGAGCCCGACCAGACGCTCATGCCAGACGCCCTCATGGCGCAGGGCCTGGCGCACGGGCAGGCAGTCGAGAAATTCATTGCCCAGGATGATGGAGGGGCCGGACGCGACCGCCTCGAGCCGGTCGACCCAGCGGATCTGCGCACCGGACGGGCCCAGCGTCTGGGCCTGAACGGCCTTCAAGGCGGCGCTGGCCTCGATCAGGACGATTTCGGCGGCGTCCATGAAGCCCGGCACGGTGCGCGCTGCACGCAGGGCGTCAGCCATCATGGTGCCGCGTCCCGGTCCCATTTCGATCAGTTTGAGCGTGTCCGGCCGGCCCATGTCGAGCCAGGTCTGGGCCGCGACCAGGCCCAGCAGCTCGCCGAACATCTGGCTGATTTCCGGCGCGGTGATGAAGTCCGCCCCGGCCCCGATCGGGTCCTTGGTGGCATAGAAGCCGTGTCGCGGGTCAAACAGGGCCTCGGTCATGAAGGCGGCAATCGACAGCGGGCCGCCCGACCGGATGCGGTCGCGAAGCGTGTCGGCAATCATGGCTTGGTCGGGGTCTCGCTCTTAAGGGCGCGATGGATCAGCCAGGCGCCGGCAATGATCATTGGAATGGACAGGATCATGCCCATGGTGATGTAGCCGCGCAGGGCCTCCGGCATATAAAGGTCCGGCTCGCGCACCTGCTCCAGCGAGGTCCGGAACAGGCCGTAGAAGAGCAGGAAGAGACCGGCATTCAGGCCCGGCTTCTCGAGCGAGCGGAATTTCCAGGTCGCGATATTGATGATGGCGAAGAGCAGCACGCCTTCCAGCGCCGCCTCGTAGAGCTGGCTGGGATGGCGCAGGGCGCATTGCGGGTCATTGGCGAAGCGCATGGCCCAGGGCACATCGGTCGGACGGCCCCACAGCTCGCCATTGATGAAGTTTGCCAGACGGCCGAAGAGCAGGCCCAGCGGGGTGACCACGGCGGCGGCATCGCCGATCCGTATCAGGTCCAGCTTCTGGCCGCGGGCAAACCACCACAGCGCCAGCGAGACGCCGATCAGTCCGCCATGGAAGGACATGCCGCCATCGGTGATGCCCAGCACGATGTCCAGCGGCCGCTCCCAGATCATGTCCGGCATGTAAAAGAGGACAAAGCCCAGTCGACCGCCGGCAATCACGCCCAGCGTGGCCCAGATCAACAGGTCATCGACCTGCGGTTCGGTGAAGGGGGCCTTGGGTTTTTTGGTTCCCGGCGCATGCCAGAGGGCCGGACGGCGGGCGAGGGCGACCATATAGCGCCAGCCCAGCATCAGCCCGGCGATATAGGCGAGCGCATACCAGCGCAGGGCGAACCAGATCGAGTCCTGACTTCCGAAGGCGAATCCGTCCGGTCCGATCGAAAACAGGACGGGGTCGATCAGGTCAAAGCTTGGCGGGCAATACTGCATGGTGTACTCGGCTCATGGCTCGGTGAGGTGCAGCTGTGACGGAACAGCGCGTTGCGCTTTTCGGGCCAGAGCCGCATATAGGCGATGTTGAACACTCTAATGGCTTTCTTTGATGCAAACGCGCAACCCGCTTCTGAATGATTTTGCTGATCTCATGACCGACGCCTTTGGCGCGGCACAGGCGATGGGCGAAGAGGCGCGCTCGGTTTTCCGGGCCCGCGCCGATCGCATGGTCGCTGAGATGGACCTGGTGACGCGTGAGGAATTCGACGCCGTGAAAGCCGCCCTGGACGCCTCACAGGATGAGGTGGCCGCCCTGACCAAGCGCCTCGAGGCGCTGGAGGCCGCCGCCAAGCCGAAGCCGGCGACCCGCAAGAAAACGACCGCTGCCAAACCGGCAGCCAGCAAGGCCAAGACCAAGAAGGCCTGACTTTCCTGAACACGCGCCAAGCGCGCTTTTTATTGCGCCTGACGCGGCGCAGACATACCGTCATGGCACGGTGTGAGTCGCCGCGCAGACGATGGAGCCACTTCGATGGACCTGCTGTCAGACGAATTTTCACCGACTGTGACCGACCCGCTCGACGCGGTCGAACAGGCGGTGATCGCCGAGCAATACCCCTATGATCGCGACGAAACCGGTGAGGTGCACCTCACCGCATCCGGGGCTTGGCGCGATCACCAGATCTGGTTCGCCTGGCGGCCGGAACTGGAAGCCCTGCATATCTGCGGCAGCCTTGACCTGAAAGTCCCGGCCAATCGCTTCCGCGATGTCTGCGAACTGGTGGCGCGTCTCAACGAGAAGCTCTGGCTCGGCCATTTCGACATCTGGGCCGAGGACGGCTCGATCGTCTACCGTCACGCGATCTCCCTGCCCAATGGCGAGACTGTCTCCCCGTCCCAGGCGGCTGCGATGATCGTGGCCGCCCGCGATGCCGGCGAGCGTTTCTACCCAGCCTTCCATTTCCTGGTCTGGGGCGGCAAGGGCGTTGAAGAGGCGGTTGCCGCGGCCATGTTTGAAACTGCGGGCGAGGCCTGACAGCGAAGATGGAAACGGCACATCGGATTGCTTTGATCGGTGGTGGCAATATGGGCGGCGCGCTGGCGTCCGGCTGGCTGCGCACCAAACGTGGCCCTGTCACGGCGCAGGAGCTGCTCATCATCGACCCGCATCCCGGTGATGCGGTTCAGGACCTCGCGGCCAATGGCGGCGTTACCGTCCTGCCCGAACTGACCGCGAAGGCGGCCGCCGGTCTGGAACTCGTCGTGTTCGCGCTCAAGCCGCAGGCCTTCGAACCCGCCGCCGCCGCCATCGCCAGCCTGTTGCCGGCCGATGCCGGCGTGATCTCGGTCATGGCCGGCGTCACCCTCAACCGCATGAGCATGGCCCTGGGCGACCGGGCCCTGATCCGCGCCATGCCCAACACGGCTGCGGCTGTTGGCGCCGGCATGACGGTCTGTGTGGCCAATGATGCCGGCGAAGCGCTGGAGAAATCCGTCACCCGCCTCCTCAAGGGTGCCGGCACGGTCGAATGGGTCGGCGATGAGCGCATGATCGGGGCCGTGACCGCGGTCTCCGGATCCGGCCCCGCCTATGTCTTCCTGCTCGCCGAAGCCCTTGCCGGTGCCGCTTTCGCCGAAGGCCTGCCGCGCGATCTCGCCGACAAGCTGGCCCGCGAAACCATTGTCGGGGCGGGCGCCTTGCTGGCCAAGTCCGGCAAGACGCCCCAGGAACTCCGCCGCGCGGTCACTTCACCGGGGGGCACGACCCAGGCCGCTGTTGATGTGTTGATGGGCGCAGGCGGCGGACTGCCGGAACTGGTTCGTCAGGCGGTTGCCGCTGCGGAACGTCGCTCGCGGCAAATGGGCCAGGATCCGGGCAAGCGGTAGGGATTGTTCCCCGTCTGCCCCCCTGCAAACCCAAACACATTTTTCCCGGCCGGAGCCCCGCGAAAGCGGGGCGGAGAGCCGGGACCGATTGGCCCGCCCTGCAAGCGATGAGTCTCCCGTCGGTCCCGGATGACGCTGCGCGCCTCCGGGAAAAATGAGAGGGGATGGAAG